>Ga0247760_1000901_pt1 | contig 30221 bp, 21 predicted proteins | sample UWRJL171409R4_FD_179936 | JGI IMG/M metagenome (GOLD analysis project Ga0247760, IMG submission 179936) | Plant litter microbial communities from Arlington Agricultural Research Station in Wisconsin, United States - UWRJ-L171-409R-4 | ecosystem: Environmental > Terrestrial > Plant litter >... | reverse complement strand
GTTTGCTGACTCAGAATTTGATGGCTGGAGAGGTGGCTTCGCGTGGCTAGAGAGCGTGCACGGTCTCCGAGTAAAACCGGATAATTCGAGTCAATTCGGTAATTGCTTTGGTACAGTAGATGCGACGAGAAAGATCAGAAGCAGTCTCTAACAAGCCATGGCCTGATCCCTGTATGCCGTCAGGAAGGTCATCGAGAGACGGACAGTTACCTAGTCGAATCAACTAAGAGAGACATGGTCACAACAGATTCTCGTAGTCAGCTACAGCCTGATCTTTGCATAGCTAGAACACAGCTCAGGGCGAGGTGTCCTGCGAGCCATAGCCCGATCTGCACAGAGCAAAGTGCAAATTGTCGCAGCTAGCGAGGCCATCTCCCATCCCTAGACTGCACCCAAGCCTATAAATGCGGCAAATAGGGTTAGCCGTGCGAGTAGACAGTGGTGCAGGACTTGTCTGTACCCATTTACGATTTGATACGAGCATCACGGACGCCTCGTTCCCACGACCGTTTAAGTTTGACCTAGTCAGCTGAATTACTTCATGTTAAGTAGGTGAGAAGTAACCTGCACCCCTGCAGAACATGTGCCTACATGCATTGCCAAGCACTCTTATGTTAATGATCTCTGGCTATCGTGCTGGAAGTTGCGTCCTACTGTATATACTCGAAATAGTCTATCATGGTACATAGTTGTTGAACAAAAGCGAGGCGACGCGCACAGTTCCGGCCACAGTGCCGGAACACGTCAACGGTTTTTTTTCATGTAACCGATCGGACGTGGCTATCGGCTAGCGCAACACCAATTACGCGATCAGTTTCAGCAATCTTGACGCTTAATCACACAGATAAAGGAAGACAGGAATTTCATAAGTAAGAGAGGGGTAGATTAGGCAGCAGCGCATGAGGAATGCGACCTCTTCCATGGATCGCCCTGAAGAGTCCAGCCCCTTCTTATGAGTCACCTGGGGACACGGACCAATCCTAGATCCATAACTAACCCCGTGTGTATGGGCGTTTAAGACACTAGTTATCCAGGCCAAGCAATCCTCCAGAGGACAATTGGCCTGCCGTCGACCATGGAGACAGCAAAGGCCCTTCTGGCCAGGCAGCCCGGAGGCTGTGCATAACCGTGTCACCCACGAGACGCACGATGTCTTCACCCCACAGACGTGGGCCGATACTGAACGTTTACCTCCTGCGCATTATCCTCCATGACTGGGCCGACGAGAAGCCGCTCGTGATCTTGCGCTACTCGGTTCTTACCCTGAAGGCCGGACCGCTCGTTAGATGTCGGAAGACTTCGTCTTCTCTCCTGAGCAGGAGATTGTTCTCGTCTTATAGACCTCGGTATCTGTCGCCCTTACAAGTGTTGTACACATCCAGCATTGTAAAGAGTAGTGCGGTTGATTGGCTAAATTTTTTCGGGAAGTTGAAGTGGTGGTGATTTTATGTACACGTGTACTGCGAAGGCGCGGTGGTGCCTGATGTACGCAGGATGAAAAAAAATAAAATTGAACCTCCCTCTCTTGGGCTAAGAATCTCATTGGTTTTATGCTTTCCGAGAGCGTTTGGTGGCTTGACTGAGTGTCGCACGGCTGCGGTGTGTGTAACCGGAAAAAAATCGGGGACACCCTTAGCAGAGATCCAATCAAGCGATGAAATAGCTACGTACTTCATACTGAGGCAGGCCATGGGTTGCGACCCTGTGAGTCCTCGACGATGACTATAAGTAGGCGCTGGAACGCAGGCAAAAGGTAGGGCAAGTTTAGTTTGGCTACGAATCTTCTGCTTACTTTCTTACCCCTTCACTTTGCTATGTCCTACGCTCCGACAATGATTCTCTCACCGCTGGTGAACCGATCGCATGTAACCATGAAGATCTTGCCTGTCAAAACTGTGGTCGAATATCCTCTCCCCGCTGCTGGCCAAACGCACGAGATCCTTGCTGTGAGCGATAAACTTTTGCTCATCTCCCAGCAAACTGATGGGAGCCTGGTCAAGGTAGCGCTGGACACCAATGGAAGGCCGACTGGTGCTCGCAAATGGGCTGTGACAAACCCATGGTCCGGTCTGCACGGACTGACACTACAATCGACATCCTGTGGACCTATCGTATGGGCGACCGTCCAGTTCGACAATGCTATCCTCCAAATTGATCCGAATGGTGACGATATCAACGCAGAACCGCAGGTTAAACGCACTATCCCCATACCGTCTCCCGCATCCGGGCCTCACGGGGTATTGGAGAACAACGGAAACCTATGGATCTCGTGCAAAAGCAGCTCGCACGTAGTGAGAATTAGCATCAGCCAACAGGATGATCACCAAATCTGGGCTGTCAGCGGACGTCCAATCTTCATTGCTGTGCACCCCACCAGCCGGGACGTCTTCTCTGGTCTGGACTTGAGCAGCAAGATTTGGCAATACAAGAATGACGGAAAGAGTGGCCAGGAGATTGCAATTCCTCCAGAGCGAGGGACCACACCCGTCGGCCTAGTTGCGGGACCAGACGACAACGTATGGGTTGCTTTATTGGGCAACTCGACTACCGGCACGGGTACGTTCGGTCGCATCAACAAAGACGCGTCTATCGACTGGTTCACCATGTCCTCTGCCATCGGCAGTACTGCAAGTCTTATCCACATGGCATTTGACCGAGAACAAACGGGACGACTCTGGATGCTGGGGTCCTCGATAGCCTGCGCCTCTAGCGTCAATGCTATCTTCACCGTGGATATTGATGATATCTCGACTGGTGGCACTGCAAAGCCGAGAATTGCGAGGCAAAACTCAATCGTGTTGCCCACCCAGAGGAGCGCGGCTCACCGTGTGATCTCTCATAAGGGAAGCCTATACGTGACCGAGCTGACAACTTCGACGCTCGCGCACATAAGCGGAGCTGCTGTGGGCGGATTGGACGACAGTGAGACTTGGGACCAGTTTGCGGACTATGGTTTGGGTTTGAAAGCAGTGTACAGCAGCTATGACAATACTGTTTAAAAACAGATTAGAACCCTAGCCTTGAAAGAAAACGGCAGCGGGATAGCATCGAATAGGCAATATCATGGCAACAGTGGCATTTCACAGCTATCACGGGTGCGCAGCGCGTATTGAATAAAATGCATAAATGTTAGCCAACTACCTAGGTAGTTCATTGTTTTCTTGAGCGATAAGTGTACTGTATCAGTCCCCTTTTAAGCTCCACGAACATCGTGTAGCGAATATACTGGTAGATCACAGGCGGTCGCATAGCAGGATGTGAGAGAAGAGAGAAAGTTGGTGATTGTATTCTGCTATCTGAGAAGGAGACAGCGCGTGTTACATAGCCGTTCTGGTGGAGGCCGAGGTGGCTGCCAGGGCATCTATTTAAATATGAGGTTTGCCCAACATAGCTGAACCAGCCCCTAGGAGAATCCCAGTTACCGGAACTGGCATGGCGGCAGGCTATCGCCTACTTGGCGGCATCGTGCTGGGAGCCGCCGCCCAACGGAGCTCCGCAATTAGGAATACCTGAGCACGGCGCGTGCCAATCGCGTAGCGTGGACATACAGTTGTGGTGATGGCTTCCTTTCTCCATATCCAAGACAACAAGGTCAAAGGCTCTTTGAGAGTCTTTGTTATGTTTCATCTGCTTGGACACAAGGATCACTCATGAGCCAGGTCAAGCCATGTTTTCTCATAAAATTAGATTCTACCTTTCTGCCTCCTTCTTTCGTTTTCCTCTAACTCAAATTTCGTAGAGAGGGACTAAGGATATAAAATTATTTATCGCCAAGAATTGACCTCGCAATCCAGTAGCTGGTACGTAGGGTACTAGGAACAAGCGACAAGATTTAGGACCTGTACGCTGGACCATGATTGGCCAGGCGAACCGCGGCCAGGCGAACCGCGACCGACCACTCAGAAAACGGAAGCCTCGGCGGCAAGACATGCATTACAACGCTGCTCACCTGCCATCCAGCACTCGGACGACTCTATACACACAATACTATCTCAAAGCAACCTGATTCACGGGTCGAACGCCTAGAGCGCTGGAAAACTCGTGCAGCAGGCGCAGCAGCGAACCACTTGCAGGAGTGTTGTCGGAGTTTGGTTGGCGCCTGCATGGGCCCGACTAGCGGTTGGATGGCCCGGATGCATAACCTTGGTCGCAGCATGCAAAGGGAGATTGATTAGTCACCGTCGCAAAGCAATGATGGGGCACACTGCCCCTCATTAGCGGGCTTGTGCGCTCATTTTCCACGCAATCCCATTCGTTAGACTCCAGCCCGTTCCTGTAGGATATATCTAGGAGTAGCGTCTCCAGAACGGTACCAAGAGCTGCCGTTTTAGCTGCAATCCGTTATGGCAACTTAACCCTAATCCTGGAATCACGAAATAATATTGTCTTGAGGTTCCGTGGGTGGCCGGTCTTTCCGGCGTCAGATGCATCCCATTTCCTGGACTCTAGGGCTCCCAAATTCGGCATACTTTCCACCTACGACCAGGACTCATAGGAAGACTCATGATCCTGTTTTCACATAAGTGGGGCTCTGGTGGGGGACACCAGGAATGAGGAACAAAATTTGGTCCGTGCGCGGATGCCGCGGCCAGCGATCAGCGGCCACCAGTCAGAAAACGGAAGCCACCTCTGTAGGGGCTACCATTGAACAAGTATCTACCAGGCCGATGCCTAACCACCCGTAGCTTCCACAATGCTGTGGCATAAGATACTCCGAAATGGTACATGTAAAACTACAGAGGGAGATTCACCGGGGGGTTTTCAGATTTGGCGCCACTCCCTAAAGTATAAAAAAAAAATCACATATTCGATTCGAACTCGAGACCTTAAGCTTATCTCCAAAAAAGATCTTGTCTCTTTGATGGTCCTGCACAGGACATGTAAGCCAACTTGACCACGAAGGTCCTTTTTACGTCCGTAGACGATCGGACTGGCTACATTCTTTCCTACATACCCTACAACGAAGGTGGGCCCAGCTTCTCTCTCTCATATTCCTCGGCGGCCTACAGTAATTCCTTGATCTTAGCACGGCGACCGAAACCTGTCAAGGTTCAGCGCCCACTCTACTCCTCACCTCTGACTGCATCGCCTTGCCGTTGGGAGGTGAGACATACGGCGCGTTGCGTCGCTGTGTCATGGAATTTAAGCTCTTAAAGAAACGACTCGGAGCGCTTATTCTTCGAGCACATTGACAACCCTCACCCTTAGTTTGGAGAGGACCCCCATATTACCAACCTCGCCACCGACACGGCACAGTCGGCAGCCATCTTCTGCCTACATCTTGATTATGCCTCGGCCATCATATTATAAGCAACGTATCGCATCGATCACTTCCCATCCCAAGCGATCGCACCGCATTGCATCTCAATACACCTCCATCTGCCGCACCGTCAGTTTGGTATCCGTAATCCAAACGCCCACGACTGCTGCTGGCATGAGAGCGACGATGTGCGAAGTCCCCGAGTGCAAGTACGGAAGGATGGGGTCGTCTTGGGAGATGGACGTGGGGAGCTTGACAAATACGATTGCTTCAGGTTAGTTAGACTTCACGAGAAGGAGTGATGCCTCCTTGTAATGCTTGACGGTCTGCCCTAGTGTCCGTCCGGAAACAAGGTAGTTACCGCGGCCAGGCGAAGCGCGGCCGACCAGTGCCTCGACGGCAACACATGGATTACAGAATACAGGGCCATGCTGGCTGTGAATTGAGCAACGTTTGGGATCGTCATGCCACACAGCAGGCTTTCCGAGGGTGGTGGGGGACGAGGAGGAGGGCATCCGGGACACGGCGGCGGCGGCGGCGGCGGCGGTCCGAGCCTGCAGTTTGGCGTGTTGCACGGGGGTCCTTGCCTTGCTGCCCTTGTCGCGGCCCGGCCCCTCACAGTTGCCGTCGGAGCGGCCCGAACCCCCTTGCAGCCTCCTCCCTCATCACCCTCACAGTCACCACCCCGGGTGCACTTGACGCCCACATGCAGCCGCCGCCGCGGAGACAGCCCAGGTTCATGCGGCACCATATGTGATGCGTGAATCAAGGCCCTTACATCTGTTCATCAGCGGTGCTGGTGGCCTTGCAAGTCACCACCACGTTAGTCCGTCAACACAGTGTTATATATTCTCAGGGATCTACGAGCCTTCAAGATCTGATCAAGTAATACAGACCCAGGCCACTGGTGAAGGACATGACCTGCAATCTCTCAAATCTCAGACACTCTCAATTACACTGCCGCAAATAACCACCCTCCAGATGCGTTTGCCGCGTGCGCCCTCCACCTCGCTAAGAACGACAACAACACCCACATCATCACACGCGCCATCACCTCTCGCGTCTTTGAGCTCGCTGCCTCCCCTCTCCCTCCGCCCGGCAGCGACCCGCTGGAGATTGTGGCCTGCCTCCAGGCGCTACTGCTCTACCAGACGATGCTCCTCTTTGACGGCATCACGTACCCCTTCTCGGTCACCTCTGTCAGCGACACAACGTTGGGTCGGTGACGACCAGCGAATCCCTGGTGTTGTATGTTTTTTGGACGATCGCTTTTTGCCCCTGCCGTCGACGGTGACAGCAACAGCGACGAAGCTGTGATTCTTGAAGGATAGCATCGCATACGAACGAACAGACATACCGAACAGTACCCAGCAAACACATCGAGCACATCACAACAAGCAAGGTGGACAATTTCTTTTGTATCTCTAAATGGGCCCTGCTAGACGTGCACTAGTTGTTTGGCTAGACGTGCACTAGTCCTTTGAGGGTTAGGGTTATGTATGGCCCCATATCGCATGCCACACCACCCCCAGTCCAAGCCCTGCCATTTTCTGCAACTAACCGACACCACATAACCACCCCCCCATCCCATAACGGCTCGTCGTAGCAATTTGGCACGCTTTCTACGTGTAAACTAGCCATTTCCGACTACTTTTGAGCCCTCTGAATCATCCCTGCGTCTTACGCTATCTAACCATCACCATTCTTAACAGTCGTAAGGATACCAGCTAATGTGGGGTAAGCTTTATACCCTAGAGGCTTAGTTAACGCCACTATTACGATACACTCCTTAAGCTTAGCCTACCTTACAGCCTCCCTAATTAATTTAAGCAATTTGAGCGATTCGAGCGATTCTAAAGCCGAATATTCCTCTATTTAGGAGGGCTTTACCAGCTCTAGCGACAAGGCCTACGAAGAAAAAGCCTATAGTAATAATAATACTAATAATAATAAGATCCCTACCCCTTTAACCGGCTTTATCTCTCTAACTATTTAAGACCTTTAAAATACTGTTAACACCTGGGTTAAAGGTTATAGGTTTACTGTTATTTAAAGTAACGGCTGTAATATATAAGATGGAGAGTATATATGGTATAAGATCTTTTATAATTAATATAGTAACCCACGGCTGTTTAAAGGCGTTAGTTTAAGGCAGTTAACTACACGGAAATGTGGTTATAAGTGGAAGGGATACGCTATTTAAACTACAGCTAGTTAACTGTTTTAAACCTACCCTAATACCCTTAAGTATAACCACAGGCCCTTTACTTATCCCTCCACCCATCCTTAACACTAAAAGCGCAACCTTACGATAGTTAAGGCTATCACTAAGGCTTTAAGTCACCCTGGTATTTATATTAAAGAGGTTAGCTCCCTTATCACTAAATAGTTCCCTGACAGTATATTTATTAATAAAAATATTTATAATATTAAATTAAAGCTAAGGTGTAAGGAGCTGGGCGGTTACACGCCTATTAGCACTCTTATTACTACATTTAATATTAAGGGTATATTATATAGAGTTAAATAAGCAGATAAGGATAAGATAGACCTTATTAACCTAATATTTACAATTAAAAAGCTTATAAAGATAACAGTAAGGTACTAGGAGCTTACGTAAGTAAATATAACGTATAAAACTAACCTTTTTAAGTATCCTCTCTTTTAGGTGACTGGTATAATAAACTTATATAATATCTATAATTAATTTTTCAATCTGGTTAATAATAAGAAGCGTAAGGCTTATAACTTCCTTATTACTGTAATAAAGGAGATTTAAGCTAAGTATTAAGTTAAGGAACCATTAATCTTTATAACTAACTACTGTAAAGAAATAAAGGCCTTAATTACAGAGATCTTTCCTAATACTTAATAGCAGATTTATATCTTCCATATTATAATAAACATTAAGCTTAACGTTAAGAAGAAGCTTAGTAAGAAGAAGAAAGTTAACTTTAAGGATAAGTAAGAGTGAGAGTAAGCCGACTTAGCTTTAGATGCTACAAAGCGGGCGGCTCTAGTTAGACTTCATAGCGATATTCCAGAGCCTAAGCCTAATATTACTAAACTAAAACCTATCTCTTATCCTTACAGTTATTAAGGTATAAAGGAGATGTTTAAGGTGATACTTTACGTAAAGATTAAAGATTTATTCTTTAAGGCCTAATTAACCTTTAAAATTAAGTTCTCTAACGTACCAGGTCTCCTTTATTACATCTAGAAACAGTAAATACCTTTACGCAAATAATAGGCCTAGTGTTACATTAAACTTTATAGGAACTTTAGCGTTATAGTAACCTTATTAACTGAGAGTAGTAACTTTAATATTAAAAGTTATCTTTTTACTACTTAGAATTCTATTTACCACCTTATCACTAAGTTAATTAAGGCCCTTATAAAGCGGCAGCTTAAGTTAATTACAGAAATTAAAGTGTATAAAGGTGTTTAAATAAAGGAAGAGTATCTTACGTAAACTTATTTTAATAAATTAATTATAAGGATATTATTTAAAGTGTTAATATTAATTAATAAGAAAGTATAAATTTGTAAAGGTAGTGATTTTTACAGTAACGTGTGTAATTAAGCCTTTTAAACCCTGTAATAACGCCCACTGTTTATTATTATAAAACTACAGCCTTCTTTACCAGTATAAGATCTATACTATCCTTACTGCCAAGAAACATCTTTAGCTCTGGGACGTTTATCCTTATTAACATCTTAAAAATAGGCTTATAAGTTTCTATAATTAAGATTATTAGCAGATCTAACAGTATTAGGATAAATAAGACCTATACCTTTAAATCTAAGATCTTAAAGTTATTAAAAGACTGTAAGGAAGATTAAGAAATAAACACGTTATAATGCCTTCCAGGTACACTGTTAACCTAAAGTTAAAGACTCCGACGGCCTTATAACCACTAAAAACCCCAGTATTACTAGAGACTCTAAAGCCTTAAAGGAAGCAGAAGTAACCAGTAAAGACAGTACCCGGGCCTTTAAAAGGTAATTCTACACCTTTAAAACCCAGTATTCGTTAACAGTTATTAGCGTGGGAGATTATACGCTTGCCTACACCTGAGATACCTAAGCCTTAATAAAAGGAGGAAATAAATAGAGGGTGGAGAATAATAATCGTTTTAAGGCCCTTAAAGCCTTACCTATTATTACTTCTTACCTCTGAGAAAGTAACTACTTAGTCGAAAAAACGGGCGGTGCTAGGGACTGTCACTAAATCTTTAGTGGTAAAGGACGAAATTGTCCCTAAGCCGCCCGTGAAAAGTACCAGAAGCGGCCGAGTGGTGAAACCAACGGCTAAGGTAGCTAAGGCAGCGAAAACTGGCTAGAAACGCGATTTCCAAGGACTTTCTGTTTGACTACCTACTACTACGTTGCTTGTTTGGCCCAGTCACGAGGCAAGGATTGGCTCCACAGTTATTAGCCCTGTAGAAAACATGTAGAATTAGCTGTATTATCAATTGAAGGCGTAGATCACTGCAAAATATGATTGCTTTTCGTGGTGGCAATGAATGAGATGGGTGGCCCCTGGAAATGAATCTGGGCCCTACATAACCCTAACCCTGGAAAGGACTAGTGCACGTCTAGCAGGGCCCCTCTAAATTATTTCTTTTTTCTATGTAATTCACACTAAACCCCTCCCGCTAGTAAAATCGCAAGTCGCTTGCCAACAAAGGAAATAGGAGGGGGTATTGAATGCAATACAGGAAAATTACAGGACATAGGTATCGTCGATACGCTATTTGCTGCTCGGACGTCAAAGACCTACTGAATGATCGATCTCCTTCGAGGATCACGATCGCCTACCCCCACTCCGCTCGACTTCAGACGAGCTCCTGCACACCCACTCCTCATTGTCTTCAATGAGACTCGATTGGCAACCGAGCATCTTGAGGAACTTCTTGCCGCGACTTTGGGTGGCGTTGGGCGGGTATTGCTGGCCTGGGCGTGGCCTCGTTGCCTCGCCGGACCGAGCCGCCGATCGAGATGGCTGCTGCCGCTGCGTTGTGGCTGCTAGCGGAGCAGGTTGTCTCGGGGCAGTCCTCGACGATCCGGAAGGACGCGAGGGGGCGGCTGGTGTCCGAGAGGAAGTGGTGCCGTGCCCCCTCGTTGTTCCGGGCCGGTCAGAGGTCGAGCGGCCCCAAGTGGATGCCGGAGGGTTCGGTGTCCTCTGCGACGAAGACTGCCCCTGCGGAGCTGACTGCGTTGCTGACCTCTGTGATGAAGATTGTGTCGGTCTCTGTGCTGACGACGGTGCTCGCGACGGCATCCTCAGAGGCGCAACTGTGAGAGATGGCTCTTGGAAAGTACCTGGCCGTCGCTGCGAGGATGATTGACCTCGCGAAGCCTCCTCCTGCTGCCGCTCCCATCGTCGACGGTATGAATCCGGGTGGAGGCGATCGGAGCTGTCAGCCGACGCCCCAGGGGGAGGGCTGACGAGAAAGGCATTGCCTGTGCGCACACTGTTGGAGCGAGTGCTCAACGGCGAGACGACGTAGTCGCTTGGAATTGCCGAGGGCTGCTGAGGAGGGCTCTTATTTTTGCTTGTCCTGTGGGCTCGCATCAGTTCTGGATCAAGCTCGGCCCCGGAGAGCTCATACCCAGCATACGACGGCTCCGTCTGCGTCTGGAGACGAGGGAGTGTCTGTCGAGTAGCGCGGCTAGGAGCTTGAGCTGGCGGAGGCGGTGCCCGAGAACTTCCAGCAGTAGCTGTTCCGCTTCCTTGAAGAGGAGGCATTCGCGGAGGCGGCACCAGGGGACGCTCAGCTACAGCTGTTCCGCCCCTCTGGGCAGGAAGAGGCCTTCTCGGAGGCACAGTGCGGGCGCTCGACGGGGGTTCCAGCCGAAGTTTGGAAGAAGGTTGTGGTGGTCGAGAGCTAGCTCCCCTCGTCGATGATCCAGAGGCCGGAGCTCGAGGAGGAGATGTCTGTGTTGACTGAGAGGTTGCTCCCCTTGATGACCCGGAGGCCGGAGCTCGAGGGGATACATGTGGCGGAGGCCTAGCTTCCCGGAGACTTCCATGAACGGAGCGGAAGCTGGGAGCAGCGCGCACTTCAGCGAAGCGGCGAGCATCCTGAATCTCCGGTAAAGTCGAGGAGTGAGAGTTGGAGTTTCCACTCGGTCCGCCTACTTCCACGATCCGTGGTAGGCCTGGGCGCCGCTGTGCGTTCCTGCGGGCGAGTTGGTGTTCCATTCTTTCCGCCGCCGCTGCTTCAGCAACTCTCTGGGAGGTTGCCAAAGCACCAGCAGCCGCAGCCGCAATATTCGCCGCCTCTCCTGCCCTTGCATATACTTCTGGACGAGCGTCTTGTTCGATCGGTGTCGTCCTGACTGGCTTTCTCCTGGCGGTTGTTTGGGCAGGAGGGGCGTGCTTGCTGAGGTGAGGGGAGGTAAAGCGGAAACTTGAAGTTGAGCTTTGAGGGAACAGGCGCCGAGCCGGACTGCTCTGCCCCAAGGGCACCGACGGCGTGAACCCCGTGGATCCTTGGGCTGTTTCCCGGAGCACCTGGATATCATGCCTGCTGCGACCGGCGGACTCCTTACCCTTGCCTTTAAATGATGCTGTCTCTCTGGCGGCACTGCGCACCGCGCTTTGAATGAGCAAGTGTCTGCATGCCGGGCACCCTATGTGGGAGTCAGTGGTTTGGTTTCGTACGTTGCCACAGTCCTGAGCAAGTGTGGGGCCCAGTCGAGCAAAAGAGAACGATTTGGGCTTGAACTTCTTACATGTCTCAAGTCTATTCGTCTTCGTGTGCCCACACACGAAGCGGATGGTTGGTGCTATACACATGGTTTGTAAGTTTGTTGTTTGGTCTCTTTGGCGTGTTTCTTTGGTTGGTGTTGAGTGTTGCTATACTTCGAGAGAGCGCTGATTCTGTAGACTTACTTGGTTATACAGTGGTGCTGTTCGAGGTGTGTTGCGTCTTCGGGTTTCTGATGACTTCTAGATGAAGAGCATAACATATCACCGGGGATTATTCTGGTTATATATGAGCCTTTGTCACAATCAGATTCTTTGTCCTACGCGCAGAACACAATACCCATTCTTGTGACGTAGTCCAAATATATTCTTTATTGTTCTGCAACATGGCTGAACGTGATCCGGATAACAAATCCATTGTGAACAGAGAGACAAAGGAATCGGCGCGTTTCTCCCTGTGCAGTCCACCACAACATGTCGGATTCACACCAGTTCCTTTCTCTTTGACACAGACTCACCTCACGGATGTCTGCTTGTAAATACAAGGAGAAGGAGATGCTTAAAAAGCCTAGGACCCCAACCTATTGACTTGGCTCAGTTGTTACTTGCTAGCTGATACTACCACCGCACCCATTACTGCATCACCGAGTACTGGCTCATACGCGTGTGAGGTACGTGTCGAGGTAAGTTAACACCAACTCATAGCTTTTGACCCGCACTGTAACACACTTACTATCTAGTCAGTTCTCAAGGAATTTAGCAGGTCTTGGAATGGTACAATTTTGGAATACTGTCCGCAATCTGTGGTCCTCGCAGCTCACACCGCAATCATCAACAACGGATTCAGTGTTGGTGTCAGAGGCAGATCGGATGCCCACGCCCCCTAGCCTTGTCACCATCAGCCAAGCAACCGAAAACATTCACACTCTCCTAGATATAGGTATCACATTCTTCGGCCAGTACGACGCTCCTAAGCCTCACGGGACCGACGAATTTGTTCGGGCAAGTATCATTGAGGCCGGCGGCCATCAACGGGCGGCTTTGAAGGCACAGCAAGACATTAAGCGAGTGAAAGAGCAATCCTTAAAGAAGGCCAAGCGTCGAGCCTCAGTCTTATCACCAGCCATGGCGAGCCTCACAGCAATTCTGGCAAATTCGTCCTGTCAGACCCGCCCTATGACGCCTGCCAGGCTTCGTCACGGTCGAGACCATGACTTTGAGTTCGCAGATGCACAGTCACCACTGGAAAAGCACCACCAAGGTAAGTCACAAGGTAAGTCATACCACAACCCCAGCCTGTCAAAGCTGGGCCCCATGGCCGCAGGAATCTTGCGCTCTGCAGACTCGTCGCCAGAGCCCACCGAGTGCAACAAGCCTGCTGAGTTTCGGGCCCTCTTCTTCAACCCCTGGCGTAGAGCCCCAAGTGTGCAGCCTGTTCGGAACTCCGAATTGCAGATGGCAGCTCAGGACCAGTTCTCCCTGGATTTCCCATTCGGTGCCAACACCACTGGCTTTTGTGCTGACAGGGGTGTCGCCTCCGCCTTCATGGCTGTCATTCACAGTCTACAGTACCAGCTTGGTCTGCACAACGTACAGTCGCAGGCCGCCCGTGCCGTAGATGAGATGCTGCATCTCCACGACCTATACGCCGATGTCCTCATCAGACAAGGCCGTCCTGTTCCGCAGATGGGTGGTCGCTCGGGCGCATTCACTCCGCATACCTTGGCTACTGTCGTGAATCGCTGGGGCCGAAGTCAATATCCGCCTCTGGATGTGTCGCTCGGGATCATCAGTGTAGACCACATCGATGACGCTCTGCACGAGGGTTTCCTCGTCTCTATCGATAGTGATGACGGTCGACGAAAGAAGCCCGAAGCAGTCGCAGTGACCATTTGGATCTACCATGACGGCGCTTGCGGTGTCGGTCCTGATGCAGATTCCTACAATCGGCGCTCCGTGTTTAAGGGCATGCGCAAGGTCGAGTCGCAACTTGGGATGATTTCCCACGTCAGGCGACTCTCCTACCAATCTCGCCAGATTATGATCAGGCGGTGGGTTGACGGGGCTATCTAAAGCCAAGATAGAAGACTAAATAACAGATTCTCATTTGTTCTGAGAAAATAGTATGATGAGTAATTTCGTCCGTTTGCGTGGGGGTGAGAGTGTGACGTTGATAGAGTTTGTTTTGACCCAGTCACCCCTGAGTTGTATTGTGTATAAATCGGCCCCCAAATCCCGTGAATCCCGTACTTCCACATCCGTGCCGCCCATTGCTAAAAATCCTAGGGAGGTTCCTAACTCAACAAGCAGGCACATTCACTTATCTATCTTGTCCATCGGGGTTGTTTCCTACCTGGGGTTGATGGAAGAGCGGAGCTCGATCGCTGCCTACCTTGATGAGCAGCTCCTGCCCCTTGGCCATCAAGGTGCACGGCACCCTTCTGGCATCTCTCTCCTTCACTTTCGCCACACAAAACCTACCTACAGATTAGAGAATCCTCTTCTTCAATTTGCCTAGATGAATTAGGAACACCCTCGGTCTTCTTTCCCCTTCTTAAGACCATATACATACGGCATTTTCACTTTTGATTTGGCGAGATCGTTCTTCTAGGAAACCAGCGATATAAGTTCTCCAAGTTGATCACGTCCCTCCCCTGCCGAGCGAGCGAAAGACCAGCAGATCACGGCCTCCTTCGAACCCATCCTCCAACATGTCTCTCAGACCCCATCTCGCCCTGCTCGTGGCAGAGCAGTGCTCCGACCTGCAAACCCTCATGCGCCTCATGCAAACCTGCCGCGAGATGCACCATCTCCTCAGCGAACACGAGCGCTCCATCGTCAAGGAGATAATATCCCAACGACACAGTTCCCTTGTGTCGACCCCGTCCGGCTCGATCCTCACCTCCTTCGACCAAGAGCGCCTCGTCACCGAGCCCACCGGCTTCGAATACATCCAAGAGATCGACATGCGCAAGCGCCGCATCACTGCCCTCTTCGACACCAGCTCCCTCCTCCGCCAGACCCTCGAGAAAGACCGCTCATACATGTCCCTGCCCCACGATCATATGGACAAGCTCATCGCGGGACTCAAGCGCGCCGTCATGATCGCTGACCGTCTCGCCGACACGGTTGCAGACACCATGACGACCAGCAAACAAAACCCCAGCCTGCACGGGTCCCCTGACCAGACAAACTTCATCATCCGCCAGTCGCACCGCTCACAGATCGCGTACATCACCGGCTCGCTGTCGCCGCTGGACCTCGCGTACCTTGGAACACTTACCGATGTGGCGGCCATAGCGTACACGACTGTCCACCCCTACGGGGACGGCGACCCGTCACCCTGGCCACGCATCACGGCGTTCAAAGAGGCTCTCTTACGACAGGGCAGTATGGTTCTTTGGTCGTGGATGGGTCCTCGCGGTGCCGTGGCCGGGAGCAACGGTAGCAACAATGACATTGTCATCAATGCAGGTACGGGAGCGGGTACGGGTACGGGTAGCGGTCCCACCGTTGGCGTCGCCAACTCCACCTCTGGTGATGGAACAGCCGTCGCCTCGTCATCCACATCCACCTCCACGCCCAATGGCAGCGGAGCCCCGCCGCGGCGCAGCCCGAATGAGAACTCAGCCGCATTTCAGAAGCGTCTCGCGGCGTACGTGGAGGACGTGATCAACGCGGTTCTCGACGAGATCGAGCAGTACGAGACCGGTCGCGGCGCTTCGAGCGCGGACGAGTTTGACGACGAGAGCCTCATCCTGCCGGGTCTCTATCGGACGGTGCATGAAGCTTTTGCCCGGAAGACCGGGTGGGCCTTTGAGCGAGCGGCGAAGGAGATGGAGCTCATGGTGTTGTGGGACATCAGGAATTGAGGGACCGAAAGGTTCGTGAGACTTCTTGGCTTGACGACAGAGGAAAGGGGAGAAGCGAAGATACAGGTTTTGATGAATGGGATGAGAAACGTGAGCATGATGTTGAACTTGGAACGGTTACTAGCGGTTTGAGAGAGATCCAGAATACGGCGCAGGTACGAGTGTTGTGATGGGCTGTATTTGCGGGCGAGTTCTGGGAAAGCGATTGGGATGGATAACAGGGTCGTTGGTTTTGCAAGACAGGCCTCCCCGTCTTGGGTTCTGGCGCTCAATCAGGGCATTGTGTTCTGCCAGGGTAGTATAGCTAAACACGTACGCAGGGGGTTGGGCTGATACAAACAAAGAGGTTTATTACATTTGAACTAGACCCCTATTTGCTTCATAGGGCAGCTCCCACGTCATCTAATACTCGTTCGGGTAGTCCGTGATCGTGTGCGTCCCTCTCATGAGAGGGGAGGGGTTGTGGTGGTGATCGTGCCTCGTCCCATTTCGCCACAGGCGTATCGTACATAAGCTCCTATAAAAGTAGAGGAATATGTGCTCCGAAACAACGTAGCGATTTCCCATCCCCAATGTCAAAACGCCGATAATGCAGTGTGTTCGATACTATAGAAACCCCATAATCCAAACAAGCGGCAAGCCACGCAGGAACCCAATTAGTCTGCGTGCCGCGGTATGTCAACAAGGGCGAAGTGTCGTCGTAGTCAGTCGGACAGGCCGCTGGCGATAGTAGACCGGTATTCTCACCCGCCCCGTTGTGGTAACTGGCGCCAGTACCAGCTGGGGGGACTAGCCGGCCTTCGAGACGAAGCGCTCTGTGACCTCCATTCGCTTGCCGCCGATCTCCTTGACCTTGTCGCTCAGCTTCTTCTCCCTGTCGAGCTCCGCAATCTCGTCGCCGCCGCCGACACTGATGCCGGCGATCAAGACATTTGGCACCGTTTTCCTGCCTGTCATTTCTGCCAGCCGCTCCTGGATCTTCTGTCCCAAGGGATGCAGGTCGAGCTCGACTACGAACGGCGCGGGTTTGATGTCGTACTTCTCTAGCAGGATGCCCTTTGCCCGTTTCGAGTGGGGGCAGTATGACTTGGAGAAGATGATGACTAGTCAAGGGGTGTTAGCTGTTGCGCCGGGGCTCTTTTGCCACTTCATTCATGGCAAGGGGTTCCTTACCCGGTGATTTCTTCAGAATGGAGTTTATCTCCGCCTTAACCTCAAGGTCCTCATTTTTGTCCTGGACGAGCTCCTCATTGTCGTCCTTGGACTTGAGCTGCCCGCCGGCAGAGGAGCCGACTCCAACAATCGCGTCCGGCGCATCAGGTCTATTCGGCGCTTTGGCGTTTGCGCTGTCCTTGGCCTTCTGCTCTGCCAGCCTCAGCCGCTCCGCCATCGCATTGGCCACTGCGTCGTCGCCATCTTCGTATTTCGGTATCGGCTTCTGGCGCACGCTGCCGCCGCCGCCGCCTCGACCCCTGTCCATGGCGTTCATGGTTTTGTGGTAAAAATCTTGCGCCGTCCGCGTGTCTGCTTCTGTTGACCGGCGGTAGCTTGAGGTGAAGAAGAGAAGTGTAACGAAACCGGCAAGGGTGACGTAGAAGAGTAGTCGGACTCGCCTCGGTGAAGGCATCGTGTGTGGTTCTTTGCGCGCTGCGGGCAAAATTTGTGATTAAAAATGAGGGGTGAGAAGCTCGAGGTCGGTCTGCCTGCCGCGTTTTTTCTGGGAATTGGTCGGGTCTCGAGGAGAGATGTGATCTCTCTGCCCCTTCGAATGCGAGGAGATGTTTGATCCTTCGTAGGCTGCAATTGGTGTGGCTACTGCGGCAAATGTGGTTCGTTGTGGTAGCGTGGCAAGGGGTTCAATCAGGAGTCGGCAAAGAACAACGATAATCGCTCGGGCGTGTGCTCTTCGCGATAGGGTGACCAAAAGTAATTTCCACTGGCGACGTGGTTGGGAATCGAGCGAGTTGTCAGGACTGGGCGATCATGGGTGGTGATGCATTGAAGGGTTAATTGTCGACCGCGTTTGTGCTACGCCAGAACAAGCAATGGGAAGTTGCAGCCGGCATCCAGAAGTCATCGTGAGTGCCGCGGTCCCGAGCGAGCTCCTAGCTCAACGGCTTGGACACTGTGTCAATAGCGAAAGCCGGCCTTGCAAGAACCATCGTTTCCTACTTCTCTTCCAAATTCACCACAGTTCTTCAAGTTTCTGCGATTAGTCTACACTCCCAGATCCATTTAGAAAAGATTCCCTTCAGAGGTTTTACTGTCTATCTTTAAATATCGAGAATAAGCGAGAGAGCGGCACGAATGCAACGAACGATGCAAACACTGTGCAGGGATGTTTCCCCAATTCTCCAATGCGCGCTACACTACTGTTCCGCTGCAGGGGACGGACCGCCAAGGTGCCACCAGGCGCCCCACCGTTTTCTGTCGTCTTGACAAGAAGACTCAACACCAAGATCACTCGGTCAGCAGATAAAAATGGCACAGCTTGAAAGATAGTTTTCGCTTCTCACGCTTCTCGCCGCAGGCAGTAGCTCAGAAGTGCGCTTTCAGCCGCAGTAAATCCCAAGGTGCTACAAGCTATTAACAAGGCATTGATAGCAGTTCGATCTGCCGATCATGAAGCCCCGGAACCAAACCATTTGGTTTATGGTGGAGAAATGTCAGCCATCGGGAATTTTCGAAGATCAGGTACCAGAACATAGACCCGTTTGCCTGGGGTAGTGTCAAACCGTAACACACGATCTGTCAGCCGAAGTTATCTTCCGTCTTCCAGAATGTAGCCCATATATCGTTTTGAGACCGCGGGCGCGCGTTCTCTCCTTACACTGCAGTCTCCTTTCCACTTCGTATATAATATTATACATAATAACCCTATCCGCGACCGGTTGCATTCTCAAGTCACCTCCTGAATTCTTTCACGGCCTACTCTAATGTAGTCAGGGTCTCTCACAAAGCTAGCAATGCTTATAGTGGATTCACTTGGACTTTGCCGTGCTGGCCGTATGGTTGCTAATGCAGGTGGGCGAGAATGTTGTTGGATGCGAGGTTATTGTGCAAACTATACGGAGGCTATCGTGCAAAGAGACGTGCTCCCCTGCCTTCCAATCGATGGACATTCCCAGAACCAGGTAAATCACCAGATCTTGAGATCGGCTCATGGCGGGAATGTCGGGCTCCTTTTCCTGGGCGTAACGGTCAATGTGGGGTGTGTCTCGTGGAAAGTGATTGGTCCGGCTCGATCGAGTCCGCTGGAAGAACAGATGACACCCGCTCCAAGCACGACAGTCTTAGCTTCTCTAGCCCAAAACGGGAAACATGGCTCTGCCTCCGCGATCTAAGAGACTCGAGTACAACCGTATGGTTAAAGGTCATGTTCCCCGCCATCGTCGGTAGGCTGCTGGGTGGGTAGGGCCATCTGCCTGACCATAGGTTCCATGAATAAGAAGGGGCTAATTTCCGGAGGCTACTAATACTATCGAAAGATGTTCACCTTTGGTAGATAAATGCTTTGGGTGGCCCGGTCCACGGCACTCGCAGTCGAGTCTTCTCTTCGATCTCCAGCCCTACGACTTGACGTTGAACGGCCACCATGATTCTCTCCTCGGTGTCGGCTATTTTGGCCTGTGTTTCAGCCGCCAATGCCGCCCTTATCTACAAGGGAGTGGATTGGTCATCGGTGATTGTTGAAGAGAAAGCCGGTGTATCCTACAAAAGCATCAACGGTACCCGCCAGCCATTGGAGAATATTCTTGCGGAAAACGGTGTCAACACCGTTCGACAACGCGTATGGGTGACTCCGGCTGGCGGAAACTATAACCTGGACTACAACATCCAGCTTGGGAAACGAGCCAAGGCCGCAGGACTGGGGGTGTACCTCAATTTCCATTATAGCGATACCTGGGCGGATCCGGGTCACCAAACTATCCCCTCGGGGTGGCCGAGTGACATCAACAACCTGGCGTGGAAGTTGTATAACTATACGCTCGATGCGGCGAACCGGCTCCAAGAGGCCGATGTCCAGCCCACGATCATTTCCATCGGCAACGAGATAACCCCTGGCCTTCTCTGGCCGACGGGGAAAACGAACAACTGGGCGAACATTGCCAAACTTCTGCACTCGGCTTCAGCTGCCATCAAGGACTCGAAACTAAACCCAAAGCCAAAGATCATGGTTCATCTTGACAACGGATGGTGAGCACCTGGCTCCACACTCCGACATTATCATCACTGAATATGTGATGTGATGCCACGGCTTTTTGCAGTATACTGACAGCAAAACCAAATACAGGAAATGGGAAACGGTGAAGTGGTGGTTCACCAGCCTTCTAGAGCAAGGAACTTTCCTGCCGTCAGACTACGACATCATGGGCGTTTCCTACTATCCCTTCTACTCAACCTCGGCATCTCTTTCCGCCTTCAAAACAAGCTTGACAAACATGGCCAACACTTGGGGCAAGGAGATCCAGGTAGTAGAAACTGATTGGCCAACGTCCTGTCCGAAGCCCAAGAACCAATTCCCCTCCGATGTGAGGGAAATCCCCTACTCTGCCGCTGGGCAAGCGACTTGGACAAAGAAGGTCGCAGATATAGTAGCCAGCGTCAAAGGGGGGAACGGGCTGTTCTACTGGGAGCCAGCGTGGATTCATAATGCGAATCTGGGTTCGTCATGCGCGGATCTTTGCATGTTCAACCAGCAGGGGCAAGCCCTGTCTAGTCTTGCCGTGTTCAAGGAAATTTGAGAGGTGGCTCGTATGTAGCTTCCAATGATGCAGATGAAGATAATATTTTTTGGAGCGTTGCCAAGTTAATTGATCTTGAGCGCATCGTGACATTGAATCGCAATCGCGAAAGTGAGACGGGCAATTCGTGGAGCGGGTGGAGCAAGGATGCCGGGTCTTGGCACGGACCCGCCACACAAGCTCATCAGCCACACTCGCCCAGACCAATAAAATTTGAGGCGGGGTTTGCGTGAGGGCACAGAGCCCTACGAATTTTGCCGTGGAGCCTCAGCAACAGCAAGCAGCACCAATCCACTCGAGAAGGGCTAAACGCAGGGCATTATCTCAACCCACCCTCATCATCGCGACAATCAGCTTTTCGCTCTTCGATACCCAGGTCTATCGAACAGCGAGGTCGTGATCACCAACACATTCCGTAATCATGGCTGACGAATACGTACGTTGCCCCAACAATTTTGCTCCAGTCGCCCCCAGGCCGCCGTCGACGAGGCACACTTTCCGCGGAGGACTGCCACCAAGGCATGTATCGCAGAACACATGAGTTAACGAGTGTCTACCTGCAGAATGCCGAGGAGGCCGCTGAGCTGAAGAAGAAGAGAACCTTCCGCAAGTTCTCGTACCGCGGTATCGACCTCGATGCGTAGGTGCCCTTCACCTTGATTGACCCTCTCCCACACCCGAAATATCACAGATCGAAATTGGCATCATGGCAAGAGGGGGAACCTTGGGACACGACGCATGGAGAAGCCTGGCATGGGGGACACGAGCACCTTGGGGAATCAACAGAAGAGAAGGAAACCAGATGAAGATCGCTGACACGATTTGTGCTTTCCAGCCTCCTCGACCTCGGATCCGATGAGCTCCGCGATGTTGTCCACGCCCGCGCTCGCCGCAGGATCAACCGTGGCCTCAAGCGCAAGCCCATGGGTCTGATCAAGAAGCTCCGCAAGGCCAAGCAGGAGGCCAAGCCCAACGAGAAGCCCGACCTTGTCAAGACCCACCTCCGTGACATGATTGTCGTCCCCGAGATGATCGGCAGCGTCATCGGTATCTACTCCGGCAAGGAGTTCAACCAGGTGGAGATCAAGCCTGAGATGGTTGGCCACTACCTCGGCGAGTTCTCGATCACATAGTATGTTTTGACCACCGACTGGGAAAATGACGTGCAGATGACTGACCCCCAAACAGCAAGCCCGTCAAGCACGGTAGACCAGGTATCGGTGCTACCCACTCTTCGCGTTTCATTCCTCTCAAGTAAGGGCTGTGGGATATGGGTTGTTCTTGCATTCAGTCAATCATGGATTTGGCGAAAACGGACAAGGTTATGCTCATGGGCAATGGTGATTACGCTGCCTGGAAAAACTATCTTGAGGTTACGAGATAGTAACGAAAGAGCAATTCGAGTGCTGCATTCCGACCAATTGATTGACCAGTCATGATAATATCATATCACATGAATCCCCTTGGAAGAAACCGTGAAGCGCTGTGGTACTGCTGAAAATCAAATGTCGCTGAGGCCCGTATCCAAGTTAGCCACCGTTCAAACCAGCTTCAGCGCGACAAGTGCCAAGCGCATTCAAGACGTATCCTGCGGTGGTTGTCGTCGCCGCTTCTAATGTCTCCTCCAAGTTGTCAGACATATTCCGTCTAGCATTTTCCAATAACCACCGCGTCGAGTTACGCAGGCCCAGGACCAGCCGGGTCGCATCCCAACCACGGCGGACGACGCAATATAACCCAAACGCGTTGAGGCCCACCACCACGAAAGAAATAAACCTCAGCGTTTTTTCAAGCACATATCTGACAGGCGGGGATCGGAGAAAGCGCCCAACCAGATCGCCATAACGGCGCGCTGTTTCTCACATCACGCCGCAGGGACTGGTTGGGCGGAATCGGCAAGTTGAGCACTCGCACACAAAGCCAACGTCCTGTTTCCCGTAATCCCACGTCAGCTGCTCGCCCTCTTTGATGTCCCGGATGGCCTCGACGCAGATGTTCTTCTTCAGGACAAACTTCGCCAATCCCTGTCGGCCGATGCGCCATGAGCAGTTAGGACCTTGAGGCTCCTCTGGTTCTCCGGTGTTACCGGACTCCCGATCCCGCTCCTGGCGTCGCCGTCGCATGCGTGGTGTGCAGCAGTGGTTGACGAGCGAGCCGAGCAGGTAGAGGCAGGCGTCATAGTTTTGACCGGGGACTGCGTTGGGAGCACGACTGCCGACTGGGAAGATGCCCCCGCTACTATTTTTCCTGGCATCGAAGGCGTAGTGTTTGAAGAAGTTCAGGGAGGCGATGCGGCAGTCGTTTTCTGAAGGGGATGAGGCTACTTGGATTTTGGCCGTGAACGCTTCGTACTCCTCGCGGGTGACAGTCGAGCCCGCGAACTGGCCGTGGACGAGGAACTTGCCTAGGGAGCTGCCGTCGAGAATGGGTTCCGCATCGTCGAAGGTCGGCGGCGCAATGCCGTGGCTAGCGGCGAGTAGGGGGTAGACGGTGACGAGCTCATCACGGCTGCTCTCCAGTGCGTTGCGGTAGGCCATGAGTTGGCCTTGCATCAAGGTTTGGTCCTGTGCGGATGCCTCGTTGAAGAGGGCTTTCAGGACGGGTCCCTCGTGGAAAATGAACTCATCCTTCTTGAAGTCCCGGGCCGCAAAGAGACCGTATCCCACGGCGGCACTGACGAAGCCGATCCGGACCGCTGGTGCATCCTTGGGGGCGTTGCTCCAGAACTTCTCAGGGGCCTACATGTAGGAAGCGAGGTTAGTAAGCTGCAATCCACGAGAAGAGCTCAGCGAGAGCTGGGTCGGCGTTATGGCATGGGATATCATGGGACCAATCCTACCTTGCCGTGCTTCGCGGCGTCGAAGCCGGAGTCTGTTATAGAGTCTGCTGTTGATGGAATATTCGCCATTATTGATGTCAGGCCTCGTCGGTGGTAATTGACGAGACTCGACCCGACGGTGATGCACGCATCGGCGTTCTATTATTTGCACCTGCACCTGCACCTGCCTGATCAACTCAAGGAAAGCGCCTGTCTCGGTGGTTTAGGGGGGCGGACAGCAGAAAGAGCACGGCAGGGTTAACAAAAGGGGGAGAAGGGGCAGTTCTGAAGATGAACAGTTTTGCTCGGCGCGTCTATGTACATGGGCCACAACGGGTATTTATCTCATATGAAGGGCTCCTGCCTCAACAGATGGAGTTACTCAGTTTTGGCGGCCGCCATTTTCTTTGCCTTGCGTGTCTCTTCGTCGAGGTGTTGTTTCTGATAGTGCGCGATCACCTTGTCCATGTTGACATAATGACCAGCAGGGACGTTGTATGGAGAGCCGTGTTGGAACACCCTGTCACGTGGTCAGCACGGTGCACCAATCGCAAGTTGTACCCAAGCGAGGGGAGACGACCCGGAGCACAACTCTCGAGTCGAATTCCGGCCCCGTCTTGATTGAGCCAGGCCTTTATGGGTTTGGATCTTGAAGAATCCTTGCCCCAAGCGTCAGACCGGTCAATTGAGGCGGACCCATAATTAGAGCGGCGTCGGTTGTTGTGCAACGTCCTGTAACACCCTCCAGCTGTACCAAATGGGTGATGGTTCGACTGGAGGGCTTTCAAGACACGCTCTCCACCAGCGTCATCTCCCCTAGCTTAATGGTAGGTAGGATAGTGTTACGTACTCGGGGTAGCTAAGCTCAATATGAGTGTTCCTCTCGATGTTGTAGAAGAGATGCTTGTCCTTGGCAGCTTGTTGGATTGCGGCCGTATTATTGTGGTTCTTCTGCGCCCATTCCTTGTTCATGTCCGAAACCTTCGTCAACCAATCCTCAATAGCTGTGGGATGGCCGTCCTTATTCGGGCGTGAGATTTTGTAGATAATGACCGAAACGGGAACGGCCGCGAAGGCCAAGTAGAAGCCGGGCTAGACGGGCCAGTTAGCATTGATATGATGCCTCTGCATGCACACACGAAGCCTGTGGCCGCATTCCAGCACAATTGGACCCATACCCCGAAGGACTCCTCCACAGTATGCTCGGCGTGGTGGCCGTGGCCCCCCGAAGCATATGATCTCGTGTTCCGCACACCAGTCGGTCGTGCCCGGCGGGCGACGCAAGCGGCCCGCTGTCCGAGTGCTGACATCTTGAAAGAAAGGCTTTCGTAGGATCAATGGCGGGTGGCAGAAGGCGAGACTTCAATGGATCCGAGAACTGGTCGGTCCTTCTTCCTCCACAAAGCTCGCACCAAGCGTACGCCTCAGTGGGATTGCGGAAAGGCGGGTCGAGAACAGAGGTCGACCTTCGGGGTTGGGTGTCGCAGCAGCTCGTTCGAGAGGGCTACGCGCGAGGGGAGGGCGTGAGTCAATTGCTGAGGGCACAAATCGACGTCGAGCTTGCGATCACGATACCGTGAAGCCCAGAGCTTGGCGATTGCGAGCTATCCCGCCGCACGTGACTAGCGCAAATCATCCTTGCACTGGGCCGCGCTTGCCATCGCCTCGCCTTGCGGCAATTCGGCCAATTAGCGTCTGCCCAGTAAAGTGCTTGTGAATCCCATTGTTTGGCTGCTGAGTTACCATTTCCAGGGGGCAAAGTGCACTGAAATCGCCAACCTGTCCTTTCTGTACGCTTCTTTTTCTTGACTCATGGTGACCACATGAATAGAATTGAGGACATGGTGTTCGTCCAAACTATTTGAACATTTCATTTTATTAAACGGGCGAATTCTTCTACAATATCCCCAACTCCAGCAGTTGGTTCGGCGCGCTACAGAACCTCCAATCCTTCAACTCACTCACACCGCACCCACACCAACAGGCGGTTCCACCACTCACTGTGAGATTCATCCGAGCATCACCAGCTGCTTTCGTTTCACACATATATATTCAGCCGCCAAATCCGATTGCATCTTCCTTGCCACAGTATAAAATGGCCAAATTACGACTGCGAGCATTACCTCTCGGGCTCGTAGCCCTGATTGCTGCTTCGGCTGTCGCAGCATCATCGCCCTCGCCCAGGGAATCGGCACCCGCCGCCTCATCTTCACCACCAGGCGAGGTTGAGCTCATATGTCACACCGACAACCCGGCAGAATGCTATCCCAAGCTCTTCGTGGCGACCGACGAGTTCCAGATCGTACAAGAGGACCAGGATCTTCCAAAAGGTCTGCACGTTCGCCTCGACGTTCAAACTGGCAAGAGAGAGGCCAAGATCAACATCCCCGATGAAGTGATTGCGGCTGTTGAGGGGCTTCCAGTGGATACCCAGATGCTCATTGTTGAGCCCAGCGAAGCCGAGGAACCCCAACCACCTAAGATCCCGGCCAACGCCCCAGCATATGAACCAGCAGGCAAGATCAAGGAGCCGAAAATCCCCAACAAAGAGGAGAGCGGCGCCTTCTACCGCTCCCTCTCCGTCCTGAAGAAGGGCCTCGACATTGATGAGGCCCTCGAGATGCTCGAGGACATCTCGCACGACATCTACTACGGCCTCAAGATCGCCGAGGACTACGACACAGTGCGCCAGCTCTTCTGCCTGGCCAACACGGGCGCCATCTTCGACGCCAGCGATGACAGCGGTGCCGTTCTGCGCCGCGCCCGCGTCGCAGCTCTAACCATTGGCTCGGCCGTGCAAAACAACCCCAAGGCCCTGGCCGAGATCGAGAAGCACTGGAGCGCCCTGCAAAAGGAGAAGTGTCCTGGATCCGACGAGGATCTCGGCACCGCAACCTTCCGGCTGGTACCCACGGCCTCCTCTGGAGCGAAGCAGAACGACCCTGCGCTCGCGAAGGTACGCATCTCCGCCGTTAGCGGATTGCTCAAGAACGCCGCCATCCGCAAGCAGTTCCTCGCCAGTGGCGGCATGGAGCTCCTTCTCGAGGTGTTGGTTGGCAGCGAGGGCCCGGACTGGGAGCCGGCACAGAAGAAGGTCGCCTTCCTGATCTTGGACAACTTCCTGGACGAGGACATGGGCGCCGCATTGGGCGAGTGGCCGAAGGGGGGCCAGGCCAAGGACTCAGAGTGCGCATCGAGGGCGGAGATCCTCGGTGACTGCTGGGATTGGAATGCGCAGAAACTTGCCAAGAGGTTCAAGTCGGAGAAGGGGCACTGGAGTGCGGACTTGCTGAAGAAACTCAAGGAGCAGAGGAAGGCGAACGCGAAGAGGCCCGGGAATGATGAGCTGTAGATTATTACGTATGACGCCTGTTGATGTTAATGTATACCCCCTTGTTCGTTTCTCATTCGTTGGGTCCTCCGTCTATCCATGTCTGATCGGCCGGAACGCTCCTCTGGTGTTGAGGTGACTGTAGAGATCTGCTCAAGCAGCCGAAGCGTTTGCTCTACTAATACACATCATGTTGCAGCGCGTGCTCTGCTGGCGGTCGCATTATCCACTGTCCTGTCGTGGCATCCAATGTGTGAGCAGTATATCCCGGAGTTTGTCTGATGTCCCAGACACACGGAGTGAGCAGTAAAGAAATATATTCCATCGGCTGAAGCCCTCGTGACAACGAATAAGATGTAGATTCACCTTGAAACCCACCGCCGCCGCCCATTCCTTCGAATAGCACAAAAATTTCACTTCTCTTCAGGTCGTCTCGTCTTGTCGCAGAGTCCCTAGAATCCCAGACCAGTAACCGCTTGACATCCGTAAGTCTTTGGCCGTCTTCTGTACATCTTCATCGCAATATCCGAGGTGTCTCGAGGCCCCGTCTCTACATACATTACATCTGTTCTACCAGCCTCCCGCGATCGCAATGGCACGGGTCTTGCCGCCATTACTTGAATTCGTGACGGGCATCGCTTTTCCGTCCCAGTCATCGCCGTCCCAGTGAAAGTCCATGACTCCGACGCCCCTTTCCTGGGACGCGTCCATGTGCTTGCCCGGATGTCAGTGGCACTCTCTTGGCGCCTCCTCGCGGCTTTTGCGATAATTCCGGCCGGCAATAGCCTGGGGGAACCTGGGCCTCGGGCCTGGCGCTGGGCGTCGTCGTCTGGGAGTTTTCTCGGGCACGGCCACGGCTACCTGGTAACCTACCTAAGGTAGGTCCCATTGAATGGTACACCATGAGACGGGAGGAGCTTGTCGTCATGGGCAAATCGCGGCCCTTAGGGGAGAACCTCAACTTTGGCGGCGACCTTTGACTGCGTTGGAGACGTAAGACCAATATAGAAGACAACTTCATTGGGAAGAACGACGAACTGTTGCGCTAGTTATGAAGGATGGAAATATGCTTCGTTATGTCTCTATGCTGGTGTTCGATCGAGATGGCCCATATTGGAGTTTTGGCGTATCCAGAGAGCTACATTTAGGCACTGGTTCCTGGGAGCTGTCTCATTCAATCTCGACTGTGGGTGTGGCCGAGACCATACAGTAGCATTGTCAACTGAACCCTTGACACGCAACCCAGAATAGTGAAATTCCATCTTGCTACTATTCGCAGCCATCATAAAAAAAACTGTAAGCTGCCTCCTGAGAAACGCAAGGTACGCGATGCAAACTCCCCGTTCCATCCCCGGCCCTGTCGTGAAAGCGGTCTAAACCTCCATGACAAATACCAACCAGCGGGTTTAGCTCAGTTGGGAGAGCGTCAGACTGAAGTTTCCACTTCATTCCAATACATCTATCTGTATATCTGAAGGTCATGTGTTCGATCCATATAAACCGCATCCATCATATTTTTGGTGGTTTGTTGCATTATTTTTGCTTGGCGGCTCAGGGGTCGGGGAGGGGGCTTCTTCTCTGGGGCCCATTGAGGGGGGCCGGCTCAGGGGTGAACTAAGGCCATAGGCATCCACTCTCAAGCCTGAGGACGGATCTTGTCGTCCGATTGTGCCGTCCGGAGAAGGCTTGTGACAGAAGAAAGATGCGATGAAGTTAATATGCCATCCCAAGGAATGAGATCAATCATGTCTCCATCACTATGCTATAAGGGCTGATGAAATGCACACCCTCCTCACTAGGCTAGCCTTCTAAAAGGAGTGCTAGAATACTAAGTCCGTCATACTTAGCATCTGGTAAGATGTATATACCGCTGTTATTCTGGCTACCGCGCCAGGCCGTAACAACCACTGTCATGTGCCGCCGCTTCAGTTGCAAATGTTGAGATTCATGTTGAGATTCATGCCGAGATGCGCGTCAAGACTCATTATAAGGACAGGAAAAATGAACACACCCCACTGAGCCAATGACAGTGCGCCAGTATACTAAGTGTGCCCTTGTTGTGCTGGATGTTGTGTTATATGGCCCTGACGGCAGCAATAGGTAGGTAGCCGCCTCTGTCGTCACAATCATGTTCAGTCCATGACGGCAACCACAATAAACACGCACACCACTGTGACACCTGGTGAAAAGAGTGCCAGAATAACACGTGCGTCTTGTTCTTCTAGATTGTGTGTCATAATAACCCTGACGGCAGTCGCCACCACCGTCCACACAGTCAATACAGTCTACCTCTATAAGCAGTTCCATGTTCTTGATTTCAGTTACTAATGGTTCAAACTTCGTTCACATGGCTTGGTTGATCGAACCTATCAAGTATCCCTGTGCTTCGGGGCACTTCCGGGACGATTTCGGCGCCACTTCCGGAGCTAGTCGGCATTGCCCGGCGTCACTTCCGAAGCCGGTCCGGTGTCGCCCGGAGGACCCGGACGGCTTTGAAACCAACCTAGAAGCACCTCCATTTCGATATCGAAGTATCTCACGCCTTATACGTTGTGTGCACCCAAACCGCAACCCTACCTAGTGTACCCAGCCCAACACTTAATTTTCCGGACCATCCTGTCCATTCAGTTCACAGATCTACTCGTTGAGGGCTATGGGACAGCAAGCAAATCGTATAGCAAAGTACAACGAACTACTTGCAATGTGTAACGAACTACTCACGAGTCTTAGCCAGACGGTATGGGCCCGCGCTACTCACCCCTCCCCCCCTTCTGCCAGTGGCCTTTCTGGACTGCCTTCGGCTGTCTATTTGAAGGCATCTCTCCTGTCTTTGGCAACAAGGATTCTTCACCTCTACAGCCACTTCTTCCACTTCCGTCGCTTGGCCGGCTCTCCGAATTCAGCCCTCTGCATTCTAGGCCCCATCCTCGCTGCCCTCTAGAGCCAGCCAACTCTCCGAGTTCTACCCCTCGTCGGCCCTCACTGCCCTAGGCACTCTGATTGCTCTCATCGATGTGCGGAGCCAGCCCTCCAAAAACCAATCTTCATCACACAGCCAGGTACGTATATACCAAGTAGTGGCATCACAGGCTAACCTCTTCATCCAAGGCAGGCAGGGCACACAGTCAGGGCAGTTGGGGCAGTCAGAACAGGAGGGCAAGAGGGAAGGGGGGCAGGAGGGCGACTGCCGTTGCAAACACCTTCGTGCAGGTACATTCCAGTGTACGCACCGGCACCACCTAGGCGCTCGATGAATATGCCCAAGCAGCCCTTGGCTGAAGAGATTGTATTATTTTGCAGCCGGGCGTTCAGAACCCCTAATCCCGCAACTGTCTAGCAACCATCACGCAGCTAATACAACAACGATATGAGTACGGTCCAAGCTCCCGAATATTATTGTTGGCCAGCCACCGTCGCTGAAGCCATCACCTGTTGTTGAGAAGGGACTTCAGACGCCCCCCCCCCCCCCCGGGACCCCCC
>Ga0247760_1000899_pt1 | contig 30269 bp, 24 predicted proteins | sample UWRJL171409R4_FD_179936 | JGI IMG/M metagenome (GOLD analysis project Ga0247760, IMG submission 179936) | Plant litter microbial communities from Arlington Agricultural Research Station in Wisconsin, United States - UWRJ-L171-409R-4 | ecosystem: Environmental > Terrestrial > Plant litter >... | reverse complement strand
GAAGGGACGCGCGATTGACGACACTCTTGACACCGGGCTGGAGCTTGGGAAGGAATGTGCGGGCCTCGATGGGGTCGTGCACGAGCTTGGTAAGATTCTCGGTGATGACAACGGTCTGGCGGAGAACCTCCTGGGATGTAGAGGGGTTATTGAGAGTGCGCTCCAGGAAAGGCGTGAGGAGAGCAAGAACGGGCGACGTGACAATGGCGACAAAGGTTGTTTGGGAGAGAGCGTGAACAGCCTTCTGCAAGGCCTCGTTCTTGGGGTTCTGCATGGTCTCGATGAGCAGCGGGATACGCGGAGCAACGTCGTCGTTGGACAACAGTATAGTGAGCGACTGCATGGTCTTGACGGCCTGCTTCTCGACGTCGCTTTTCATGTCGAGCATGCCGGCTTCGACAATAGGAATGATGCCAGCGAGCTTGGTGCCCATGGCCTCACGGAGGATGTCTTGTTGTTCGGCCTCCTCTTTTGTGCTCCCGATTGTGATCTTGGCCTTGTCGGCCATCTTCTGCAGCAGCTTGAGTGCGCCGACGGCTCCCTGCCACTTGCCGGTGGCCTTCTTGAGGTAGGTGATGAGCGCGGGCAAAAGACCGACGACGAGGGTCTCAGGGCTCAAATGGGCAAATAGCGCATCGAGGCCGTATTGGGCAGCGTCGCGGACGACGGCGCCCTTGTCGGCGAGAGCGTCGAGGGCGACCGCAACCATGCCGCCGTCCTCGAGCAGGAAGGTGACCTCGCTGATGGGCGAGCGGGGAGGAAAGCGCTCAAACAGGGCGCCGAGCAGATTCTGGGCGCTCTCGCGGCGGAGGCCGCTCTTCTTGTCGGCTGCAGCCTTCTTGACCTCGGCGAGAATGCCATAGTGGTGCAGGCCGCGGAAGCCGACCGAGTTGAGAATGATCTCGCAGAGGCCGTAGCTGGCTTCGATCGAGGCGCTTGACGACTTGGCGGTGAAGATGGTGTCGAGCAGCGACGAGATTTCCGACTGCAAGGGAGGCGGGGCAGCGCCGTCGGGCGCCTTGATGGGCACAACCATTGTGGGCTGCGTAGGCGGCGACACAGGATGCGGCATCGTCTGCAAAAAGATGCAGAAGGCGGCTTCGGAAGTTGGCGCGCGGAAGGGCTGTGGAAAATGCCAGACGTGGTCTCGTGGGAAACCTTAGTCGGCGATGCCCTTTGCGACTGGAACGAAAGTTGATGCAGTTGGGCGCTCGCACTTTTTCGATAAGGGAGGGGAATAATTGCTGACAGGGTGTCTCGACCCCCAAAAAAACTCTCAGCCACCCCGCAGAACTTTTTTTTCTCTCGCTTGTGTCGAAACCAGGGCCTGCGCAATCTTATCGTGCCTGACTCAGCAGATTCTACCGAGGGGCAACTGAGATTGTGTATCTGAAAGAGAAATGTGGGCTCTGCTCTGGACCGCCAATTGACGACCTCCTAATTGACTTCGCCCAGCCAGGAACATTCGTTCCCTGTTCTTGAGGCCCACGCGTAACAAAGACTCGACCGACTAATCGGCTCCATATCTCACCATCCAGGCCTTAAGGCATCGAAATCAGCTTTTACTTTGTTCGAGACATTTCGGCCGGATCCCCAGCCCGAATCCTTGACAATCTATCTCGGAAGGAGCCTCGCCGAAGGGGAGATCCATCACCACCTGCGGCAAGGTGTTCTCCTAGGCGACTTGTGTACGTAGCAAGTCAACAGAAAGCTATTCTAGTCTCGCGATGCGTTTTTAAGGATATAGTTCTGCGTTCTCGGTGCATGCGAACTCTCGGAGGTGAGGTGGGATGATGGCGGGGTTGGAGGGGTCAACGAGCAGAAAGCCTCGCCGTTGCCAAGCATTCGTCTACCCCACTCATGGTGGGGGCTGTCCCAAGGCGGAACATCCCCAGACGGGATTCACATCGGCGTCAAACTGCAATGCGGCAGCCACCGACGTCGGTACCTGCGTGATGGCCCCGAGGGCTAGAGTAGACTGCTTGGGAAGCATACTAGTTGCGTTAAGCTTTTATGGATGCCTAATTTTGGGCGTCGATATCACGAACATCACGATCTGCATGTGCATATGCGCCGTGGCATGGCAGAATTTCCTTCCCAGGATCATCTCGTCGAGATGCGGCAGGTGCTGCTGCCGCCAAGTTGGCACAGACGTTTGCTGCAGAGACGGACTGCAGAGCGGACCGCCGAAACCGCGAACCTGGGACATGGAGCCAAAAGTCTTCTCAGACCGTTTCTTGACGACCACTAAGCAGTAACAAAATACTAAAGCCTAGAGAGTCCCTTGCAGCTTGCAGCTTGCAGGTTGTCGGGAGCAAGGTTTCTAGTGAATCAGACCAAATCACAAACTCTCAGACCTGCCCTCCACTTCTTTGCATCGCGGCACGGCATGCTTCAATGGCAGCTCGCCTGCGAGTTCGAACCTTCCATGGGTCCATGCCATGCGCGGTGGTGGGCACAGACAGACTCGGGAGCGTCAATCACCGCCTGCTTATGACTGCACGGCACCTGCGAGGTTATAATACCTCCTGCGTGCCACAGCGCGTGACAGCCACGCTCCCCGGACGCGCCGCACAGTTAGGACTCGAAGCAGTGAATCCTTGGATCGATCACGAGATCTGCCTCCACAGAAAGCGCCGTCGATCTGGAACTGCCGCTTGTGACCGCTCACTTGGCCGCGGAGGCAGGGGCGAGGCGGTGACGTGATTGCCTCTCTCAGCCGGCATGTTTCGCAACAAAAGGACCCGGGATGCGTCGGAGAACCACGGCAAGGCGGTTGTGGTAAGAACATTAACACAATAACTCAAAAAGGACCTGAGTTTTGTGTGTCACGAAAGCGGCACAATTTCAACGCCATCTCCGACCCAAGTGATTCCAAGCCCGTCGTGGACAGCCGTGACGCATTGATGTCAAGTTCTCTTTTACCCGATTCTCACAACGGGCATTGTTGCAGATTGCCGCCCCCAACCTCAAGAAGCGCCCCCAATCAGGCGCTTTTTCTCGGAGTTCGGTTTACCGCCTATGACATAGTGACAATTAGGCGCGGCAGGAATCACAACTCGCAGCTGCCATGCCATTACCAGAGTTACACAAATGCCCCGGGACTCAACGCTGAAGCTGCGCTCAGACGTGATTGGAAATCTGCATTACACACACCCTCGCCACCTGGGTGCTGCACCCTCCGGCTTGGCCCTGCTTGCTCCCCGGGTCCCCCTTATCCAAGCCCCCCTTCCTTTCCTGCCGTCACACGAAATCTGTCACGCTGTCATGCCGCGATGCGGCCATGCATCATTTGGCGATGCAAGCAGCCAATCGCCCTCAAGATACTTCTCCGGGTCAAGAAGTTGTCGAATCGAACTCCGTACCACACAGCCCCTCGAGTCAGTGGTGACGACTCGTCATAGTCATGACGATAGCTCATCAATTGCAGTTCTTCAGCTCGGTGAGAGATTGAGTTAAAGAAGCGAAGCTTCCCTTTTGTTTCTGCCCATCTCATTTATCTTGTTCGCCCAGCGCAAATACGACCGATGCGCTAGGACGGCGCAGCAGGTCCACCTGCGTGCCGTGTCGGCGAGCGGCGCACCAAGCACAATACGCGTGACTGGTCACATACTGGTCGACGATCACGAGCAACGCCCCATTCGTTTAGATCCTGCCTAGTTCTAGCAGACCCTGCTGCCTGAGGCTAGCGCTCCGTATGTCTTCTGCTTAGATATTTCCCCTTTGGACACGATTTGTTGCCTCGCCTATTTAACTCGAGAAGCCTGCCATTGGATCACTCGCGTGAGGGCAAGGGGACCAATTGCGTCAATCCCGTCCCGTTCACCGTGCCACGGCAGACTCAGATTCATCACGTCGGTTTGATTTTTATCATTTTACTATTGTGGCTAGGCCAACAAAATGAGGCCTCCTGAAATACACACACGCCTATCACCTTACCCAGATGCACTGCACTGCGGTGCGGTGCAGATCAAGTGATCCCATGACTATTGTTTTGATTTGCAATCAGAGAGACGCCCTGATATGTGAGGACTATAACATGGCTGGTGCTACCTCGGTGCCTAGCCCTAAACCAGTTAGTTGGGTTCGTGTGACCTAAGGTTTCTTGCAGCGCCTCCTGTCTGCGTGAAGATGGATGACGGGCTTTCCTTAGCTGCATCTGTGCTGTATGTTGCAGCCGTATTCAAGGAGGCTTGTGAGAGTTTCCATACTATCCAGTGAACGATTAACGGAACAAACCACGCGTATTCTTGACTAGACTGTCGGATGGGGCACCTTCCGGAGGACCTCAGCCTTGTAAGTGACGATGAAGCCCCACTTGGACGGATCCTCGAGTTCCAGGTTCCAGTGTAGCATCCAGCGAACAGACAACTATGCAAGGGTCTAGTTTAAATCTAACAGCTTGTAAAGCTACCTATGTGGTTTAGTTGCAGACGCGTGATTATCAGTCCTAAAGTTGCAAACAGGCACTGCTGTAGGTTGCCATTTCCAAAGTTGAGAGAAGTGGATGTATTGTGTCAGGGGGGTTTAAAGAACCCCGTTATTCTAACTGCCTGAGCCGAGTAGACCGTCTATCCGACCTGCCCCGAGGCAGGATTATGAACGAATGCTGTTTAAAGAAACAAAGAGCAGAATACAGTGACCGGAGACAACAAACGAAAATTTAAGCGATTGAATGCCCCGTCCCAAATCCCGCAGTGACAGAACGACAAGACGTAGAGGAAAAAATGCAATGCAATACCTACTCAAATCCCAAAACCCAGAGTAAATCCCCAAATCACCACGTGGCTCTCCCAGAGCGGCGGGTTTCTCCGCCGAACTCATACTCTGGTCCCCTGACGCTGACGATTTAGGGAGGTGGGGGCCATCGTCAGTGCCGCCCGGCTTGGCCGATAGTATGTCGTCGCGTCACCCACCGCAGCGCAGCGCAAGCCCGTGGCGTCTATTCACACCCGGTCGTTTCGAGTCATGCCTTCGCTAAAAGTAGAATGAATGATGCATGTGCGTGCGTGCGTGTATGAAGAGGTACGATGCGACAGGTACTATCTGATCGGCGGGTTGTTAGTCGCTGGCTCGCCAAAAAAGGACACAGACCACCAGGAGATGTTTCGAACCAAACATCACAAATGCAAATACAGAAACAAAAACAAAAGGACTGCGGCGCGAAATGGTCCGTGTGTGGTGTTATGCTCAACGAAATAAAGAATGGGGGAATTTCCCCTGTCAGCTTACTCGTTTGTAGCAGTCGAACTGCGTAACTCATCCTTCCCGCTGCCTAAGGCGTGGGAGGAGGCGAGGGGATGTTGGGCCTCGGGGCCAGAGGCCCGGGCCGCGGTGTTCCTCCCGGCGTAGGCGGCCTCGGCGGCTGAGGCATCATGTACGGCTCTAGTCCGAGGCAGTAGGGCTGCTGGGGAGGCGGTTGCGCGCGCGGGATTTCGGGTTCTAGATACCAAGGACCTTGGCTGTATGCTCCTACGCCCTGGATGGTGATGTTCTGTTTTTGGCGGACGTCTTCGGGCTTCCCACTGCCGTTGCTGATGTGACAGTGGGACATGTTCAATCTCAGTACAGGAGGTGCCATTCTGGGGGATAGAAAATCTTGCTGCTTGGAGGAGATTCTTGATGTAGAGATGGTGATTTTCAGCAATGGGGTGACGCTGGAGTACTGGTCAGTATCGTGTGGCTATAGCGATGATGTCTTGGTGCCTGGGAGCGTGAAGTCTGGGACTTATATACGTGACAGGAGATAGCTTCATCTTTAGATGATATACGGAATTATCATACACTGAGGGAGGCGGAGCCTCAGACTCATCCCTGTCCAAGTGAGCCAGACGTTGTCTGGATGCCTTGTGGAACCAAGCCAGGCGGAGCTTGTGATTCGGACTGGCGAGGGTATTGACAACCCCTAGTCACAGGTGGGTCGTAGGTCGAAAGCTAGCGAGTATCGTGCGTCGACGTGCGGCGTTGACGTCAACAGTGAGGGGTGTCCCGTGGCGCTGACGGAACGTAGAGCAAAGCAAGACTGGCGCAGGATGATACTTTGGCACAGATTGTCAGGGATGCCAGGTTTGGTTGATATGGGGGGTGGCCCGTGAAAGAGGCACCAAAAGCAGAAGCAATCATGTTGTGTGGACGGAAGCTGCCTTAGGGCATGTTTGTCACGCGTGTAGAGTGCGGTGAAGGGTGATGAGGGTATACGTCTCAGCCCTATATGGGCTGGGTGGGTGACCAGGTGAATATGCGGCGCAAAAGGAGGCGATGTTGAGCTACCCGATGGCTGTTGCCTGCAGAATTCACCTTGCCGTGTGGGTGTGCCATCGGTGGGGAAGGAGCACAAAGGTTGTCAGTTGGCAGTTCGGCGGTAGGAAGGGTGGGAATAAGCAGTACGTAGGCCGGTCCCTCACCTGCCGGCCACCCTTGATGCATGGAATCCCGCACTACGTACCTAGGTAGGTTCGGGGAGAAACAAAAAACTGCAAAAGAACCAGAAAAGAACCAGACATCTCGTGTTACACCACGGGACTTGACAAGAGCAGGAGACAGAGAGCACACGTGAGAGTCGTGGCAGCGGAGTTCTCCCAGCCAAGGGACGCCCATTTGTGCGTTTGCTCCCACTCACTGGCACCTCAGTCGAGTCGACACTCCAGACCGCTTCACCGAGTTCCACTCGTACCTAACACCTGTCATCTCCCTGGAAGACGCGTTGGGCGGGCCGATTTGATGCTCGCAGGGTGTAGCGCCAACATATCGGCCGAACCCCTATCCGGGCTGGCACCTTTGCATGCGGGACAGTGAGAGTGTACGTACTCAAGCGCACTTATGCGGCTACTGCACCAAGCCCTGGACGGGAAACGGGGAAGCGGCCACTGGCCGCGCATTGGTTCTGGGGAAACGGCAAAGGTGCAAAAAACGGGTGTCGGCCACTCAATCGCTGCGGGAGCAGAGAGCCTCGAAAGCCGCCACGCTGTTTCCCCATATCAAGGCGTCCTCGAAGGGGTGTGTGGTGTGGCGGATGAAACACCGCAGCAAGCTGTTGGGGGCCGGTCGCGACCGCTCAGTGGAGGTCGTTCCGCCGGGCGGTCTCCCCCCTATCAGCACGGCGTCTGGCTAGTTGCGGCAGGCAAACCTAACGCGGGCCTTTGACGTTCCCGACTGGCTCCCGCCGCGCCGGTGCGAATGTGCTGCAGCCACGCTCTGGGCATCGCTAGCGCCCAGATGCCCACCCGTCAGGTTGTGGGAATAAGAACGGAAGCGATGCAAGTCGAAATGAGGTCTGCGAAAGTCGAGTCAGTCGGCGTGTTATACGAATCGCACTTGACGGATCGCATCGTTCGTGGCTAAAGCGGGAGTGGCTTTGCTTTGGCTCGTGTTGGCCATGCTTCGCTTCGGTGCGCGTTTCGGCGCATCACCCGCGCGCTGGACGGGACCACCGGGCTCAATATCGACCGCCGTGGTTGTTGAGGCGTGGTGGGCTGGAGACGAGTCCGATCTGAGATGCTGCGCTGTCCGAGCGCGGGGATCCAAGCTGCGAACTGCTAGGCCGGACAATGGTGCAAAAGAGGAAAAATGCCCTAATGCAGCCGCGACGCAACAGGTCACAAAACCCGCTGTCGATGGGGATGGGAGCAGACTCCGGCTGCAAGTTGGCAAGGTGTGACGGTGTGACGGTGTGAATTCGTGGCGGATGTGGTCAAGCGCGCAACGCCGCGATACGGCTCAGCGAGGCAGAAGCAGTCGACGCGGGCTCCAAGTCCCGCTGTTGACGACGCCGCGCTTAGCGCTCGGCCAGGTCAGGTACGAACAAAACTCCGGGACAGCAAGCTGCACCGGACAAAAGCTCTCCGAGACAACGCGGATCGTACGACGAGGCGACGTACCGGGGAGCGGGAAGCGGGGCGGAGAGCGGGGACGATCGGCTTGACAGCTGCCTGATGGACGTCAGTGGGGTCACAGGGCATTTCCAGGTTCATCAGATGGAATTTTGGTCTCTAGCGACGCTACGTACGTGGCCAGATACCAACACCAACACTATTGAAGCCAACAAAAGAAAAATGAGAGAAAGGATTTTCGCAAATTAAACGGCTAGTATCTCCAACGCGCGACCGCGTACGAATGTCAGGTGCCGGCGCAGGGTCAAGCGGATTACTCCGTGCAAGTTGAGCTTTGACCACAAGACTGCCGGACAGTTGGCCTTGTGCTGGGCACTTGGCATGGCAGTGGCAGGTTCACCTTGCGGGACAGCTCAGGCTGCCCGTAGGATCACGGCGCGGTCAAAACGGCAGAACAGGACAGCGGAGTCATGCCGCTTGAGCCTCTGGTAGCCATACTGGCGAACCAAATGGACGAGCTAGGCTCCATGAGTGCACGAAGAATACTGCGCCATTGGAAGAATCCGATTTTGGTTCTGGCCAAATACAAACAAAACAGGATCTCCCGTATAACCTGGAACGGGGCATTGCGGTAATCCTCACCGGTTACACTGTGGTGCAAATACAGCGAGACATCGGAAAATACAGCAAAAGGGCTGGAGAGAGCAGGGGCGGGAATGGCGCTGAACATACGCAACGAGGTCTGAAACAACGCAGAAATGCGTCGAAAGACTGAAGCAAGACCTTTGCATGCATCTCAAAAGGCCGCGTAAAAGCACCAAAAGGCCTTGACAGTATGCAAAACGGGCATTTGGAATGCGGGGATAGGTGCCTAGGATGCTGCAATACGCCTAAAATATAAAAAGCGAGGCCTAATTTGCAATGACAGGCCTGAACACATTGTACGAATGCAGCGCCACACTGTACCGACATCATCGGCTGCCCTGTGACAAACAGCTGCAGGCGTTATGCTTGGTGAATCGGGGCCAGCTCCGGCGGCTAAAACGCGCCGCATCCGCTAAGTTTGCTGCGGCTGCGCAGGTCGAGGTACACAACACTCAAAATGTCAACTGGCGGGATGATCCGTTGTCATTATCTAACAAACTCCATTAGCTAGGTGCTCTGCCGCTGGAGAAATACCTTGCCAGTAAGCCCTGACGCCAGCGTAAGCCCTAATCTACCCATTTTTGTCAATCCGTCCAAAACGCCAGTCATTTCCCGCAAACCGCTGCCTCTATCTGAACCGTGTACGAGACTCCATCATCTCCGCTCCCAGTCTCGTCTGTTGCTGCGGCTGCGGCTGCGGCGGTCGTAACTATCGTAGCTGCCACGGCTGGGGCTGCGGGATCTGGAAGAGTACGATCTGGATCTGGACCGGTACTTGCGGGCCGCGCCTCCTGCCGGCGCTGGGGATCGAGACCGTGACACGGAGCGGGGCCTGTACGTATCGGATCGTGGGCCGTACCTGCTTCCAGCAGGCGGACCACGGCCACCCGGCGCTCCAAAGCCGCCGCCATAGGGAGGTCCCGGTGGTCCAGGTCGATGGGTGGGGGGGTTGCGCGGGTCGAAGCCTCCGCGGCGAGCGGCAGGCGGTGCGGGCGAGAGCTTTCGTCGCGGGAGGACGATCGAGACGTTGATGGCGGCCCCGTCGAGATGCGCCTCGTGCATGTTGGCAATCGCGGCCTCGGCATCGGCCTCGTGGACAAAGAGGATGTAGGCGGTACCACGGTTGATCCCGGCTGTGTAAAAGAGTTGTTAGACATGAATGGTAAAAGGGAAACAATGGGAACGTACACTGTCTGTTCACTGGCAAATCGAGGTCCTCAATCTCGCCATACTGGCCAAAGATCTCGCGCAAGTGGTCTTCGTTGACGTTCTTTGTGAGGCGCTCGACAACAATCTGCGACGGGAGGCGGTTAGCTCATGCTCGCAGGATTTTCCAATTGGCTAGCTGTAGAAATGGGAGCGACTCACCTTGGTGCTTCTCGGGAGAGGGCGAGAAGGGCTCACGCTGCGCGAGGCGCTGCGACTGCGACTGTAGCTTCTGTCGCGAGAGTCGCCACGGCTGTGTGTGCGACGACTTGGGCTGCGGCTCCGGAATCTCCCATTTCGAAGCGGCGACCGTCCACGAGAACCTCTGTCAATTGAGGGCGTCCGAGATCGCCGCGAAAGTGGTGTGGGTGAGCGAGGAGAACGCGACGGCGAACGGCCGCGCCCGTCCCGTGGCACAGGTGACGGAGTCCTGGAGGACATCGCCCGCAGATACCCTGAACAAATCAAGCGATTGTGTGAGGTGCAATGCGTCCGAGTGGTTGTTTGATCGCAAGGCCAGGTTGGTGTCGTTGTTTGTGTTCAGTGGGGGCGCAGGAATCGACGGGATGAAGCTTCAAAAATCTGAAGGAATTCGCACTGAACGCGGGCGCAAAGTCGACGCGGCTGCAACAGGCTACCACGTGATTGGGTGGGGCTCGGGCCAGGTGACGGCTAGCGGTGTCTCCGCCCAGTGCGAAGACGCATACAGAGCCACGAGACGGCTTCTGCAATGGGGTCGTTGCACACATGTCTTATTCGTATCGTGGGGTGTTATGGTAATATTAGGCCATGCTTCGATCGACTAGAATGCTGTGTAGTCTGTTGGGTAATCTGCCTCGGCCTCTCGAGTATACAAGACGCCCTGGAATCCGAGAACCATGGCCCGCTGAGGCATCTCCCGCACTGGTCCCGAGTTCCGGTGCAGGTGGGTCGCCAGCAGCGGCTGTGGTTTGTCTCCGTCGGGTCCGTCAGCCATCGCGCTCACATTCCCGCAACCAACCTGCTGCAAGCAGAATCCTCCTTGTCGACATCTCGACCCAGCCGCCTGGTTCACGTTCCAACCAACCGTGTTCCGCAATCCCCCTTCCTTTCATCATAATGCCCCCGATGCTGTTCGGAAGCGGCGGAAGTGCGAACTCGCGGAAGGCAAACACGTGAGCCACCACTGTCGGGGCATTGCGACATTCCTCGAGGACCTCTTACGATGCAAGGTCACCTCTGAAGGTATGAAAATGCACGCGATGCCACCAGCAGGGCCGTTTGGGCCCGGTCAGACGACACGCAACGCGTTGGTGTTCGTTTGGGGAGGCGCTGACAGTTCGGATAATGAAGGAATGTCTGATGCCTAACGTAACGTTCATTGCATCAAGAAGGAAGGGCCCTTTGCGAAACTTCGTACCAACAGCCCACCTCAGGTGCATCGCTGTTTGCAGAATCCAAACCGGTCACCGCCGGCCGGATGACGGCGTGGGTTGCTCGGTGCTTTTCACGGAGCAAACACCGCGGCCAAGCCGTCATTTTTACGAGTCGGGGAACCTTCGTATCTCACTGGCCCAGTTGCTCAAAACACTTGCCATGCCGTCATCGCTCGTTCCGGCGCAGTTTGGGTCGTCTAGTGGCATTCTCGTTCCGCACTTGCATTGGCGGTCATTTGCGCACAGCCTCCCACGCCGTGGACAGGGGGTGGCGATGACTCGATTGCCAGCAAAGACAGGTCCTTCGACAATCATGCTTCGCGATCTTTCCATCAGAAGGCAAGAGTCCGGGCCTCGACGCCCGATGATGGTTGCGGCGCGGCCCAGAACCCTGCAGATTGGCTGGCAGAAGTGTGCGCGACATGCGATTGGATCAGCTTCTCAGGCTGCAAGAAGGGTCCAATAACAAGCATTTGCATTGACGTCATGGTGTTGATCGCCGAGATATCGTCACCACGCTCACCAAAATCAGGTTTGGTGCCGTCAAAGTTGACGATGCAGCAAACGCTGCATGCTTGACCCAAGGAATAAATGGCTTGCTCACTACCGTCGATCGATACATTGTAGCACCGCCTTCTTCAGTCTCATCAATCTTTGACAATCATCAACTCCGAATCAACACCAAGTCTCAAACACCCTTTAAAATCACTCCCGCCAACAAACATCATGCCTCTCTTCTCTCGCAATTCGGAGCCCGTCCAGGCCGCGGAGCCTGTGTACGAGCAGCCCCCGAAGAAGCATGGCATTTTCAGCAGCCATCGCTCCGAGGTTGCTCCCGCGCCTGCTGTCCAGCCCGTCCAAGAAAGACACGGCCTGTTTGGGAGTCGCCGCCAAGAGGCTGCACCAGTCGCTCAGCCGGTGCACGAGGAGCGTCCTAAACGCCACGGACTCTTCGGCCGTTCGCCGTCTCCCAGTCCCTCCAGCAGCACGAGAAACACATCATCGACCCGTCGGACCTCGCCCGACCGTGATGGCGGCATCTTCCGGCGCTCGACTGATGCCAGCAGCAACCGCGGCATCTTGCACCGATCGTTCGGCAACGGCAATGCGGACCTTGACCCGAGCATCGTTCAGGCTCGGGAGCGAGTTATGCTCGCCGAAGGCGCCGAGCGTGAGGCTGATCGTGCGCTGATCGCTGCCCGTGAGAGTGTCAGGGAAGCCCACGATCACGTTCGTCGCTTGGAGCTTGAGGCCGAGGAGGAGGCCAGGAGGGCCAAGATCAAGCAGCATCAAGCACGCGATATCTCCAAGCGCGGCAAGCAACTTGGCCGTAAGTGCAACCCACTGCCCCTCAATGATTTGAAGCGACACGATGCTGACATCTTACAGGCCATGGAGTTTAAGCTCGCTCTTTGCCCACTTCCCTTCACCGTTGTTGCATTTTTCTAGAATTTAGGGTTATACCAAGCAGGGAGTTTTTGGAAGGTTACTTGTTAATGCATCACTTGTACCACTAGATTGTGTGCTTTGCATCCAACTCATTTTTATTTTTGCCCTGAATTCCACCAACGTGTCCGTGAGAACTGTCAGTTCAAGTTTCTGCACCTTGTAGCGAATGGCAATTAGAAGCGGCCGCCTCGCGTGTTAGCACCGGATTCAACTTCAGGCTGCTGCGACTCGTTCACCGATACCCCGCGCCTTCTTCCCAAGACACTTCTTCAATCGCCTGTCCCAGATCACCAACCCAATGGCGGAATATGCACAAGTCGTAGCTATTAATCACCTTGTCATCTCACTCACCGTGTTTCGAAGACTCAGCGCCAGCGTTGCTGCTCTTATTCATGGCCGCAGGAGTCCAGGCAGCGAGGGCCGGTTCCAAGCCATCGAAGCCATCGAAGTCCAACTTCTACAAATTGACGGAATCTTCACGGACGGCATTCAAATCGACAATCTACGAAAGGCAGCCGACGCGCCCACAGCGCAGACGGTCAAGTTTGCCGTGAAATGTTGCATTGCCCAAGTCCGGCTGCTTGAGGGTCTTATTGAGCGCGTGGCTGTCGGGCCGGCCGAGTCCGATCTTAGCCCTGACGCCGCTTCAGGTAGCGAGAAATACTGGCAAGCCATCGGCAAGGAAACCGCCAAAGTGTCGCGGAGTCTCGACATCTTCAAGGCAACTATCACCACATCTCTGCCTGGGACAACCCCGGGTGACGAAGAGGCACAAAGCGCCCTTTACCGATTGGTCGACGTGGAGCTTTCCCACTCAGAGTACACCAGAGCTCGTGATGTTCTTGAGTCACTCCTTCGTATCCAATCTTCCCAACTTCCAAGTAGGAACGGCAACTTGATGCGGACCATCGCCCAGCTCGCCGATGTGTACCGTCAAACGAATAGCTTCCTCCTCGCTCAGATATGTTGCGAAATGACACTTATGGAGAATGTCAAACGCCTTGGACCGCAACACCCCGATACCATGGTCAGTCTTGAGCGCCTGGCCATAGTCTTTAGGAACATTTCCCGACTAGATGAAGCACGGAGGCTCTATCAACAAATCCTGCGTTTTCGAGAGACGACCCTCGGCTGGGAACATCCACACACTATTCGAGTGGCGATGAACTACGGAATCGCCTTAATGCAGAGCAGGAAGTGCGACGAAGGAGTTCGAATTCTTGAGAAAGCGACCGAGGGACTGAAGAATCTGCTTGGTTCGACGCACCCAGACACAGCGTGGAGCAGGGAGCACCTCTCCGATGCTAAGCACATCCGTGATGGCACGTTTACTAAGCATGTTTACCAATTTGGGCTGCAGACAGCGAATCATTTCAAGGTGGAAGGAAAGGAAGTTGGCCTCTGAGGAAGTTGCAACCGCCGTTGATACTAGCCAATGCCAGGGGCATGACTTTGAGTTTCCCACCGGACAGCGTAGGAGGTTCACCGAAGTGGATACCGAAGGCCTCACGCCTAGGCCTGTATTGCGCCCAGCGAGAGATGGGACGAACCCATCGCCCGAGCCACGGCTATCATGGGACATGCTCAATGCCGTTTCCGATGCCAGGGGCACAGGACATATCTAATTAGCGGCTGTTCACAAGGCTTGGAAAGGCGATCCCTGGTACCCCGACCAAGACAGGCAGCCCCACGAAATGAAGATCGCCAGCCTGCTTCGCGATACCATGGCCTATACCTTCAGCGACCTTCTCGAAACTCTCACGTAGCACTACGGCCTCGATGTCAACGACACCGACACCGGCGGCCACACCGAGCTCTACCGCGCTGCTGACCGAGGCGAATTAGACAAAGTCCAGACCCTCCTATCACGGAACAACATTGACGCTGACAAAGGCTACCAAACTCCCCTCAGAGCCGCCTGCAGAAGAGGCCAAGAAGCCATCGTCACCGCACTCCTCGCCCACGATCTCCCAGTGGACGTCAACAGCCACCTGCTAGGGCAACCGAGCGTGCTAATGGAGGCAGTCAACACCTCCGGCAACCAGCCCGACAGGACTGACGAAAAGATATTGCGTATTGTCAAACTCCTTCTTGACACTAGGAGAGTCGATGTCAATTATGTCCAGGTGGACGCCTTGGAGTCGGACCCTAATAGTGCTCTTACTAGGGCGCTGTGTAGTGGGTACACGGAAACTGCGAGGTTTCTGCTCGGCAACTACATGGGTGATCCGGGCTGGAGTATGGACGTAGCTGAGGCAGCGTTGAGGCTTGTTAAGAGCTGGGATACGGAGGACTCTGTCCGGCTGTTGGTTGAAAAGGCTGGGGTTAGTGGCCTTGAGGCTGAGCTCGGAGAGAATGATGGGGACAGGCTGGTGGGAGAGATGAGGGAGGGGGAGGCTGGAAGTGAGATAGGGGATGATAGGTCAGAGACCGAGGCGGGGGATGGGGGGGAAGGCGATCGAGAGGATAAGGTGGTGGAATATGGATTTGTTTTGCTCCCTGGAGCGGGGAGAGTTACCAGTTCGGACGTTATGGAGAGCAAACTGTCGTGAGGTATGCAATCAAGGGTGAACGGAAGGGAGTTCTATGTAAGGGGACGATTGTGTCTTGTGGATTTCCAGCTTTAGGTCTAACTGTTTGTTGGAAAGAGGAGACACCGCCATGGGCACGATTTGAGGATTGCGTGTTATTAGCTGAAATGCGGCTGTTGGAAAGAAAGCCTCCGTTTTACCTCTCCAGCATTCCCCCTCTTCGCAGTGTTGACGTGAAGAAAGTAACGTAACCTCCATTACACAATCACAAACTGCACCTCGTCTTCCGTCTTCCATTTCAGCGCCTCTGGGTTCATCAGCCCCAAACCACCCCTCCGATATTTGGACTTTGCCTCATCGACTGGTACCAGAATGGGTGCCCAGTTAACCTCAGTGCTTTGAGCTGAGGGCCGGAAGCGAAAACAGTCCAGCTATTATGGTCAGATTAGTTGGTTACCAAGGATTAAGGATTTGTCTCCAGCATACCTCCTTCTTATCCCAATTCCGGAGCCCTAAGTCGTTTGAGTCGTGGGTGTTCCTATTTGCAGTCGGTTAGTGCCTGTTTCAGGTCCCGATTCCAAATCATAGGTAGACTTTGGGATTCGCACAGTGAATCATGTTCATGTCGTGCACTTAAAACTAGCGGCAGGATGAAGAATGTTGAAAAGATCCTCGATCAAAAACGGCGATTCCTTGAACTTCTTCAGGCCCGTATGGTCCTTTATTAGCCGCGACAAGGAAATTTGAATGAGGGACCCCATGGCTTCGCAGGTCAAACATGCGTTTCTCGATCGAATTGTGTGCCCAAAAGTTGTCGAAGATCCGAAGACAGCAGTGACTGAGTTGGTTCGGGTGCATTTTGGGGAGCGTGGCCTCATACAGGAACCCTCTGACAGAGATAGCCCTGGATCCTGGTTCTAAGGAGGTGTGTCCGAGTGCGCGGGTGTTTTTTACCGATTTCTTGTGGAAGAATAGAGCGATGGGCAAGAAACACTTTCGAGAGCCACCTATTGCGGCCCAACTCCACGATGGGAGGTCGGGGAGATCCCCGCGGGGCCCACTCTTTGGTGCCGACTCCCACCAGATCAAGTGTTTCTCCAGGTCGCTTCCACAGACACCAAAGGAGTACCCACCGGACCGCGCCTTCTCCATTGCCCACAAGATATCCTGGATGGCTTGGAGACGGTGTATTTTGAAGGTTAGTCTGCGCGCTGAGAAACTTTGGGGGAGTGTGAGCCATTGGAAAGTGGACGTCGGGTCCTCGATCAAACAAAGCCACAGGCGTATTTGTTGCTTGGTCCAGGTTTCTCCCATCTGGTCTCGCTTGCACATCAATGTGATACCGCCCGGCATAAAAGACATTGTTCTCCTCGCCAAGTCTTTCAAATAATCAGTCTCCTTAACGATCTTCTCCTTCCTTGGAGGTGATGTTCGGATTGGTCAACCCTCAACTGACCAACAAGAAAGGGGACTTGGAACACATACGCCATTCCTGTGCTGCCCAGCCGCGCTTGTGTAAGGGCCCGCGTGGTGGCCAGACTTCCAGGTGATTACGGACTGATATATCAAGGTCTGGAGGTGACATACCACATGGGGATATGTTGAGGAATTCACACTATTACTACTTAGGTAGTCTGCCACGGAAAATAAGTGGGCCCCGCCTGAAAATGGTTAGCCCAAAATCAGGCTCGCTTCACCCCCGGCTCAGCTTCGGCTCACTATTACTCATCCTGCTATGAAAATTGGCAAGTTTACGCGACATAGGGACCGATTTTAGGCCACCTCCGCAAAAAGGTGCCAAGATAGGAGGTCTTAGATATAGGACCCCCTATCCTAACAAAATAAACGTAGCCTTTAAAATATAAGTAAGAAATGGGTTTAGGGCTGACGTTTTTATTCTCTATTTTAAGACTCTACGTTATAGTAATTATACTTACCTACCATACGACTACCCCTTACTATAAAAAGGTAGCTCGACCCGCCTTACTACCTACCGTACGACTACTATTCTCCTAACATAAAAAAGTAGATCGACTAGTCCTACTACCTACTATACAGCTTTTACCTTCTTATCCCCGTATTATTACTCCTCGTACTATACTAGTCATATCTCCTTTCTTTTTTACTTTTCTATATCGTATTCCCTTTTTTAATCTCCCTTTTAATAGCCTTATACTATACTTACTTTTACGATACTAAGAAAGAAGAGCCTTAAAAAGTTCTTTCGCTAGGGAAAAGAGAAGGGCTTAAAGAATTACACGGAGGGGATAAACGACTCCTAAGTCGATAAAAAGCTAACAGATAAAGTATTAAGAGATTATCGCCGTATAATTAATCTTTAAAACTAGTAAGATATATAAATCCGTATAAGATATCCGCTTCTAATATCTATTTAGATATATAGAAGACTATCCTAACGCTAACGCTTACGACTTTAAGTCTTTAAAGGACTTTATAAAAGATATTACATTTAATATTAACGGTATAGAAGACGACCTAGATCTAACATAAGGAACCGTTATAATATATTGGAAATAGTTTATAGCTAGCTAGCGTTATAATAATAATACTATTCCTAAAAATATTATACTCTCGGTTACAAATATATAATACCTTTTCTTAATAAATTATAAACTAAGTTAATAAACTTAGTTTTAATTTATAAAGTACGAGCTTCTTAAGATGTTTAAAGTAAAGGGTAAAAAGCTAGTTAAGGATAAGCGGCTAAGAAGGTTTAGTACGATAAACTAATTTATTTATTTAAAAAGGTAACTATAAAACGATTAAGTAGTATACGATAAGCTAGCTACGAGGGTATATAACTAAGCAAACTTATTTACTATTATATATTCTTCTATACGTATTAGTAAGTATATCAAATCTACCTGTCGTATAGGATCTAGTCGTAGCTTATATTATAAAGTAAATATTATCTAACGCCTTAAGGCTATATTACTATATACGCTAATAAAATACCTACTGTAGGATATAACCTTTAGAGTCTTTCTTAACGAATACGGAAATATAGAATTTACAGTTTAGTTACTATACGATATAAAAGTATTACAACCTGCACCCAACACAGGACTTGAGAGGACTGGCGCGGGTTAAGATAGAACGTATGGCAGGACGCTAACAGGTAAGGGGTGTTCCGAAGACGGCTTATTAAGCTAGCACTCCTAGACAGAGGTTCAATGTCACTGTAGGTTGCTGTTATTATAATGTACAGAGGTAAGTCTGAATAATAGGATATAAATAAACAATTAAATATTAGCGTGAGGAACCAGAGTCCCTTACGGTGGTTGTAGGTATAACTATAACTATTTATACTAATTAACTAAGAGGTACTTTGTACCTTGCTTATAGTGTCGTAAGTACTTGTTATACGAGCACTTTACACTGCATGAGCATTCTGCTTATAAGGTTTCTCCTGCTTGTAATGCGAGCACTTAATATGCTATAAGTAGTACTTTATTAGTTGTAGGGGCTTCGGGTCTTTACACCCCTGGCCTAGTGCGCCTGGACGGTGTGCACTGTCTTTCCACACTGTTCCTTCTATAGGGGATTTATCAGGCCACCCCAGCCTAAGTGGCAGCCTGTAGGGTCGTCATATAATTCCCCCTCTTTAACGTTCTTTTCCTATAAAGAACCTAAAAGGTAAGTTTCTTCTTTCACCACTTTACTATATAATAAATATCCAGCTTCCGGGTCTTAAAACAGGAATAGGGTAAAAGTATTAATTACCGTTTAAACCTTACAGCTTACACTTACGCGTTTAGTAGCGAAATGTCCCCTTATTCTTTCTGTAAGTCTGCTAACCTTCCACTCGTCTGCCGGGTTTTAAACCAGTCTAACAGCTGTAATTATTACTTAGAGAGGCATCGGCCTTCCCAGTGTGACGCTTTTAATGTTAGTGAAGCGAAGTTAAAGGCTCTCCTTATTAAAAAGCAGGACCTTAACTTATAAGTTAAGTCTGCTATTTAACAGCTTTATAAGGCTATTATTAAGCTTTAAAAGGTGTTAACACGCTTAACGCGCCTTTATAAACAGCAGTCTCGCCTTAAAGACTAGGCTGTGAGAGTATTTAGTTATAAAGTAGAGTTGTTGGAGTTTTAGGAGAGTAAGGAGGTTAGGCTGGACGCTCCTTTTAAAGACGTGGAGTCTTTTAACTGGGGGAACTTTTTAATAGGGTCTCTGTAGTGAGTAGTTGCTTTATAACTAGGTTTGTAACTTCTTTTAACAGGGGCCTGTAGGTATAAGTCCTATAAGGGTCTTCCGTCATTCTTTATTTTTTTTTTCTTTAGCTGACTTCTTTCCTTAACAGCACTTATTTTTATGTGGAGCTCGTTGGGAGCTCCGGAGGCTTAGCCTCCTTATTAGGTCTGAGGTCTTTATAACCCTGGCTAAGGGTTTTGATAAATGTCCTTCTGTACTTATTAAGGAGTTTCCTGCCACTTCTTAAGCTCTGCGTCCTATAGTGGTCTTACTCTTTAATATAGTAGTTTAGATGTCAGATCTTGTCTTATTTCTTATTGTTAGCTTTAATTAGTCTGGGTTCTTTTAGTGGAATTCTGTAATTAAGTTTAGGTATTTAAGATTTTTAACTAGCTTTTATAAGTTACTCTTAGGGCTGTAGTTTAACCACTTAATGAGATACTTAAATGTGTTTTTTCCCTTCTATAAATCTATAACTTCCTTAACGTTATACTTATCCTTATTAGTGTTAATCTTAATCTTCTTTTCTAAAGGAACTCCCTTTAAGGTGGGTTTTAAAAGTAAGATGTGAAAAACTTTAATCTGTACCTTTATACTGGCAGGTAAGTTTAATTTATAATTAAAGGTAGCGACCTTCTTTTTAATTTAGAACGGTTTATACTTTTTAAAGTTAAGTTTCTTATTAGGTTGTTTTAAATGTAGGTTTTGTGAAAAAAGGTAGACGTAATCCCCCTTTTAAAGAGTTAGTCCCTTAACTTATTTACTATTATAGTGGAGTCTTTTCTTAAGTACTGGCTGTTTAGTTTAATGTTTATCAGTAAACTTTTTCATTTATTTGCGTGTGAACTTAAGTTTAGCTTACAAGTGGTTATTATTACGACCTGCACCCGACACAGGCCTTGAGAGGACTGGTGCGGGTTAAGACAGAACGTATGGCAAGACGTTAATAAGTAGGGGGCGTTCTGAAGACGGCTTATTAAGCTAGCACTCCTAGATAGGGGTTTAATGTCACTGTAGGTTGCTGTTACTATAATGTATAAAGGTGAGTCTGAACAGTAGGACATAAATGAATAATTGAATATTAGTGTAAGGAATTAAAGTCCCTCACGGTGGTTGTGGTTATAACTATAACTATCTATACTAACCAGTTAAAGGTACTTTATACCTTACTTAGTGGCCCGTTACTTAGTAAGGAACTGAGTAACTTACTACTAAACACCCCCTACTTAAAAGTCTCACAGATGCTTAATAGGTAAGCACCTTTATTAAAACTGAGCGGCTGCTGGTTAATTATAAGGGCTTTAGGTCTTTACACCCCTAGCCCAGTGTATAGTACTGTATATACTGTCTTCCTGCACTGTTCCTTATACAGGGGATTTATCAGGCCGCTCTAACCTAAGTAACAGCCTATAGGGTCATCACACAATTCCCCCTCTTTAACGTTCTTTTCCTATAAAAAACCCTGGTAAAAACGTTTCCTTTTTTTAATGTAACTATACCTGTTAACTGTATGTAAAAGCACTTTTTAAAAAACAGTACCTCTTATCGCTGTAACCTTACAGACTTTACTTTAACTTTTAGATTGTAAATGTCGCTTTATAGTCGTTATTCTTTAAAATCGCTTTCTTATCTCGTTACTATACAGTTAGATAGTTACTTTAAATGCTTACTAGTAAGGGTTTTGTCTTTATGTGACGTGTTTAGTTATAATAATGTCTTCTTTTAGCGGCTCTTTTCTGAGAAACGTTATCTTAACGTAAAGTACGACACTGTTATATAAAACTTAGAGCTGAAAACTTAAAAGCTTTATAAAGCTGTTACCTATCTTAAACAGATTAAAGTTTAGTGCTGTAAAATGGAAGAGCGAGCTTTTTCTATATTTGGCTAGGAGGTAGAGATCCTTTATTTTTAGGAGCAGGAGGAGGCCTGTCTGGCCGCTTCTCCCGAAGCTAGTAAGTCCTTCGACTGGGGAGGCTTTTTAGCAGGAACACCTGCTAGTTCTTTTTCTAGGGGGTTGTTATAGCTGACGACTTCTTCTTAATTTAGTCTGTAGCTCCTTTTTCTAGTATATAAAGGGTAGCCCCTTTTTTACTAACTTATTTTTATGTAAAGCTTGCTATAAGCTTTAAAGGTCTGGCCTTTTTATTAAGTTTGAGGTCTTTATAACCCTGGTTAAAGGTTTTAATAAACGTCTTTCTGTACTTATTAAGGAGTTTCCTGTTACTTTTTAAGCTTTAAGTCTTATAGTGGTCTTACTTTTCAGTATAGTAGTTTAAATGTTAGATCTTATCTTATTTCTAGTTTTTATCGTTAGTTTTAGTTAGTCTGGATTTTTTCAGTAGAACTCTGTAATTAAGTCTAGGCATTTAAGGTTTTTAACTAACTCTTATAAGTTACTTTCAGAGCTGTAGTCTAGTTACTTAATAAGATATTTAAATATGTTCTTTCCCTTTTATAAATTTATAACTTCTTTAACGTTATACTTATCCTTATTAGTGTTAATCTTAATCTTCTTTTTTAAAGGAACTCCTTTTAGGGCAGGTTCTAAAAGTGAGATATAAAAAACTTTAATCCACACCTTTATGCTGGCAGGTAAGTCTAGTTTATAATTAAAGGTAACGACCTTCTTCTTAATTTAGAATAATCTGTACCTTTTAAAGTTAAGCTTTTTATTAAGCTGTTTTAAATGCAGGTTTTATGAAAAAAGGTAAACGTAATCCCCCTTTTAAAGAGTCGGTCCCTTAACTTATTTACTATTATAATAGAGTCTTTTCTTAAATATTAGCTGTTTAATTTAATATTTATCGGTAAATTTCTTTATTTATTTAAGTGTGAACTTAAGTTTAGTTTACAGATAGTTATATAGCTCCTATATCTGGTTTATGTAGATTACAGCTTAGGAGGTACCTGTAAGTGGGCCTTAACAGAGCTTAAGCTCCTTACTGTAGTTAGTGAAGAACAGTAATATACTTATTAACTTAACTAGTGTTATATTATAAATTATTTATACTGTTAGTAATAGTTTAAGCTAATTATTTTATTTAAAGTTAACGTAAGCTTAGAGATACGTTGTAAGTATTTAGTTAACTTACTCTATTTAATTATCTATCTGTAAGTGGAATGCTGTTAAAAGCTTACTTTTCACACCCATTCTCTATATTAGCCTTTATTAAAACTTTAATATAATTAGCTTATTTTAATCCGTAACGATATTATCTAGTTAAAGGTATTATAAAACTACTTTTTTCTTAAAGATATAAGCGAGTTACTTTACTGTTATATCCTTTAAAGTTAGTAGAAAGTAAGCTTATTTCGTTAATCTGTTAATTATTATAAGGATCTAATTATAAGTAACTCTTATAACAGGGTCCTTAAACTTTAAAATCCTAATAACGAAGTTAAGTAAGATTAAACTCTATAATACTTATAATATAAGGAGTAGTTTAAGAAGCCTATAAGGCTTATAATGTTAACTTTACTTCTGGTAGCAGATATTATAGTTATTAACCACTTCCTTAATTAACTTTTTTATTCTTAAGAAGGTGTACATTTACTAAGCTTACGTAAGAGTCTTAACTTAACTTATATATCCTTTAAGTTAAGACTTATAAACCTATTAGACGTATTTCTTTCGTTTATTTAGGTTATAAATGTACGGTTTCTCTTAATACTAGAGCCTTACTTCTAGTTTAAATATGCCGTTTACACCTTTTAACAGTTATTCTAGCTAATAACTAGTTTTATTATAGTTTAGATATATTAGGTACTCCTTCTTACAGTCTTATATATACCTTAAGAAGTCTTTTAAGGGGCACTTATACTTATAAGTGTCTTCTATTAGCCTTTTTACTTAAAAGTTCTGTTATTACTAATAGATATTATACTTTGTTTATAAGTTTATATAAACGTTAATAGTTTATTCTGGCATTTAGTTATCTGACATTTATAACGTGTGTTTTAAAGTGCTATTCTTTACTTTATTAAATATAATAATAGGGATTAAGACTGGATTAGTATCTTTATAATCTTATCTTTAACTAAGAGTATTAGTTTACCTATTATCTTTTCTTTTAATATAGTGAATCTGGAAGTGGAATGGGGTTATTAACTTTACTTATTATACTTACTGTAAATTAAGTTCCTTTATTAGGAAGTATTAGAGGTTGTTATAGTTTAAAAAGACCTAAACTGGTTCTTTTATACCACTTAGGTATAATACTTACTTAGTAAAATATTAAATAATTATTATTAGTTCTTTATTATAGATTAAATATTATAAGGCTAGCCTGTGGATTCCTTTTAATAAAAAGGTAATTAGGTGGTGTTTCTTATTATTTTAGATTTAGCTAAGTTCTTTACTAATTATAAACTTTAAAGAGTCTGTTTCGATTTAGAAAGGCTTTAAGAAATTAGGGTGGGTTAAGACTAATGCTGTGATAAAGGCGTGCTTAAAGTCCTTAAACACCTTTTACTGTCTATTAGTTTACTTAAACGGTTTACCTTCTCTTATAAGCTTATGTAATAGTTTTACAACTTTTATAAAATATTTAATAAAATAGTAATAAAAGTTTATAAAGCTGATAAAGGTTTATAATTCTTTTTAGTTCTTTAAAGTAGGTTAATCCTTAATTACTTTTATCTTCTTTAGTTACATTTTAAGTCTTTTAAAGGTTACTTTAAACCTTAAATAATTTAGTTCCTAAACGTAAAAGTAGCTCTTCTCTAGGTTTACTGTTAGCTTTACTTTCTTAAGAGTTATTAGAACCTATCGTATGTGTTTTCAGTATTCCTTTAAAGTTTTAAAGTAAATTAAAATATTATTTAAATATATAAAAATAAACTTATTAAGGAAGGGGTGGAGAATACTGTTAATAAAGCTTTAGAAAGTTATAAGGGCGTTTATTAATCTTATTAGTATAACACAGTACTAGTAATGCCTGTTATAAGTTTAAAAGGCTGTTTTATACTTATCCTCTTCTTTCACTCTAATATAGTTAAATCTTATAAGGAAGTTAAAACTGGAGAACTAGTTTACCTTAATAATCTGTTTTTACATTTCTGTAATAAGTAATAGTGGGTAACGATTTTTAATTATATCCTTATTTAACGTTTAGTAGTTAATAACTATATGTAGCTTACCATCTCCCTTTCTTAGGACAAACAGTATTAGGTACCTTATTAGGGACTGGGACTTTATAATAAACCTGTTTTTTAAGTTCTTATTAATATACTCTTATAGGGCCTTAACTTACTGGGGGTTTAAATGGTAGGGCTGGAAGTTATGGAGTTTCGCTCTTAGCTTTAGCTTAATTTTGTAATCTTACAGTCTGTAGTCTAATAGTTATGGTATCTTTTTTCGGAACAGGGTAAACTTCCTGTATTTTACAGGTACCTTAAATAAGTTGACTTCTTTACTTATCTGTGGATTAGCTTTTAGCTTCTTTTTACTTTCTAAATTGTTATTTAAGTAATGTAGTAGACCTTCTAGTCCTTTAACTATCTTAATAAACCTAACTTAAACTGTATTTAGTTTTAAGGGTTTAATGTGCTTTTAAGTATTTTATATATATCTAGAACAGTTTAATACTTTTTTAGTTTTCTCTAAATAACAGTTACAGCTAGGGGACTTATTAAAGGTAAGGTAGCCACTCCTTTAATTAATTATAAAGTTATACTTTTCCAGTTAGGGTAGACTTAGGATTATATTATAACCTATAACTAATGTAACGTTAAAGTCTACTTATTATTTATCCCTATCTACTTTAATTAGGAGTAGTAAGTGGTAAGTAACTTTACTATTATTATACTAATATAGGCCTTTTTCTCCATTTCGTATAGGAATAGCCTTTTTATACTCTTAGTTAAGGAGTTTCCTTTAATTAACTAATAAGGGGTGTATTAAGTTAAAAGTACTCCTACTATTAATTATTACTCTTACCCTAAACGGCCTCCCTTTTCCATCTGTTATATTAATATTAACGGAATAGTGCTTATACTCCTTTAACATTTAAGTTATAATAATTACCTTCCCTTAAAGTCTTATTTAACTTAACCTTTAAATACCTTTTCTTCTTCTTAAGGTTTTTACTAACTAGTAAACTACTAGTTTCCGGCCCTTTTAAAGGGCCTGTAACCTTTTCCTAATTCCTTCTGGAAAAATAAGTAGCTTTAGTAAACCTAGTAATTAACCTTTCCTAAGTTCTCGCGCCTTAACGTCCAGTTAACTTTAAACGGTACGATATTTTGAAAGTCTTTAATAAGCTAATAGTACGTTTTACAGGCTTAGATTACAGTAATGTCTTTTTACTCTTAGATCCACTAATAGTCTTCCTGCTTCTGCTATTCTCTGGCTTTTCTATTAAGATGTAATAAGTATATTATAATTAGACAGTTATTAAGTACTCCTCCTTACTAATATGTGGTGGGAGCTTGGTTAATTATAGTAACTTTCCACTTATTACTAGACTTTCTTATTAAAGAGTAGGAGATTTGGTAGTAAGTTGGTTCTAACTTTACTTTAACGATAGTGTAATCCTGTTTCCACGCGCTAGGAAAATGGTTATAAAGGGCTTTAAGTCTGTAATACTAGTTAAGAGTATAGTTATTATATATATAATTAATCCATAGTATATCTTTGTAATTAAGGTGGTTAATGTTAACTGCAGGTGCTGTGGTTATAGAGTACGGAATAGGGGAAGTAACGCTTTATTCTTTCTCTTCTTTTATTTACCTTTATATATGTTATTTCTCTTAAACTTCTTCTTAAAACTTGGGTAGTAATAACCTAGTTTGTTCTTCTATAAAGTGGTCTTCTTTAATAAGTTAATATTTAAACTGATTAGTAAAGTGAACTTTATTATAAAGTTTTAACCTAATTTCCACTACTCTGTCTTTAAACGTTACAGTAAGGCCTTTAATTTATAAGTCCTTTACTTTATTTACTAACTTTTAATGTTTCTCCTTCAGCTCCTGGACCCTCTGTTAATGTGTTTGCTTTATACCTTCTTAAGGGACTTTTAAGGTACTGGTTTAAGGTATACCAGCTTTAATACAGGGTAGCTATCTAAGCTGTCCTTTTTCCAGGGAGGTAAGGGTATTAATCTACTTAATGTGCTTAAAGTGTTTAAGAGTTTTAAGGGGTATTATAGAGAAGAATTTCCACTTTTCTAATTTGACTTTTTCAGTTTACTCTTTTTTACCTTTTAATACTTACTTTACTGTTTAAGTAACCTAAAGAGCTAATTCTTTAACTCCTTCTATTATCCTAGTAATTTCTAAGTTAGGGTCCTTCCTAGACTTCCTTAATTTTTAGGCTTACAGGGTAAGGTTTTTAAGGCCTGTAACGGCTAACTGGAATATCTTTTCCTAGAGTTGGTCTTCTATAACCTGCACCTCTAGTAGTTTTAAGTTTCCACTTTGGAGTCGGTCTTTTATAACCTGCACCTTTATAACTAACTTTTTTAAGACACTTTTAAGGACTAGATACATTACGTCTTATAATTCTTCTTCTCCTTCCTTATCTCCCAGGTTACACTTGTCTATCTAGGTGTAGTTTTTTTCATTACCTGCCATCCTGATGTGGATGTCTTTAAAGTTAAACTTAATATGCTTTCCTCCTTCCGGAACGGGTTTCTAGCTAACTTACTTTAATAACGGGCATTACTGTGCCATATAGCCTTTTTTATCATAATTAAAGCACTAGACCTGAGATAGGTCCTTAAGCTACTTCTACTGCTGCTACCGTTAAGGCTTATCGCAACTAGGTTAGTTCTGGCAGTTTACTATACTAATGTCTATTAGCCTAAGGTAGTGACCTGTCGTGGTTAACTAGTTTCCCTTCTTTAGTTTACTTAGTTAGTAAGGGGTCTGTTCCTTCTAGTAGTTCTTTTAATAATAGTAGTTATAGTATTAATTATTAGCTTTAATAATTATCTTAATTAGTTCTTATAAACAGTTTAGTCGGTCCTCTTAGTAAAGATCTCTAATGACGTGTTCCTTTAAACTACTCTAGAATAGTATAATTAAGGCCTTTTAACTAAGTTTGGTTTTTATTACTTCTAATTTAAAGTGTGTAAAGAATTTAAAGACTGAGAACGTCTGCCTTAAGGCTATAAGGCGTTACTTAGCCTGCCTGGGGGTGTTTAGTTCTCTAAACTCAGTCTGGAGTTAGTTGACGAAAACGTTAAAGTTATTAAAAAAAGCCTAAGTCTTAAAGGCCTCTTTACGCGCTCTATTTATAAAGAGGTCGTTAATTATCTTTATATAAAGTTTATATTAGTAAGCAGTTACTTTATTTAGTAAGGCTTTAATAAACTTAACCTTTCCTTCTTTTTTAAAGAACTGCTTATCGTAATAGGTAATATAGCTTTAAAGTTAAGTTATTTAAGACTTTAGTTACATAGAGTCTCCCTTAAAGTGTAAAGGTAGGGAGAGCTTTACTCGTTTCTTTTATAAGCCCTTAAGGTTATTATTTTCCAGCTTAACAGCGTTAAGTTAGGCCTAGAGTTTCTTAATAAGACTGATATAACTTTTAATGTCTTTAGGGAAAGCCTTATTAAGCTTTTTAACTAGTCCCTACTAGTTAAGGTTTAAGTTTTCGAGACGTGTAACTAACTTATTAATAGTAAGGAGCTAAGGTTAGGCTTACACTTCCTTAATCTCCTTTCCTTTTTTAAAGGTTAACATATTAGTAAAAGAGAGGTAATGTCTGGGAATTTAATAAATAGTGTTTAGAACTTAACATTAGTATTATATTACAACCTGCACCCGATATAAGCCTTAAAAGGATTAATGTAGGTTAAGACAGAACGTATAGTAAGACGTTAATAAGTAAGGGGTGTTTTAAAGACGGTTTATTAAGTTAGCACTTTTAGACGGGGGTTTAATGTTATTATAGGTTACTGTTATTATAATACATAAAGGTAAGTTTAAATAGTAGGATATAAATGAATAATTGAATATTAACGTAAGGAACCAGAGTCCCTTACAGTGGTTATAGTCATAACTATAACTATCTATATTAACCAGCCAGAGGTACTTTATACCTTACTTAATAGCCTGTTACTTAATAAGGAACTAAGTAACTTACTACTAAGCACCCCCTGCTTAGAGGTCTCACGGATGCTTAATAGGTGAGCACCTTTACTAAGATTAAGCGGCTGCTGGTTGGTCGTAGGGGCTTTGGGTCTTTGCACCCCTGGCCCAGTGCGCAGTACCGTGCACACTGTCTTCCTGCACTGTTCCTTGTGCGGGGGATTCGTCGGGCCGCTCCGGCCCAAGTGACGGCCTGCAGGGTTGTCACAGTTATGTAGCTCTTATATCCGGTCTGTATAGACTGTAACTTAAAGGGCGCTTATAAGTGGGCCTTAACGGAGCTTAGGCTCCTTACTGTAGTTAGTGAAGAATGGTAATATACTTATTAATTTAATTAATATTATATTATAAGTTATCTGTACTGTTAGTAACAGCTTAAGTTAATTATCTTATTTAAAGTTAATATACACTTAAAGATACGTTATAAGTATCTAATTAATTTACTTTATTTAACTATCTGTCTGTAGGTAGAAAGCTGTTAAAAGCTTACTTTTTATACCTATTCTTTATATTAGTCCTTATTAAAACTTTAACATAATTAGCTTATTTCGATCTGTAATAATGTTATTTAGTTAAAGGTGTTATAAAACTACCTTTTTCTTAAAGATATAAGTGAGTTACTTTACTATTATGTCCTTTAAAGTTGGCAGAAAGTAGGCTTATTTTATTAACTTATTAATTACTATAAGGATTTAATTATAAGTGACTCTTATAATAGGGTCCTTAAACTTTAGAACCTTAGTAACGAAGTTAAGTGAGATGGAACTTTATAGCGCCTGTGGTACAGGGAGTGGTTTAAGAAGTTTATAAGGCTTATAATACCGGTTCTACTTCTAGTAGTAGATATTACAGTTATTAACCACTTCCTTAACTAGCTTTTTTATTCTTAGGAAGGCGTATGTTTACTAGGTTTACGTAAGGGTTTTAACTTAGCTTATATATCCTTTAAGTTAAGACTTATAAACCTGTTAAATATACTCTTTCCGTTTATTTAAGTTATAAATGTATAGTTTCTTTTAATATTAAAGCTTTACTCCTGGTTTAAATACGCTGTCTACGCCTTTTAATAGCTGTTTTAACTAATAACTGGTTTTATTATAGTTTAGGTGCTTTAAGTACTCCTTTTTACAGTCTTATATATACCTTAAGAAGTCTCTTAAGGGGCACTTATACTTACAGGTGCCTTTTACTAGCCTTTTCACTTAAAAGTCTTATTATTACTAATAGATATTATACTTTGTTTATAAGTTTATATAGATATTAATAGTTTATTTTAACGTTTAATTATCTGATACTTACAGTGTATGTTCTAATGTGCTGTTCTTAACTTTATTAAATATGGTGACGGGGATTAGGACCGGATTAGCATCCTTATAATCCTGCCTCTAACTAAGAGTATTAGCTTACTTATTATCTTTTCCTTTAATATAATGGATCTGGAAGTGGAACGGGGCTATTAACTCTGCCTATTATACCTACTGTGGACTAAGTTCCTTCGTTAAAAAGTACTAAAGGTTATTATAGTCTGAAAAGACTTAGACTGGTTCTTCTATACCGCTTAAATACAGTGCTTACTTAATAAAGCATTAAATAATTACCATCAGTTCCTTATTATAAATTGGATATTATAAGGTTAGGTTATAGATTCCTTTTAATAGGAAGGTAACTAGGTGGCGTTTCCTATTATCCTGGATTTAACTAATGTTGAAAAGCAAAAGGGGTCAAGACATTGGAAAGCAGTGTGTGTTAAAGGTGATTTATTTTTTCTATCTTCGAGAGTGGAAGCCGTGTTATTATAGCCGTGAGGGTGGCCAGTGCACGGAGTGCATTGGCCACACTCGCTTCTGCGAAGCGAGGTTGGCTGACTGAATACGAGGTTGGCAGTG
>Ga0247760_1000898_pt1 | contig 30271 bp, 25 predicted proteins | sample UWRJL171409R4_FD_179936 | JGI IMG/M metagenome (GOLD analysis project Ga0247760, IMG submission 179936) | Plant litter microbial communities from Arlington Agricultural Research Station in Wisconsin, United States - UWRJ-L171-409R-4 | ecosystem: Environmental > Terrestrial > Plant litter >... | reverse complement strand
AGTTTGCATTAGTTTTGGCTTAGTAGTGGTGGAGTTATAAGGTGTTGAAAAGTGTTGAAAACCAGGGTTATATATGGGAGCCAGGAGTCGCAAACTAGGGGGGGCCGGAAACCCCCCCCGCGACTTATGGCTAGTTTAACGCCCCTTTAGCGCCCTGTTTGATGCCCACAAAGCTCCCATCGCGAACGTTACCCCTGAGCCGCCCCTGCCGCCCGGCTTCAACGTCATCCAAAAGAGCCTCGATTTCGCTATCGCTAAGCTGGAGATATACCGTGATTTAATGGAGGGAAACTGACGTTTACTGGATTGCCATGATCTTGCACCCAGGGCACAGGAATCGGTGGATTTCCTTCGAGCTCCCAGGGGAATAGGTTAACCGTATTACTATTGCCTTCAAGCAGCTCTACAGCACTCCGGATATCCCCGTTCCTGTTGCCGAGGGTCATGGCAGTCGGTCCCGGTCATGGCATCTTGCCAGGCCGGGTTATTACGACCCCGATGGCGATGGCGATGATGACGAGGTCAGGAGGTATCTCGACGGCCGCGTTCGCGAGGTTGAAGACCCCCTGACGTGGTGGAGGACTCATTGTGACGAGTTTCCCCGGTTATTTAAGATGGCTATTGACTTTCTGACGATACCCGCGAGGTCTAACGAGTGTGAACGTCAATTCAGCCAAGCCAAGCTCATCGTGGCTATCCAACGACAAAGTCTTCACGATAAAACAATCTCCCAGGTCCAAAGCCTCAAGCAATGGCCCCGAAATAGGCGAAAGTAGGACTGTGGGGATTTTGTTATTTGGTTGGTTGCGTCTTCTGGTCTCCTGTGCCCTGGTGAGGTTGGTGGCTGGGCGCAGCCCGGGCCCGATATATAATTTTGCGGCCAACTTGTTAGAAATTGGGTTGACCAAGTCAATTCAAGTTCACTATTACGCAAGTCAAGTTGCTGTTATTTGGCTCAAGTCAAGGCAAGTTAAAGGCCAACTTGGCTTGACTTGGCTTGTTGGGAGCGCTGCTGCTCAACCTCCTCGCCAAGCATGGAGCCGAGGTCAACGCGCCTGCCATTGAGTCTGCGCCAACAACCGCCCTCCAATATGCCGCTGTCCACGGCTACGTCAACCTGGCCAAAATACTTCTTGACGCGGGTGCGGATGTCAACGCCGTGGCATGTGAATGAGTAGCATTTGTGTTCGGGGCTTCCTAGGGGCTCACCCAGCGGCCCCACTTTATCGGTGTCAGCCTGGGTGAGCCGGGTGAGCCAGACCCACATGAGGTTGACCAGCTGGGTGAGATGGGGGGGCTGGGGGAAGTGGAACGGGAGGTCACTGACTCTACCAGGTAATCGCCTAAGCATAAAGATAGGAGGCTCCCGTCCCCTCCTCCTCCTCCTCCTCGTCGTCGAATTGAACCAAAACGATGGCTCAAATATACTCACCCTTGGTCACCTTTTATTTTTATTCCCAGTTTTGCAATTCAGGTTGCTAGTCTGGTATCTCATCCCTGCAAAATGAGTATGGGGAAAAGAGATCGTCAAGTTGGGATTATTGCATCTGTACCCATACCCGGTAAGTGAGCGTATTGGGTTGTAGTGTAAAGCCATGAAAAAGACACTTGTTAAAAAGAAAAAAAAGGAGAGATAGCAGTCCTCCGCAAACTCTATTATTATCCCAACAGAAGGTATCCTCCAACTCCCCAACTAGACTACTCCCCCAACCGACAAGACCAGAAAAAAAAGCCAGAAATGCTCCTAGCTACCGCCGCACGAGCAGAATGCCAACAACAAGATAGAAAAAAGCCGTGAGGCCAGCTAGGATTGCTAGAGCAGGAAACAGATGGTTGGCGCGGCGAATGAAAATGTCACCAGCCAGCTCATGCGCTTGCTTGGCGCCATCGCCTCCAACTACGGCATTCAGGGCTTGCCGCAGGCCGCCGGCTATTGAGATTGCCATCGCTAGCGAGAAGGCACCAAGAATCGCAGCGGCGAGTAACACCGACTTGTAGTGTCGACTGTGCGACGCGCCCGCGAGAGAAGTTAGCGCCATGATGCCGCCGATGAGGAACAGGACAGAGTGCGCGACTGGAAATCCCCAGTGGAACACTTCGACCTGTAAATGCCGGGCGAAGGGAAGAATGAGGTTTAGGGTGTTGTTGAGGGCTGCGTGTTCTGCAAGCCGAATGTCTTCCTGGAACTCCTCGGCAAGGTCGTCCACGTCTTTGTCGTGCAGGTTCATGATGCAGTGTGTGCGGGGACCGCTGGAAGCGTTTTTCCCCAGAGCCGCAGCCGGGATATCCCCTCCGTCTATGCCGGCAATGGAGAGGCAACCGCCTAGAAGTAAGCACGCTTGGTTAGTCCGACTCGGCCGGCATACTGCTAGATTTACGTGAACCCACCGAAATACCCAACTCGGAGACTGATGTCGTACGTCGTGTTCGCTGTGAACTCGAGAATGTGTAGATTGTTGATACCAACTTTTGTCGACGTGCAGCCCACTATACAAAAGGCTAATTTATGTTAATACCTTTGCGAGCAGCCCGCCTGCGGCGAATAGGCCAGAAGACTCACCGCCTAGGATGATGACAGCGACGAAGGTTGTGGTGGCTATGCAGGCGAGTACGCAGCTCGCGATCGGACGGCGTTTTCGGGCGTCTGCGGTGAAATCTGTGAGTTTGGCTCTCAAAGGCTCGGTTGGGGGGACGGGGGGTGGCTACTGCTCGGCGGCGCGTGGCTAGTCGAGTGCGGAAACATAAACGTAGCCCCCAGCGTAGGGTGCTCTGGTTGCTGGTGCTTGACATTGGCGGACCGCTTCGTCTGCTTCTCCGGCAAACCTGAGGAACCATGCTTTGTGCTATGTTTTTTCGCCATGGTGGTAGTGGACTTGGTGTGTGTGTGTGTGTGTGTGTGTGAGAGAGAGAGAGAGAGAGAGAGAGAGAGAGAGAGAGAGAGAATGCACTCTCGAGGGAGAAAAATGAACGGGAGCTACGAAACGAAGTCTCTCCTCTTCATGTCTCCTAGGTGCTCTATTTGTAGATGGAAGCTAACGACTCTAGCGGGGGCACTTGTCTGCGGACTCGCCGAGCATACTACGTCGAGGCTGCCGTGATGAGAAATCTTTCTTGCTCACCGGTCTCTGACCATTCTTGGCAGCCCTGGTGGCCGCTTGTTGAAATGGATGGTCGCGAAGCGGGCCACCCCTTTTCACACCGAAACCAGCACTGTACACGGAATCTAGCTACTACCTAGGCGACAAGCGGATGGCGCGATGTAGTCTAAAGAGAGACTCGACCCAACAAGGCTGCTGGTCGAAGAGAACTCGTATCTCTAAGGTACTTAGTACGTAGCTCTGCTTGGGACTTGATAGTCACACGCTAACCCCACCCGACTGCGCCATGACGAATGCCACACGGCGGCAGACGCGCAGCAGGAAAACAAGAGTCGCGGTCTCTGGGGGCAATGTCGGCCTTTGAGGCACTGCTGGTACGACGCGCGCATCACAATGTGCAGTTTTAGGAAGTAAAACTGAAGACACCTTGGTAGCCAGCCTCGCCGTGCTTTGCCGTCAGCCCGCAGACAGAATAATTGACTGTTAGATACAGTTGGGGGTGTGTTACAAGCGGCTATAGTCTAGTCCTGACGGCTCCCAGCCAATCAAGCATCAAGTATATATTATGGCACACTCCTTGCCGTGACGTCGAGTGGGGGAGGCGAAACAGTGAGGTCGGGATATGTTGCCTTTGTGAAACAGCGGCTGAGGACCCGCCGAGTAACGGCCGTAGTACTCTATCCCGACAAGCCCGAATAGTGGCGATCTGTAATTTCTTTCTGACCCTGCATTGCCTCGCCTTTGCTGTTGAAGGTTGCCTGGGGGCCAAATTTCGGTTTTCGAAAGACAGCCTTGCTCTATTTTTATCCGCTGGCAATAGAGTGTATCAGAGGAAGCTCCTGAAGCAGAGCCTCATTATGAGCAAAAGTTGGATAGGTAACCTTCACAGTTTCTACAGCATTTCCTGCCCACATTCCCCACATCCGCATCTTACAGCTCTACGAGCAACTGGGTATCGGTTGCACCCCCTCGATTCGCCGACTTACGCACTGAGCATGGCACCACGGACCGGGACCGACGAGCGCGGAGCGCTCCTCTCGACAACAGAGAAACCCAAAGCCTCCTTGAATATAAAGCCACGAGATCTCGGGGTCAAGGTCTTGGCTGAGGGGGAAGATGGTGACGACCTGTTGGCCGAGTGAGCACCAGCGGATTACGAGTCCATGACCTCCCAACGTAGACAGCTGACAGGGCGGCAGCGTTGTTGCAATTCACGGGTTTGGGGCGCGCCCAGAGACCGCCTGGACGCACGAGGGCGAAAGCAAGAAGGTTAACTGGCTCGCCGACGAGGGTATGCTACCAGCCGCCTGCCCAAGATCGCGAATTCTCAGTTTCACCTATGATTCGATACCGATGGGTGACAACCCAGCTAAGAAGTCGATTCCAAACATTGCGATTAAGCTGTTGTCCGGGCTGGTGGAGAAAAGGAGGGAGTGCCAGCGTCGTCCCATCGTATTCGTCGGACACTGTCTCGGAGGCCTTATAGCGCTCAAGGTAGGCATTCGTCCACGCCGGCCTGTCCGGGTCATTGCGAGGGCGTCTAACACATGCATCAAAAGGCATACACGATAGCTAGGGTGCACGCTTTCGACTACCCCCACATCTACGACTCTATCACGGGCCTACTGTCCCTAGGCACCCCCTACCAGGGATTCTCTATCGACAAGGGGCTGCACAAGATGTTTGAACAGATTGCCAGGTCGCAGATGCGTACAGAGAGCAGCCTAGTCGACTCTATAGCCCAGAACAATGACGTGCTCGTCAGCGTCGTCCATGAGTTCACCCGCGAGATCAACACTCGCGCGCACCCACCCCTGATCTGCTGCTTCTTCGAAGAGCAAGCGACCAGCTTTGGGGCCATTGCGGGTGTCGAGACCGAACTGGTACGTAAACAGAACATGTCACTCAGCGCTGCTGGTAAATGGCGCTCCGCTTGTGGCTGACAAAATATTTCTCAATGGTAGGAATTCGTTGTCGACGAATCGTCTGGGACTTTGAACGGGCATAGGAAGATCGGGCTGACCCTTGGTCATTTCAACATCAGCAAATTTGAGGACAACGAGGACGACCACTACCAGTCGGTTAGTAGCCAGATCAGGGACATGGTGGATAAGTCCAAGGAGATCCTCGAGGGCCGAGGGACAGGTAAGCTAATTCCGGAGCTTTACTAGCCCCCCTCTGGCGATTCACAACGAGGAGGTCTATGTATATTTTCCTTGGGTAATTGTGACGGCGCGTTGAGCGCCCTACTTTTTGTTTTTGAAAAGAAAAAAAAGAAACAGAAAACCCCCTTGTTTTCCTCCTCTTTCCCATCTCGATTTTATGCGGGCCTCGGGGTAGTTGTTATCCTGACCCTTTTAACCGAATTTCACAGGAAGCTCTTCGTCCAGATCGGTCCGACAACAGTACGCGCCGTCGGCAACGCTCCCTTTCAAGGAGGAGCCGAATTTCATAGCTCGCGGCGAGATATTACAGCGAATGGGAAAGATGTTCGATAAGACGGAGATGATAGTGCTGTGTGGTGGCACCGGAATCGGGTATGTCTGTTCACAGCTCGTCCACACGTCGGGGAGTCTCGAGCGAAGTGCGACTAACGCAAAGCATTCTAGAAAGACGCACATTGCTATCAAGTACGCGCACGAGTTTGACAGGGACTTCCCTGGCTCCAAGATTCATTGGGTCAACGCCCAGAGTGCAGTGCAGTTCGAGCTGTCGTACAGGTTCATTGCCGGCGCCCTTAACCTGAGCGATACGGGCAACGGCGTGATCGAATCGGTGCACCATCACCTCAGACGGGACTGCGCTGGTCGTTGGTTGATGGTCCTGGATGGCTTGTGCGAGGGCTCGGATCTGATGGCCACGAGCGGATCCCATGAGGGGCAGTCACTGCTGAAATTCGTCCCAAAATGCCACAATGGCAAGGTGTTGGCTACGACTCGATCCAGAGCCCTGGCCAATCGCCTGGCTCGGCAACAAGACAGCAACGTCATCGACGTACCAGCCTTGGAAGACGGCGATGCCGCTCGGCTCCTGCTTGGGTCGGTTGTAGAAGACGCGGCCAAGCTGAGGTCGGCGGCCCTTGTTGCCAAGGAGTTGGGGCACTCGCCCGTCGCTCTGACGCTAGCTGGTGCGTTCTTCGACACGGTCAAGAAGATGCCTCTTGGTCGATACTTGAGCATGATTACATCACAGCAGCATACCAGCTCGCAGGGAACCAAGGAAGAGGTTGGGGTACGGCGGGCTTGGCAGCCGCTGTACGACGATCTCAACAAGAAATACCCAGAGACTGCGCGTCTGATGCTACTCGTTGGCGATTTGGATCTGCAGAGCATCCCGACCTCCTTCGTAGCCGAAGCGACGGCGGACAAAGATGTCGAGAGGCACATCAGGATCCTGGTGCAGTACGGCCTGGTGGAGCCATTCGTAAACCGCACCGCCATCTGCGTCACCGACATGGTGCGGCAGCGCGTGCGCGAATGGCTCGTGGAGCACAACCAGAAGCCTGTCTACGAAGAGAAGGTCCTGTCGCTGATGTCGGCAGCCTATCCCGCGCCCGAAGCTGAGGAGCATGCCAGGTGCGAAGTCCTCCACCCGTGCGTCATGGCAATCCTTCAGCTTCCGCTGCCGGCCGCAGTCGAGGCAAAGCGAGACCGCGCCACTCTTCTCTTCAAGGTTGCCAGATACCTTTTGCACCTGGGGCAACACAAGCCCGCCATTCGGTACCTCAGAGACTGTCTTGGCCTCGGCATTGAGGACCCTGAGGGAGTGCAGAGCGTGATTGACGAGGCCCAGGCGGTGATGGACCAGGCAGCCGCAGGAGAGACGGGACATCAGCCAAGCTCATCGACCGTGAGTCGCCGGCCAAGTCTGCCGAGTGCCGTCGCCTCGCTGTTTAGGGCCACCCCGGACGCCAGCCCGACGGAGCACACGCACGGCTGGGCAGAGATGTACAATCTTGCTGTCGAGCAGGCCAAGCGGAACCTCCACCGTCAGGCCGAGACACACTACCTTGCGGCGTTTCAAGCCGCCGCAAGGCTCTTCGGTTCAGACGGCTATGTCACGCTTCAGATCCTCGGCAGCCTCGCGGTTACAAAATGCTCTCTAGGGCATGCCGAAGAAGGGAGGTCCATCCTAGAGTTCGTGCTCGCGAGACAGCGGGACACTCTAGGGCCCAATCACCCCGAGACCCTGGTGACGCGACACAACCTTGCCCTTGTACTGCAGATGATTGGCCAGCTGGACATCGCGGGTGCTGAGTTACAGCACGTATTAGATCTGCGAATTCAGCTTCTAGGGCGCAGCAGTCCGGCTACCACGCAGGCGCTAGAACATCTGATTTGGAATTGCCAGGCACGGGGGATGCTTGAGAACGCCGAAGCCTTACGCACGGCAGCACTACAAAGTCGAGATCAAAATGCGATGATGGTATACGGGGAGACGCCGCCCGCGTTGCAGAAGCTCTCTCGGGGAATGTAGGGAAATTGACCAGACTAGCTAGATACATGCCTTCTTTTTCAGGGCGGGGGTTGGTGGAAGAACTAAGTGTCTTTCTTTTCATTTTTTCATGGCTTCTCTTCCCCTTTTTCCCTTCCTCTTTTCTGCTTTTCCCGCAACGCCCGACTAGCTTAGTTGACCCTGTAGTGTTCAATCTGATACGTTTATTTGGTTCTAGCGATTCAAGGTCTCCAGCCGAAGGTATTCCACGCGCCCGTGTAAAGAGAGGGATGAAACGCTTGTGGAAAGTCCTGTCAAGTTGAAAAGAACAGGTTCGGTACTCGGTGAACCCCTGGTGAGGGATCTAAAATAAGGACCTTGCCATCCAGCCGGCGTAAAGGGGGGGTGCAGGCTGCAGTCTGGGGTCGAAAAAATAGGGGGGGAGGGGGCGGCGACAGCACGCAGATGTTGGTCCGGAGAGCCCGAGACGGCGAATTAGCCAGCCTTCATCTAGACCCAGACAGACTTGCATGGCCGCTCAACAGGATTCTGGGTTTATCGCCCCTTACTATCAAGCGCCACTTGACATGGTGGGTTGCAACCGCATCGGCGCTTTACGCGTCTCGAAACGACGAGGCTACGGGGGCCAGCCCCCTCCCGGGCCCATTGCCCCTCTAGTTATTGACCGAGTTTATGCGACACCGCATCAGTTTCGTTAGTCGCCTGCCCAAATAGGCCAGGCCCAAATCTTGGGTCCAAGGATAGGGTCGTGAAGCGAGACTTGGGTATGCTATAAAAGAAGTGGCACATTGCGCCATAGTAGCCCGCTTACAGGTACGCTAGATGTGTAGATATCCCAGTTATATCGTCAGCGGCTGGCTGGATAAGACCAAGTATCAATAAGCTTCCTAGAAGCATCTAGAGACTCGGTTACCAACAAGCGGAGCCAAAAGGCTGCATTCGCGACCAAGATGGGACAAGCCGCCAAGCGCAGCAAGTCCAGCCGCTCGGCGAAGCCTTCCCGTACGGTAGCCGGCGTCGATGGACAAACTCACCACGAGCCGATGGAACACAAAGCGAGCGCACAGAGGCCAGAGGCCGTAAGGAGCCCACCCAACTGCCTTACTAGTATCTACCTTCTCTTGCGGCGTGCTAACTCGGCGATATAGTTGCCGACCGGCCACCCCATGGGCGGCGTTTCCACTGCGTCGGGGATGCGGCCACGAGACGCCGAGACGTCCGGAGGAAGCTCCAATCCGCCACAAACACCGGCAACCATAGCACCCGTGCCCGCGGGTGGTTGGTGTTATTACGATCCGATATTGTTGGATAGCCGGATGAAGCTTCCAGCTCCGCAAGACTACGCGACAGCAACTCGCTCTTCTTTCCCAACACCCATCAGAACCTCTGCGTTTCCTCGTCAATCAAGCCGTCAGCCAGAGGGGCCACATAGTGCTCTACATTCAAGTCACGCTGCTCCAGATTCGACTGAGAGGAGCGGCTTCTCCTATTCGTACCCCCCGCTTCTCCATCCCACGGTGGGAGGACAGCAAAGCCGACAAGGAGGGGATGAGAGACCGCGTCATACGCCGGCGGTGGGTATTCCAGTCGTCAATCATGAGATAGAAGATGATGACGACGAGGGTGACGAGGGTGGTGACGATGAGGGTGATGACGATGAGGGTGATGACGATGATGACGAGGATGATGGGGGCGATAGTGACGGGAGCAACAGTGACGGGAGCGGCAGTGACAGGAGCGATAGTGACAATGACGAGGATGATAGTGACGAGGGTGACGAGGGTGGTGACGATGAGGGTGATGACGAGGGCGATACTGACGGGAGCGACAGTGACGGGAGCGACAGTGACGGGAGCGATAGTGACAATGACGGGGATGATAGTGACGAGGATGACTGATGGTAGTGACGAGGATGGGTGTGGCGATGAAGAATGAGAGTAAGAGAGTTTTAAAGGGTTAACTTGCGGATCTGTATAGTGGCTCTGGGCCTGGCACATGCGCTAGTTCTGCTTTTCTTCGTACATTTCTAACATCTCCACGTAACAAGATAACTCCACTTTTTAGGAATTGCAATTGCACTTATATTTTATTGTTATTTTTTTATTTACAAATGTTTTAACCTTTCTATGTGCAGTCAGTTGTGTCCCTTCCCCCCGTTAAGAAGCTCCTTAATCGGACGGAGTAAGATACGCCCATGCTCTCTGCGCATCTTCGACTCGTTAAGCCCTTGTCCATGGCCGCGTTTAGACTTTTCTTGTTGGTTATCTAGTCAGTCAGTCGAGGCGCGTCAAGATCTCTAGCATCTGTCATAGGCCAGGGCCGATACCATCCGGGCCAGTATATCAGCTCGCAGCGTTCCACTAGTTCGCATTTCTTCTTCTGAAAGAGATAAGAGATATAAGTCAGGTTGAGTTGACCATTAGATCTGCCTTTACATGGTCTGACGACGCTGAATTTGTTATTGTACAGAGAGAGTTAAAAAATAAAAATAAAACAAATCTAGATCCCCAGTGCAGGGCCTTGGTCGGCAAAAAGAAAAAAAAATGAATTTGTATGCAGAGGGAAACCTACCTCTAGGCTCATAATAACCCTCACCTACAAGTATCAAAACCACGGTTAGAAGATCCGTTGTAGCAAAGTACAGAGAGAGTCAGCACGAAGCTCCCTACTAGTAAGCCATAGTAGTAGGGCGATCTAGGTAGTCCCGTACCGCGGCGTAGTCCAAATGAATGATCACTCCAGACTTCGCAATATGATTTGTATCCCATACGCCCCTACCACTGTTTGTCGCTGACCCTGGTCTTCGGGTAATACTGGGGCACCCGAGTTTCCGATACTCCTCTGGGAGATATGGGTAATGTCGACTGTGGTACTCCTTTCTATTGTTGCATTTCTGGGCATGTTCGAGCAGTGTGAATGATTTCCCGATCGCCATGTCGTCGTTGTCCGCAGAATAATCGAGAAGTCGGATGAAGCCCAAGGGGCATGCCGTAATGGCGAACTCTTGATCTGGGATCCCTCTCACGCCTGTGTCGCATGCGCGCATGTTGGCTTCAAAGTAGCCGAGCCTGGATGTGGCGCAATGAAGTTTCCACGTTCTGTCCTCCCATCCAAGTAGATAGTCGCAAAAGTCACGTAATCTTGCCAATGCTCTCAAGCTCTGCTCAAGCGTGAGTGCCGGATGGAGAATTTCCAGGAATTCTTGACCTGATGGGTACGGGCCGGAGAAGTCGCCACGGCCCTTCCAGACGACATGCAAGGAGTCCGCTTCGTAGAGCCGTAGAGAATTGCATATGATCAGTGCCATGTATCTTACCATCTTGGACGCTTCCGATCTGTCAAGATTCCGAGCATCTTGTCGCGGTATCCGTAGCTCCTTCGACTCTAAGGCCTTGAAATCCTCTTGATCGGCGACAGAGATGATAATCATGTCGATGGAGACACCGCGGTGGCTATCAAGAAACGCGGTGGGGGCAGTAGTATTTTTGGTTTCCGCAGGGCTGCTCCCGTAGTAGTAAAGACTGTGCTCGATAAGCTTGTCCAACATTTCAGGAGTGTCGAACTTGAGCCTATTGAGTGACTCGTAGAGGATATGCTTCCGGTTGCCCCAGAGGGGACAATCGCCCAGTCGAGAATGCTTTTGTGCTTCGTGCCGTGGTGCGTCTTCTCCGTTATAGGCCCACTTCTCCTTGAGGTAGCTCCAGACATCGTGCTCATTCCCGAAGCGGCGTCTACCCAGCTCTCTCTTCCTGTCCAGATTGATCTGAATCTGCCGCAGTACCTGCTCACCTGCCAAGATGACTCCGTTTGAGATATCAAGGAGCCGCTCGTCGTTCTCGTCAACCTGCGGGATACCCGGCCTAGGCTTGTAGATGAGTTCGTAATGCATCTTTGCCCAAGCATGCATCAATAGCGTCATCAGTTGCACCTCCAGAGTTTTCCCCTCGACTGCGGGCTCGGTGACGTCGCCTTCCCTCAGCTTGACCCGATAGTGGCGAGAAAAATACCCCGGGAATAGACTTTGTCGTCTAGAAGCAAGCCCGTCTAGGGTTGGGTAGGGAAAGGGACCAAAACGCTGGTCGGGCCAGTCTTGCGGAGGTTTGACTTCTACCAGCCGGTTCTTGAGAATGTCTTCAACCTTCTCAAGGTCGTTAGGGTGGTACAGAGCGATTCGGATTCCAGCCAAGTCGTGCATGTCAGAGAGAATTTCTTGTGCTGTCTCGTACTTCCTGCCCCGGCCGTTTTGGCGCCTGATGATCGATTGTCGCGTCGATGCTGGTGACTTTGCCCCGGCACTGGCAGAGCCCTTCTTTCCTCGGTCGAAGATTTCATGCTCGATTTCGAGCCTGTCCAAGTCGCGCACGAGAATCTGTTTTGCCCGCTCACTTAGTTTCTCGTATGCCAAGTATCCGCCATCCGTGTACTCCTTTATGAAATTATCGACGACACGATCGCCATCTATAATGGTTGGCTCCATTCCGCCAGCGTGTGATGGGTGGAGGTTGGGGGAGAGGTGTATGTGGATAGAAGGATGGCGCGGCTACGCTCGAATCTACGCCGGTACTGCCGTGGAATGCGTTGTAGGAAATGTTGAGCCGTAGCTACTGATTCTTGTGCCCGATCGCCGCCTACTGATGACGCGTGGGAGTGGGCCAAAGTGAAACGCGGAAAATGGGCGCCTTCGCGCAGCGGCATTCCTTTACCTATCAGGGAAATCCGCACTTCAAATCCTCACGAAACCCGGGCGTCAGTGCAGATTTCTTGGGCGCCAGAAAGCAACCCCACCACTCCACCACAACCATTTGGTAGCACAAAGTGTGGAGCATTACGAGCCCCCCCCAATACGGCCAGAAATCTATAAAAAGGGCCGTGAAATCAAGATTCAACCAGCCCCCAACCAGCCCCCATCCCGCACTCAATCACATGCTCGTTTCACATCCAAGGCAGAGTTCAGAGGGGCCATTCCCATCCAATGGCTAGCAACACACCGAAGACCTACAAGGATTTTGTGGAGTATCGACGACAGCTGAACCCATGCGTCGGCGGGCTGGCGGCGTTTCTAACGAAGCGGCAGCTACCGCAAGATTCGTGTCAGGTATATGCTGTTGGCTTCAACGTCGGCGGCAACGCGGACCACAGCCCGCCAGTCAGGAAGGTGCATCACAGTGACCTCCCTTCGGTTCTTACTACCACATCACCTGGCCGAGGGCTAGTCTTGATTGTTGAAGACCTCCATCCCTCTACTGTTGAGATCCTTGGCGCCACACTCGATATCGACCCCCTCTTTTTCGCCGATTACATTTCGACCAGCTTGGAGGATATAGAGAATTCGCCAGGACCTCCCTCCGTCGCCCTTACCCCGTCCCAGATCTTATCTCAAATGCGATGGTTCCATATCCACTACCAGCAAATTGTCGATCTGAGCCAGGACAGACCATTGCAGCTCTCCTCATGGGTCTTGAAAACCTCGGGAAACGTTACACGTTCCGTGCGACGCTTGACACTACCCCGGGGGCGTCAGTTAGGCATCGTGCGCGGCTGTTGTGCGGTTATGGTAAAAGAATTCGAGCAGTCGTGGGTCGGTAGGTCTTGGACACTGGAGAGAAACACGGGTGGTGCTGACAATGATAAGGCATTATTCTTGTCGATTCGTCGACTTCCGACATCGTCTCCGACCCGGTTTTCAGCCTCGATGTAGGTCTCCGGCTTCGCCGAGTTGCTCTTCACAACGGCTTTGAGGACTTCCAAAGGCCACCATCATTTCTGTCTTTCCGATCGTCTGGACACCGCTGTAACTTGAGCGGCCGCAGAGGATCCCTGCTCAACCAGACCCTAGCGTACATCTCCGAGCATCCACTCCTTTTCACGCAGGCCGCCCCCAGCACACTCAAACTTGCTTATTATCCCTTGAAAGCCGCCTTGTCAGAATGGGGGGTGTACAGCCAGGTTTTGGCGCGGTTCTTAAAGCACTACGAGTATTCCCTCGACGGCGCGAGGCAACAAGTCCACGAGGGCGATATGATACAGCTCCAGAAATGGCGACATCGCATAATACAGACACGATTCAAGCTTAACTCTACCAAGGAGTTCATTTCTTACCACTGCACAGCCGAGCCTGAAAGAGCCGCATGGGAGCTATTGCTGAGGGATTTGGACAGCGTTTCGCTAAAGATTTCGCAATACGGTCAGTCTCTCGAGCGCATTATCCCCGTGGCTGCATCAATGGCCTTGCTCTTTCACTATCAGCGCTCGGCTACAGAAGCTACGTTTATCAAGCGTCTTACCTGCGCAGCTCTCGTTTTCGTTCCTTTGTCCTGGGTGGCCGCTCTCTTCAGCATGACCGACGATTTTGCCCCTGGCCAGCCAAAGTTCTGGGTTTATTTTGTCGTCTCCCTTCCGTTTTGCTTGTTTACTGTCCTAGGTACGTTGGTAATGTCGAACTTCGGGAACGTGGGCGCCCCTCAACTCAATCCTACTTGGGAGGAAATCATAAGAAAGACCAGACCCTGGCTTCTGGGACAATTGTTTTAGGGAAGGGGTTAGAAACATGAAGAGTTGAAGGCGGACGTACAGTCGTCCAGGACCACAGCGGAGAGATAATTCAGCATTAGCAACCGCAATGCAAGACCAAGTCCAAACGCTTGTGTGGTCCCAGTTACCGCAGTGAAACGTGCCAACCATGGCGTTCCGCCCGCCCAGTAGTGTGCCCATGCCATTGCCAGTAGATCGCGTATCATTTGTGTTCGGGGCTTCCTCGGGGCTCACCCAGAGGCTCCACTCTGAGGGTGCCAGCCTGGGTGAGCTGGTTGAGCCAGACCCACAAGGTGTATGCTAATGTAGCCCTGATCGGGGGGCTTGGCTCAATGACCATGGTTAAGAGGCTAACTCCTAGCTCACCGCCTTCTAATCGTATAATCGCCGCGTGCAAAACTATCCTCGGAGGCTATTATATTAGCAAAAGAAAGAATAAGATACCTTACTGAAATAGGGGTTATACGTATAATGCAGGCTCTGCTTACCTGTAATATAATTAGTAAGCAAAAAGCAGTTACTTAAGGCCGTCGTGTAAGACCATCGTATGAGGCTGTTGTAGCGCATCTAGGCCATCATGTGAAAGTATCGGAAGTTACAGGAGTCATCACTAGCATTTCAATCCCCTTATTAGGGCTACTATTTACTGTGTCATTACGAAAGAAAGATCGTCATCAAAAAGTAATAAGTACCATACTCGTCGCGTGTGGGATCGTGACTTAGGGCGTTTGTTCAGGCTAACCCTGTCGTTCTTTTTAGGCCCTGTGTGTAATATTACTGTAGCCGCTTTTGTACATAGCGATGCGTTCTCTGGCGTGTGCTACCGTCAAAAAGGGGCCACGCCACGCGGTTCTTTAAACCGCGCTTCTTTCAACAATCATCAATCTGACGATTTTCACCACAAAGACCTCCCATTAAAAGCCCAGTGACATTCTGGCCCTTCGATCAAAGGAGGATAACCTAATCTACAGTCGCGTTTCCTTTATTATTCTATGTTAGGCTCCGTTCCATGCTAAGTAACGTTACATATTAAGTTTTATTCCATACTAGGTACGTATCTGTTTTTCTACGTTAGTTGCATTTATATCCCTCCGATCGGAGGACCAGTAGTCTGGGAGTCGGCCTTCTAAGCCGACTGCAACGTTCTGTAAGTGTGGTTCTCTTTATAGTTTCTTCCCTGTTACGTCACCGCACCAGTTTCATCGTTACCACCCCCTACCTCCGCTACCAAGGGAAATCTAAGTGAGCTAGTTTGGTGCTGACACAGTGCGCCTTGTCACTCTGAATGTGACGCTGACAATAGTGTGGTAATTTTGCCGAGTGCTGTGGGCAACTATACTATTGCCACCCATTGGGAACACGGCGGCCTATCCTTCCAGCCTGGAGCATATAACGTATAACGAATAGCTGGCTGATATAAAGAAATGGAGTTAGTGTGAATTACCTATTAGTGAATTACCTATTAGGAGGGGCCCCGAAATCTTTATCTAGCGCGCACGCACCACTTCGGCGAATTCTAACTAATCCAATATACCCCGGCTGTCTTTCAGCTAGCTGCGTGGGTCTGGATATCCTACGTCTACTTGTCGGTTGTCGTAGCTACTGGATTTCCCCGTGTGACACCATCCGCAACAAGCTACATAATGGGAATGTTCTTCTTAAGCATCTGGGAATTCACGCAAATCATTAGTCTATCAAGCGAGCATAAAGACTAGAGGCAAGGTAGGCACAAGGCGGTGTAGAATTAAAACAAACCAACACTGGGTCTGCTACGTCAAGCACGAACAGCTGGATTAATCTAACGTCGAAACACAACGTCAGGCTATACAAAGTCAATCGGCTCGTCAACGTTAAGTTATTCAGTTTCCTTTCCCTTGAAAATCAGTACGTTATGGTAAATAAGGTCCAGGGGACCCTCTGAAAACTTAAGGCCTAAGCACAGCCGGCTCATATCGGTGTAATATCCCCATTATTAATCATCGATCCGAAATCGTAATAAGATTAGGTACAAGAACTATACGGACGGGATTTATACGAATAAGCTAAAGCTTTAAAAACCTAGTAATTATATACTCTGATCATAGGCTACGGTTTTAAAGACACGCAAATAATTGACTCAATAGGAGCGTTTAGCTGGATTCAGTTCAAAATATAAAAGAATAAGGCAGCCTACTATCTCTTTAACACAGTCGTTTAGCTTTAAATTAAAATATAAGGTAAAAACGATAAACATATACTTATAAGTCTCGTCAGTAAGACTTTACACCTTATTATCTTTAATTAGTTAGTAGAATTAGAGTAACTTAGCTAATATCTTATTAAGGTACATAAAGAAACGCTTAAGTCGTTAAGGATTACAGCTCTTAAAGCTATAATAAACTTTATAACGATATACATTACGTTAAGTAAATTTATTAAGGCTAATCTTATAGTGGCTAAAGCTCTGTAAGTCTGTAAAAAGAAAAAGACATTACCTGATAAATATCCCAATACGTTAAGGTATATAGTAAATCTTTTAATTATCTATTCTTACTAAAGGTAATAAAAGTGTTGATTTCTAGCTACTGAGCATTCTGTACCATGTATCTTGTAGTGTGGTTACGTACCCCGAAACCACCAGTTGAATCTTCTGGAACCCTCTAGGGTTCCAGAGGATCCTAACCCACTCTTGAGCCCCTTAGGGCTCCTGGAGCACTCCGAACCTTCTAGAATTCAGAGGGGTAGAACTCCCTGAATCCAGTAGGGATACTGTCCTACAGAATGAATTCGAATACCACAGTGATCACGTCAGCCACTACGTTAGTAGAAGCATGAAGAATGGCTCAGAATAATACTATTCCATTATTATATTAGTTAGTTTTACTTTGTAAAAGGCTCTAGAATTCTTCCAGAGCCTCCTACAGCCTAGAACAAGCCCTCTCCTCTCCTGTATCTTGTTTTAGTTAAGTAAGCAACTCTACTCTATTCTAGTCATTTCACAAGGCACTGCCTTTCGAATCCTCTTGTTCTACAGTGTTAGGATTCACTGTAGCAAGCTTCTTTACAGCAGCACTGCCCTGTAATACAAGCCTTCGTTTGCTTCCTACAGCGCTGTTAAGCGCTGTAGCCGGCTTGGATCAGTACAGCACTTCTTCCTCTAAACCACAGCCCTGTACTACAGGCTTGTGGGTTCCTGAAGTTCAAAATATTATAATATGGTGTTTATTAAGTTAAATAGTTAATTTAGCAAGCAATTACCTTATAAATAGATCCTCTTTATAACTTATATTAGAGCTAGAAAATCGGCTTTCATAATGGATATAGTAACTATATCTTACTTATTAGCTCTCCAGCTCACTAAGTGATTAAATAACTTTATAGTGTAAGCTTATAAACTTTTTCATTTGATAGATTTATTAGTAAAAGACGCATTACTGGCTATAATAGTATTACCTTCACCTCTTAACTGTAGGGCTAGTTTTCGGCAGTTATAGAGGTAGTGGAGCACTTAATTATCTGCTTTATAATATTTTGGGCTAGGATTAGTATTAAATCTAATTAGCTGTAAAGCTGTAACGGCTATATCTAACTTAATAATCATTACAGTGTATAGAATTAATTTAATCTTTTACTAAAAAGCTTCCCATATAATAGGTGGTAGGGAGGGTTGAACTACCTCTTTATCTAGCCAGCGCCTTGGAAAGAGCAGTCGTGTGGTAGGTAGTAGAAGACGGATTGAACCGCCTCTTTACAGCTGGGAAAATATTAGTTACGTAGTAGGTAGGCATAACTACTACAACGCAGGACCTTGAAACGGAGAGTAAATACGCTGGCTACCAATCCCATTTCTTGGGACTGCCGTTTTTCCCCCTGGGGTGGGGACTAGAAATGAACCAGCGCCATCTGGCCCAAAACCTGTCTCTCGTCGCTTAACGTTGACAAATTTATAGTATGGTAGGCTGGGAGTGAGCGATGGTGAGCTGATGGTGAGCCGAGGGTGAAGCGACCTTGATTTTAGGCAAACCAACCTTGGATGAGGCTGTTTTCCTTTTAGAGACTGACTATCTATACCTCTTTAGTTATCCCCCATAACATTTTCTAACTGAGTCCGGATTGGTTGCACAGCCTGAGTCGAGGGTAAGGCGCAGCGAGCACCTCCCTGAGCCGAGGTGAGTTCGGGAGAGCAATTTTTAGCCTGATTATAGTTACTATAATCTAACGAGTTGACTTATCATACTCTCTCTGACGGTTGAGGGCCTGTTCGATCGCATCCCTCGACGCCTAGATAACGGCAGCTCGGATACCAGCTGTCCGGCCCCCTCGTAGTAAGAGCTTCCTGCCAGATATTTGTAAAACAATCTGATAGTGAACTGCACACCTATGCGGTCCACTCCGCCGGCTCTGTCTCTAGTAATGTTATAGTAAACGGGGCATAAATAGTATAAATACTCTGACGGACCAGTCAGGTAAGGACCATAACTGGTATAGAAGTCGATTATGGTTTCTATAACGAGAATAAGAGTAGATATAAGGAGAGCCTTTAAGGAAGCCCTTAAGTAATAATATCGCTTAGAGATAGGTAAGTCCTGCTTCTGTGGATGTGGGGAGCCTTAGCTTAGGCTAAGGCCAGCTACTATAGCACTAGCCCTGTCAAATACACTAAAATAATATAGCGGGTCGAGTGAGTAATGAATAGTAGTAAGCTACTAGTTATCACTATGAACTAATTCTGCTTAAAGAGCATCTTCGCTAACTTAAGTACCCGGCGGGGTAGATAAAGCGGCCGACGCCGACCCTAAAAGACTGCTAAATTTTCTCAATGACGTAAAATGTAATACTAGCTTATTCTAACTATGTCTTAAAGCTTACGACTCTTCTCGTAAGGCGTTTTAAAAGCATCCCTCTTCTTCATCATCGCCGTCATCAACCCATTCGTTAATACCCCCTTAGGCGGCACACCCAGTAGCAAGATCTGTAGATCATGTAGCCAAAACAGCTTCACATCTATCCTTCTCCTCCATACCGCCCTGTCCACCCTATCCACTATCTGTTGTCCGAATAAATCCTAGGACGGCGCACCAGACGGTACTTTACGATTTTCCTGAGTCCGCGGAAAGTAGGAGGCACTCGCGTGCCGTCAACCGCTTTGTCTGGTCGGCAACCGCCATGCCCTGCCATGCCCGCCAGCGCGCCAAGGATCATTGCCGACCCCGTGTCTCAGCGTGTTCCGCCTCAGGCTGCCCTCGTCTCATTCGGGAGGCCGCCGCCTGACAACCGGCTTCCAATGCAAAGTCATCCCGCGTTGGTTCTTAAATGGATTACGGGAGGTGGCGTCGGGACATGTAGAGAAAAGCAGTTCTGAAATGATACCTAGGCTCCTAGGCTAACTACGATACCTCACCCACGGAGCTCGCAGCATCGATGCCCACGGCCTAACCCTAGCCCGAATTACGCACTCGGAAAATTGTTCGACGTTTCAGCCTATTCTCCGTACAATGCGCAATATTGCTGACGTATGAGGCGTAAAACTACCCCGCGTGCTTCCAGTGGCGCAGCCGTCAACTTGACAGGCTCAACGCGGAGGACCGACATATAACGAGAGGCGGATCTCCCACTAGCGACTACCAAGGGTGGAATCAGACGCTTTCGTCTTGGAAGCAAAGCGCCTTTCACTATCTTATCTCGTCTGATTCAAAAAGCCCCTAGATTGAAACCGTTTTCGGTCGTCGCCAAAATGGTGAATACCGCGATCTCAAAGTCGGTGATAACGTTTGGGTTTGCCGTTGATACCACTTTTGAGGCGGTCTCCAACTTAGGCCCTCTCACCACAACGTGGACGATGCCCAGCAACTGCCTCGAGCCAACAGATCTGGCATTCTCAGTAGCTGCTCTAGCACCAACTCTAGACTTCAGTCCGCAACGTTGGTCTTCAGAGTGTTACACAGCATCCATATCAGACTCGAGATGTTACCCGCCTGCGAGCGACCAGAGGCAGTTTTCAGCACCTGCGATGACTACCTTTACCGCGTCACCCGATGTCTACTTCCACTCCCCAGGCATCCACTGCCCAGCCGCATGGACCACCGCTTTGGTGCAGGAGGGGCCAGGGCCATATGCAAATCCACAGCCAATCACAGAGAGGATCAAATATATCATGCAAACGCGGATGGTTTCCGGGGAAACACTGGTCATTTGCTGCCCTAGGTGAGCTTCTACCCGGCGAATGTCCCAGCTGGCGATAGGAAAAAGTAGCCGCATCCTACTGCGGATGACTTTGTTCTTTTTCTAACATGCGGCCCGAACAAAAAGCGCATACGATTTAGGTGGCTTCCTGTGTCAGTCAGAAACAAGGGCAGTTCTGGGTAGCACACCCTGCACCACCGACGTCCGTACAGGCTCCGGCGGTGTCATCACCAAGTCGATCACTCGCACGACGGTCCAGCCTGACATTGCTACCTCGACGCGTCCTGCCTTTCATATGATTACACCGGTCGTGCTTGTACATTACACAACCGACTTGCCGTCAACGGCAGTTCCGATTCCGACCACCAAAGCCGGGGCTGCAGCGGGGTTTTCGATGCCAAAGCTCAGAGTCGTTGTGGCTGTAGCTGCGGCAGCGGCCGGATGGCTGTTGGCATCATCGTCGTAGTCACTCTTCTCTATTAACGGCCGTGCACACTACCTACTGCCTATAGCGTACCTTGAACGCCGCGAAGCCGGGGTACACAGGACGATTCGACGCATTGCAGGGTCGATGTTAGGTTTCCCGGGGTGGAGAGAACGGCAGGCGCGTAGAATTTGCAAATGGACTGTGAAAGTCATGGCATTGGTTTTAAGGACGGCGTGGCAAGGGAAACGATGACTTGGATCGCTTTTCTAACTGGCTCGGATTCTCCGTGAATCTTACGTTACATGTTCACAGCGAAGGAATTATTTGACCTCGTGCCGTTTAAAAGAGATCCCACCATGGATTAATAACGGCTTTTAAGTTCCACGTCGATTCCTTATAGGGTTAACGACTAGGGACACATAGGTCTGTCGGGGTAGAAAAACTAGGGCGCTTTTTTTTTCAGGGTTCGCCCTACACAACAGACCTTGCAGTCGACGGTGCGCCGACCCATCCTACGCTGAGGGATCAGCTTATTCCGTGAATAATCGCTTGAAAAATTCCAGGCCGGGGGAACGGCGTGGGATTTTGCCAGGGCGCCTGGGACGGATGTCGATGCGCACCCACCGCTAGGACGTGCGGGCAGATGCAGTCCTGCGACGCGGGCGGTAGCGTTAGCTGGCGATGGTCAGATGGCTGGGTACTAACAGTGCGATTCCAGCCAGGTACCTAGATTCCATCAAAGATTAGCTCTATGGCGAGGTACTTCGAGGTATTGAGTCCGGTCTTTTTTGTCAACCGCTTGCTTGGGAAGCGATGCGGAAGGATGCAGCCCAGCAACTCGCCAAGCACCCAGCCCACCTTGATCAATGGGCCAGAGTGAGCCGAGGTTGCCCCGATTGGCAAACGAATTTGGAACACCTGTGTTTCTCGACGACGTCGCATACCCGCAAACAACATTCCGACAACGACGCTGCTCGAAATAACAAACTTGCTTCAACACACACAGAACCATCCGAAACCAAATTCAAGCCGCGAAATGGGCCGCTGGTCGTACCTCGACACCGACGACGAGCGCTTACCCCACGGCATGCGCCGCGTTGGCTATGACGCCGACACGCAGACCTACACCTACGCCGACGCCAGCGGCACCATGTACGAAGGCGTGCCCGGCGCGCGATACGGTCATATACGCCGCGCCAACACGGAGCCGCGCCGGACGGGCGAGCGCACGCACGGCTTCATCGCCGACGACGATGACTTTCACGACAGCTCCGACGACAAGTTCCGGGCGCGATTGAAGAGGTACAAGAACAGGGCGTTTCAGGATATCCTAGGACCTGCTATGACGGAGGAGGAGAAGGAGGGGGATGGGGGCGGTAGGTTGAGGAGGTGGTTGTCAATTTCAAAAGCCGCGAAGGGGGTCGTGGCCAAGCAGGCGGCGGAGAGAACGTCAGGGAGTTCCAGTGCAGCGGTGGGTAAAGGATCAGGGGCGGGTGGAGGGTTTGAGAAGGTGAAGGACGAGGATGAGGAGGAAGGGGATTTGGATGAGTTGGATGAGAAGCCGTTGCCGCCGCTGCCGCCGCAGCCAGTGCGGAGACCGAGACGCGCGAATACGGTGGTGAGCATCGCGAGGGGGGTGGGGCAGGGGGTGAAGCAGATGTTTGCCGAGGAGTCGGAGTTCAAAGCGAGGCGGTCGTGAGATGGGTGGGGATTTAAACGGCTCAGATTGTGGGTTGATCGGTGCCATGTGAGCAAAAGACTTCCAGGCCCAGTTGCCAGGATGTGGCCTCCACAGTTTCACTTCTCATTGATCGCGCATCATCGTTCCACAGGCTAGCGGCAGCCACTCCCGGCTGCAACAACTTTCTTTCAGTGACGGACCGCTTTGTTCTTTCGAGGTCGGAAGAACTATTCAGAGATGGTCCACTACCGACACACCCCGGCCGTTCCCAACCAACTCATCTTCCACGCCCGCGAGATGATGCGACAAGAGAGTGCCCTCGAGCGTGAGCATGGCGAGCAACTCCTGGCATCTGGCCTTGGTTGGGTCAGCCACCTCGGCGCCGACACGATCGCCCACTCGTTTGTCAACGAGCAGTGCGGCGGTCCATTCTACACCCACTGGCAACGCCACCGCTTGCTGGAGAACCACATCGACGCTTGGAACTACGAGTGCACAAAAAATGACACCCTCCCCGCCAACGACTTTATTGGCTTCAAGCCCACGTACAACTCGCTGGCCGAGTCCGCCCTCCACTTTGCCGTGCAGATCCCGCAGGGCATCAACAAATCTTGCTGGTCCCGCCAAGCAGGGCCGCCTCCGCCAGACGCTTCCGCAGGGCCACGATGACGCGGGCCAGGAGCTGCGCGATGAGCTGCTTGGGCTTCCTGATGCCGCAGAGCGAGCGGCGCTATTCCAACGGTGACTTGCAGCGGCCCAACGAGATCGACCTGGTCCTCGTGACGCTGGGCCACACAGTGGGCTACGCCTTCCGCGAGGCCCTAGACTCGGCCAACGACATCCTTGGTAACCTAGACTATGACGAGGACCTGTTCAACGAGCCGCTGCGGGAGGTGCTTGGCAGCGTCTAATCACCCACCTCCAATTCGGCTCCAGGGTTCGGAAATGCCAAGGAAAGGTCCTTTGGAATGACAATAACCACTGCTTTGATGTCATTCAGTTGTTCAATGCGAGGGCTGTTCGAATGTGAATGGGGACTACATACATCTTATTCAGGCCTTTTAGAATGCAACTGAGGCCAACGTGTATGTGCCTTACTTAATGCAGTCATGCGCTTGATGTCCTATGGAAAAGAGGCACCTACAGACGCAACCCCAGTGAGGAGCTGGACCCTTTCTTTTGGCCGACCCTCGTACTATGCAGTAGTTCATTGCCGTTTGCATTAGGCTAAAGATCGGAATGCTGTTTTTGGTTAGTTGTTATGTGCAACTTCGGAGTTGCATGCAGCTCCTCTCTAATCTGTGGAAGCTCTGCTTTTGCCAAGTTACGGCTGAGGGGTTGTGGCTTGCTCCATCAGAGCTGGATCGTAGTCTACAATACAACCATACATGCGAGTGCGGGCGGCCTCTTGAACACAGCAACGGGGGAGATATAAGAAAAGGGGGAGGCACATTCTTCTTTTTTAGTATTCCATGTCTTTCTTTGAGAAACTTTTTCTACTTTTTATTTTGCATAGCTTTTCGCCAATTTGAACACTCAGACTCGGCTATGGATCCCCCGCGTGGAACACGTCAAGCCCCCTTCTTCAGCAGCCAGAGTCTTGGTGGCAACATCGACTTTCGCTTCATGAGAAAACCGTGGGCCAAGATCGTCACTGAAGAGCTCGCCGCCGATGCTATTCGAACGCCGGGGTGTGTCGAAACGGGATGCTGGCTTCATGTGGATATGGCCAAGGGTGGAGATGCTGAGGAATATCAACAAGAGCTGATGGTCAGTTTTGCCCCTTTCCAACTTGTTACTAGCATCTCCAATCTAACCTACACTGAGGGCAGAGATGGTACCCAGCGTTCTCGCAGACCTACATTGTCAATCCCGACAAGGAGAGAGCTCGGCACTATCAAAACGAACGCACCGGCTCTCCTGTCGAGATTGTTGACTTCCACCGTGATAAATTTTACAGCGACGGTGGTGATGAAGAATACCCCAACCTACAGTCCCTTGCCACTTTGGCTCTGCAAAAGAGCAAGCAGCCGCCAGCTGTTGGGCCGATGACCCCCCAAGCATCTCACGACGAGGACTCAATCGACGAAGCGTGGCGGGACGATGTGAGCGACATTTGGGCAGGGAAGCGTGGTATTCCCTGCTGGGTGACTCGCGACCCCGATGCTCCAGGCATCAAGCTCGCGAACAAAGCGCCCTCGCTCGACAAAGTCACACTCCAAGGATTTCCCGAGTCATTGAAAAACAGCGACTTCAAGCTGACTCGCTGCACGGGCGAGGACAATTTCGTCATTTGGTTCTGGCTGTACCGGAGGGCTACTGCCGACAACGAGGTCACGGTGAAGAAGAAGAAGCAGCAGCAGCCAGCAGTCGATGACAACTACGACCAACCGTGCATCGTGTTGATTGGCTCCATTCACTGGCAGGTCACTCACGACTACGCCTTCTCGCACAACACCACAGAGAACCCTCCCTCGTATGTTGTCAACAGGGGCTCGACCAGGACCGTCTTCCCTGGCATTCGCACCAACACTGACAACTGGGAGTATCTCACTTTGAAGCCCAACCCCCAACCCGTGTACCACTACCCAACCAAAGCCGAGTTTAAAGGCTCTGGCCTAGCATTCCCCGACTTGCGACTCGACAGCAGCATCAACAAGTGGACGTACTTCATCCTCAAGACGAGCAACACCAATGTTGAGCAGTTTTCCAGCCGCGATTCGGCACCTGTCACAGTGCAGGAGATGCACACAAGAAAGCCCATCCACGACTACAACATCCTCAACCACGACCTGAAATTCCGCCCAAGCAATGAAGACGTCGAGAAGGCGAATAAGAAGCTGGCGTGGACGGGAACACGGCCTACTCCGAGGAAGGATGCGCCGCCGCCTGGGGCTGCATCGTCTGGGGGTCCGCGGGGGGACCCTAGGGCGGGACGGGTGCAGGTCGGCAGAAAGCCTGGCAAGATTGAGGTGCAGAAACCGGGGGAGGAGCAGAAGGGGGTGCCAGATGGGGATTCGGGGAAGACTGAAGAGGCGGATAAGGATAACCAATGACTGGGTACACCTTCCCGTTTGTGGGGCAAGTAGAAATGCTTGTTAATGCCCACTATTTCCAGAGCCTCGCGCAGCCAGTCTTCGCGGTCGTCGTGGACGATTTACAGCGGGTCGATCCAAATATAAGCAATCCCGAGGGAACCTATAGGCCGAATAGTATGCCAAGAGTTCTCGGCAGGTCCGCAATGGGGAGCATCTTGTGGTTTTCGAGGGTCAACTTAGTTGTCTTTGTGATACCCTCGCTACTCTAGCGATGGTTCAGCATCGTATGTCATCCGAGCTTGCGCTTGGTGGCTGCTAGATAAACACATGACCAACTCTTAGCGGGAGCAGTGGAATCGTACCGCTTGTGCCCCTTACTCATTTGTGGCACACGCCTGGGAAGGCGCAATTCCTCATTAACTGTCACTAAGCCAAGTGATCGAGACCAGTAGTTCCTTGAATCTCTGAAGAATACGCCTGTAGAGTTGCGAGAGTGGCGATCACGCGTCGTAATTGCTGTACATTAGGTAGCAAAAAGAGTAGAGGGACCATTTGCTAGATAAATGATAATAGTCTATTCTAAGGGAAACCACTGAAGACATATAGACACCAATTGACTCAGGAGTTCACAATAAACGACCAAAACTAAGGGCCCCAAGATGACTGGCGTAGCTTTCCTATCCGGCATGGTGGCGCTTTGGCACCACGAGCTATACTTCTGGATGTTTCTGGTACTCCATGCTCAACACTCGATTGAATATCCAGAAGATAACTCTTTGGTGACCAAGCATTTATTTTCAAAGCTGATCCAAGTCATGTTAGCCATAAAATCGTATCACAGTTATAGTCAGTCGAGCCTAGTGGGTTATGAGACAACACATACCCTCCAAACTTATCAAGTATCTCTTTCCGGCCACCCTCCACACACCCATCAGGATACCAGTACCATTTACATCGGGGCCAGCTTGGGGTATAGATAGCACGGAACCCGCCAGCCGCTATGCGGAGACTGACGCAACCGACATTTGGATGAAAGCATCCAATGGCCATTCCTTTGCTTTGGTTGGTGCAATTTTCGTCGGTCCACCAACTTCCAGGGATATCCCTGAGGGGGCAGGCTAGCCCCTCTTGCCGCGCTTCCAATGTAGAAACAGATGCGGCAGGAGCTAGTTGACCTTGTGGAGTGGGTGATGCTGAGGACAGCGCCATGAATAGGCCAGGCAAAATAATGGCGGTGATACTATTAGACAACATGATTGATGGTCGTTAAGCACCACAGCAGGAACAAAAAATGCAGCTGGCGTAAATTTTATTCATCCAGGTGTGTGGAATGAAGCTTTATGTAGGAATGGCGAGGGACTAAAACCCTGAAATCCACACCAGTCGGTTTAACCGCGGTTATATCCTTTTTCACCAGAGCGCATCATTTACGTTTGTCTTGATCTCGTGGGTTCCACCATAGGAGAAACACCATTGGTCAGGAATTAGCCAAAACATTGTAATAAAATGACTTTGCCTATCCGGATATTTGTAGCAGCTTGTCTACCTATATCGAAATCCAATCTAAAGGCGAGCGTGAGTACCGAAGTCGTATTCCGGCGTCGCGTATCTGCGTAGTGCGAAGTCGCTCACCGCGAATGCACTTGCGCGTCGTGCGAGATCGGGAGTTGTCTCGGTATCTCCGCTTCGCTTTAGATATTTTCGTCATCCCCTGTCAAGGTTGTCGACCGCGCGACCAATGGATTCGAGCACCCCCAAAATATGCGTACCCATAAAGATGCAGCCTCAAGATGCTTTCTGGTAGTGTGCCGCATTAGGTCAGATCTTCCCTCAACCGTCGCTTTTCCTTTTGGAAGAGTAATATGCTGGGGAGGGACTATACGGGCGCATATGACGAAGCAAACTAGATAGTCAACTGCGGTTTTAGTATCGTGGAAAGAAGAAGAGTAATGGGAGTATGCGGCCCCGCTCGACGACTGCACCGGCGACGATAGCCACTGCCAACACCGACAACATGCCGTGGTGGGATGCGACGATAGCCCGGGGGGGGGGGGGGAGTCCCGAAAGCCGAGGTTGGCGACATCGCCTATGAAGGGACCGGCCGTGTGCAAGTAGCCTCAGAGGAACCACTGGACGCTGGTAACGGCGAGAGCTGCAACAGACAACGAAATCAATGGCAGGGCCGACTTTCTACGCAGCAGGCCCGAGTTGACAAAGCTTCGCGAAAAGCGCGTGTTAGCAACCAAGAGATGTGTGGACGCAGGTGCTGCAGGTGCGCTCATTCTATCCGGCGCCGGAATCATGAGCAAGACCAGGCAAGTGGCTGTGAGCATGAAAGAAACATGCCCGGTCTGGGGGTGCTGTTAGCAGACCTGATCTCATGACCGCGATTGGTTCCTGCCACACTGTCAAGTCGTAGAGATCTGCATCATACCTCGTACCATGCGTTGAAATTCTGCTCAAGGGTGTTACCGCCTGCCGGGCTGGAACCGTTGAGAGGCACTATGATACCATATATGGCCACCGTTGCGCCCAGGTCTGGAGCTCGCCGTATGCCGAGAGAACAAATTGGGACTGGCTTGGGTAGTGTAATACACTGCATGCCATGCCGAGATGGGCTGGGCAGTAGGTATTCGCGGCGGACCTGGCGAGCCAATCCGAAGGTGCAAAGTCCAGAGTAGAAATGCAGCTGCAGGAAAAGGCAACCGCCGGCTTGCATGCGAACCCGGGGGTGATTGGAAGTAGATAGATGTGCCAGAAACGAGTTCCCGGCCAAACCTTCGAGGTTATGGTGGCGTGGAAGGCGACCGCGGCATCAAACCCGGCATTGCTCTGGCTTACCAGGGTGGCGCCCCTTCCCACCACGGTGGCGAGACCCGACACCAGCGTCCAATGAGCTTTATAAGACTACAATAAGCACTTCTGAAGTAAGAATAATTAGAAGCGCTATAAGAACAACTAATATATCCAGCTCCAGTTTTAGCGTTACACTAAGCGCGTTAAGGACAAGAAGAGGCCGAACATTAATATATTTTGTGGTAAGACTTATATCATTCTCACATTTCAAAAACTCTTTCTTAGGCTCAAGATACTTTGTTTATTTCTATGCGGAAGACCAATGTGTGAACTAATTGATCATTCTCCAGACACGCTTCCTCCCGTAAATAGATATTGAGGGTGCTCTCGCCGGCCCGGTAAGTGATTAACTGTGGCCTGACAGTCAACACCCCATGTGGAGCACAGGCGCGGTCGAACCACGCCTTCAGCTTGAAGTAGTACCTGCCCACCTCTCTCTCCGTGATGCCTACCCACCGCAGCGAGATCGAGAATTGAACGGCTTTTACTGCTTCCGCTGCGGGCTTGTCGCTGAAAGCCTGGAAATGACTCTTGCGATTCGTTTGTTATCGCGGTTCGTGAAATCCGGCTTACCGACCCGTATTTCCCCCACACTGAAATCCCAGAGCTCCACAGGCTGCACATTAACAAATGCAAGATATGGGTTCTTTCTGAATAGAACCTTGGTAACCCTTGAGCTCGAGTAAGTTGGGTACAACACAGGCTGCTCGCTGACCAGGATCTCACGCAGGCTGTACGTCGAAATGTGCATATTGTAAGTGGTAACAGGACTGATTGGCGGGAGAATATAGCAGTTAACGTACGCGTAATAGCCGTCGTCGCTGAGGCGAGCGAGCACTAAGCAGCGCTTTAGCTCGTAAGGTGGTTCTAGGGTAACACAGTCAAGTATGGCAATCGCTTCATCGTCGCCAGCCCCTATATGCGCAGGAAATATCCCCCGGTCCTAGACGATAGGAAAGACGATGCGGAGACCTCTGTTTGTCATGCCATAAGTCCTATCAAACTTGAGCCTGTTATCACCACTCCGACCTCGCGTGTAAGTGACAGTTGAGAACCTCGATATCTTAGCCCCAGCTGAATCTCTGAACTCGGCGGGCGACCTCGCTAACAGCCCTCGAAAGGTGGACCGATTTGCGGTTAGATCTTGCTAGTAAAAGATACTGTGGTTATCTGTCTACCTTATGATCTCCTCCTGGAGACGTCTGAACGCCTTTACCCCGCCCTCGCCATACAGTAACGGCATGTTAATGTCGAAGAGACCTATCAGGCAGTACGCTATGTCCTCAGCGCGGGTCGTCTCTCGCTTAGACGCCCACGATATCTTAAGCGCGACCAAGAAGCTCCGCGACCTGGATGAGAAGTCCTCCAGCGTATTTAAGCCGATACCAGTGGACTTATGCATAACGCTGTACACCTCTGGGTCCGAGATCAACCACAGCGGCTCTGGGCTAACGCTGTACATCTCGATCTGCTACTACTCAGGCCTATCGATCTATAGAAGCGGCAACCAGTTCACGTCATAAAAGATGCGCCTGCTCGGCGCGATCAGCTCTTGCAGCGTCCAACCGCGCGTGAACCACCGCGATGCGCCGAACCGGTTGAGGGTAGTGCGGTATTGTAACGCGCTGGGTGTGTCCCCCGCCCCTTCCCCGCCCGGGTCCTCGTCCAGCGAGACATCCACGTCGGACATGTAGACGTAGCAGACGGCCAAGTCGCAGTACCACGCGTACATGGAGTTAATGGCCTCGCTGAGCTCAGCGCTGCTCGTCTTGTCGATGCAGCACGTGTCCACCTAGCAGTACGGTAGCCTGTCGGACCGGGCCTGCGCCGCGCACCGCTCGATCTTGTCGAGGCCCTTTATCCGGATCTCGCAGCTGCTGCTGCTGCCACCGCGTGACAGGACGCGTAGTTGGGAGGGGTAGGCTTGGAAGTTGACCTCCTCCGCCTCCCATCGGTGCGAGAGGATTGCGTAACGGGGGATGTCGCTAAAGCACTCGACCAACTGGAGGGTCTCTGTATTGAT
>Ga0247760_1000897_pt1 | contig 30272 bp, 31 predicted proteins | sample UWRJL171409R4_FD_179936 | JGI IMG/M metagenome (GOLD analysis project Ga0247760, IMG submission 179936) | Plant litter microbial communities from Arlington Agricultural Research Station in Wisconsin, United States - UWRJ-L171-409R-4 | ecosystem: Environmental > Terrestrial > Plant litter >... | reverse complement strand
TGTGGGGGTGGGTGTTTCGGTGGTGGCTGGTGCTATCGGGGCGCTGCTGTACGGAGTCTATGGATGGCTGTCGCAAAAGGTTGACAACATCCTCGAGGACGAGGTGTGGGACGCGGCAAGACAGCAAGAGATTGACCGGAACGACTCCGAGATCGAACTTCCTGAGTCAGTGGCCTGGATGAACAGTCTGCTTGCCTCGGTCTGGCGGTTGATCAACCCCGACTTGTTTGCTTCGCTGGTCGATACGCTGGAGGATGTCATGCAGGCTTCGCTACCAAAGATCGTTCGGATGGTCAGTGTCGATGACATTGGTCAGGGCAGCGAGGCATTCAGGGTCCTCGGAATCCGATGGCTCCCCACCGGAGCCGCAGGCCAGTCGGTCGACAGCAAAGGAAATCTGAGCTCCGCCAAGGACAATGATCGAACTGTGGCCGGCGAAGGTCAGCAAGACGGGAAATCGCCAGACGAAGGCGACGGCAAAGAAGACAAAGAGCAGCAAGAGATCCGCGAAGGGATGGAAGCTGAGGAAGGGGATTTTGTCAACCTCGAGCTGGCTTTTTCGTACAGGGCGCGAACTTCGGGCAAGTCGATCAAGAGCAAAGCGAAGAACGCTCATCTCTACCTCAAGTTCTTCTTTCCCGGCGGAATCGCTATCCCTGTCTGGGTAGAGCTGCGCGGAATCGTCGGGATCATGCGCCTCCGGCTCCAGCTCACACCGGACCCGCCCTTCTTCCAGCTCTGCACACTCACGTTTCTTGGCCAGCCACGGGCGGATCTGTCGTGTGTTCCGCTGTCGAAGCACAGTCTTAACCTCATGAATGTCCCCCTGATATCTTCCTTCGTCCAGTCGTCTATCGACGCGGCCCTGGCCGAGTACGTCGCGCCAAAATCGCTCACGCTCGACCTCAAGGACATGCTCATGGGCGACGACTTCAAGAAAGATACCATCTCGCGCGGTGTTGTGATGGTACACATCAAGAGAGCGCGGGGATTCAAGGAGGGCGATAGCGGCATCGGACCGCTGAAGGGATCGAGCGATAGCTATGTCAGTGTGTCCTGGGGCAAGTTCGGCAAGCCTGTCGCATGCACGCGGATCATCAAAGAAGAGCAAGAGCCGGACTGGGACGAGTGGGCCACGGTGCTCGTGACACCTGATGAGATCAACGCCGAGGAGACGCTGCGACTACAGCTATGGGACTCAGACAAGCACACCGCTGATGACGATCTTGGCCGCGTTGAAGTCAGTTTGAAGGAGCTCATGCACGGGTCGCACACGAAAAACCAGATGTGGGACAGGGAAGATGACTTGCGAGGTGAAGAGCCAGATGAGAAGATGCCTGGGACGCTTACCTGGTCTGTGGGTTACTTCTCCAAGGCGCATATCCAGCAATGCCAGCTCGAGAAGCAAACGTTCGAACCCAGCCTCCGAAGTGTAGACGCCATTAAGAAGCGGGTTTCCGAAGACGCGAGGTCGAAACTCCGCGAGGCCATGTCTTCTCGGGATGTCAGTGACGAGCTGCGGCAACAAGAAGCTCAAGATGGCAAGGAACTGGAAGATATGATGATCATCTCGGCGCCGCCGGCCGAGGAGTTCCCGAGCGGCATACTCGGCATCCAAATTCACAACATCATGGGGCTCGAGGTCGCGAAGTTGAACCGGAGCCGGAGCGGCGAGGGCGAGGACCGCGAGGACGAGGCCGAACAGTCGGGTGAACTACCTGACAGCTACTGCAACGTCATTCTCAACCACAAGAAGATCTACCGCACCCGAACAAAGCCCAAGAACGCTAAACCGTTCTTCAATGCTGGGACAGAGCGGTTTGTCAAGGACTGGAGATCCGCCGAGGTCATCATTTCGGTACGCGACAGCCGCGAGGGAGAGAATGATCCCCTCCTGGGTGTGGTGTATCTCCCTCTGCGACGCGTCTTCTCCGATCGCAGTCAAGTAATGCACACGTACCCTCTCGCAGGAGGTATTGGCTACGGCAAAGTCAGGATAAGCATGGTCTGGCGCAGCGTCGAGGTCAAGATGCCACAGGAGCTGACAGGGTGGGATTACGGTACACTTGAAGTCAAGGCACCGATCAAGCCTCTAAGCCAGCTTCCTGGGGAGCTGAAGGGGTGCAAACTAAAGCTGCGGACTAAGATCGGCAAGGCGAAGATGTACTCGCGGCAGGACGAAGGGACCGTCTGGAAGCCGAAACGCGACGAGGAAAGCGTCTTCCTTGGCGTGACGAAACGGTATGCCGCAGCGATGGTCATTCACTTCCGCGACTCGACGTTCATGTCCGAGAGTAGCTCCGCGCTGGCTGTCCTATGGCTGGGCAGTATCCCTGACGAGGAAGAGCGAACTGTGAAGGTCAAAGTCTGGAAGGGCGGCAAGCACCAACTTCGTCGAGCAAGCAGCTGTGCCGATTACCGCGGACTTGACGACGGGGAGAAGCCGCTTGGTGAGATCGAATTGCGAGTGCGCTTCTGGCGCGGCCTAAGCGGATATCACAAGACATATGCCGGCAAGGAGAAGAGAGGCGACGTGAAGGGCGTCATGGAAGTATTGGACACGGTGAATGACGAGAAGATGGGAGACGAGAGTGATGAGTCTTCATCGCTGCAGAGCTGGGAGTCGTCGTCAGACTCAGAACCAGGGACGTCGTCTGGTTCTGAAGATGGCGAGCTTGGTCCCCCGAAGAAGCGTAGCTCGCGGGAAGAGATCGACAAGCGGAAGATGCTTCGCAAGGCGGATGATTCCAGCTCAGACGAAGAGGACAAAGGGCCAGTAAAAACGGTGAAGAGCTTTCCGTCAAAGTTGAAAGCGCGAGCGTCGTCGTTGCTGGACGGAAAGGGAGGAGAGGAAGATGACGGGAAGAGAGGACTTGTGTCGCAGGTGCAGGACTACAAGAGACATCATAAGCAGCTGCATCGGAAGCACCGCGGGGTGATGCAGTGGAAGGCGACGCGGACGCTGGATTGGATGGTGGATAAGGCTAAACAAGGGAAGGGGAAAGTTGAGGGGCTGACGCACCATAGCGAGAAGGAGCAGGGGATTGAGACTGAGGTGTGACCGGAGCAAAGAAAGAGAGTTCAAGGGTACGGATCTGTGGGTGTAATACATGTGATTGCCGAGACCGGACTTCCAGAGAGGAAAGAGAAAGTTTGTCAGACTGCCCAATAGTTTTTCAAAGGAGCTTTCCTCGAACCGTGGGCCATCTCATGTCTCCATCGAAAGGCTGCCATCTCATCCGTACGAGACCCCATTAACCTGGGCTCACTACCAGTGACGCAATACCAGTGGCCTTCAGCCACCCTGATTGTTATACTGCGTGGTTTATTTTTCAGCTGTGCCCCTGTTTAATATAAAGGTTATAGTGTAACGCTATTCCTTACACAGTTCTTGCTATAGGGAATCATTTAGGCGAGGCTAGCCCTGAAGTGGCCTAAGGCCGTCGCGTTGACCCCCTGTGTCGGCGCTTCGGCCTGCCTAGGACTCGTTAGTGTCGCCGCCCAAGAACTCGAGCATCTTGTGTAGTATTGATCTTGGGCATGGCGGTTAGAATGGCACCGGTACCTAAGGGCCCAGCGGGGGAGCGGGGTTCCACTGGACCACCCAGGAGAGCGGGAGGGAGGGTGTGGGGGAGCTGGCGGCCGCACCGCCTCCTCGAGCTGAGCCCGGCGTGTGTTTGTGGCTGGCCGGTGCGACAGACGGGGCCTTTCAGGTGGCGACGTCGGGGAGGTCTAGGCCCGGGGGCGTGCTCATGCTCTGGCCAATCTCCCTCATAATTGCAGAGACTTCTCTCTACTAAACCTGCCCGAGCTCGCCCGTAAGCCCGCCGCCAAACGACCTCAAGGAAGCCCTTTAGCCCTCCCGAGCCTGCGTTCCTACCGCCTTTGAAACGCTCACGATGGTACTGACGACCTCAGTAGCAAGACGAAGAAGCGCGATGCCGTCCCTAACACATACACACACATATATATACACACAGAGACAGAGATAAAGATAAAAAATACCCGAAACGCGGCACACTGGATTTAGTGGAATTCGGCGTGTTAATGTAGAACCGTGTTACAATACTTTCATTTAGGACTAGACTAACACATCCCTTTAATCTCTGCATCCTTACTGTACCCGTAACGCGAGATCCACGATGACCCCCAGCTCCGTCGACCCGTCTCCACGTACTATCCCATCCTCCATATCCCGGAGGATCCTGTCAATGTAGTCGCCGGCGCCCGATAGGTGGAGGATGTGAGCGATAGCGTAATGGAGAGCGAGAAGGCGTCCCGACGGGGGGTCAATGGTCAGGTGCGTAAATAAGGTCCTCGTCACGGGCAGCAGGCGCAAAACCTCAGGGTGGAGAAAGGTGCCAATTTGGTAAGTGTGGGGATCATCCCCAGTACCCTTGAAGAAGATCTTGTAATTCCCAAAGAACAAGTGCATGATGGAGCTTAGGGTAATAGCATTGTATGGCCGGTTTATCTCAGTCACTTCGATAAGATGGACAACACCAAGGTCGAACATGTTTAGGATGGCGATGGCTGTTTTCTTTGCCTCGTGTATCCTGCCATCCACCCCAGCCTTAGCTAGAGCATAGGGTATAATATGTGCAACTTTGACAGTTTGGTAGTCGCTACCGATAAGGGGATCCCCAACATCATCTATGGCCGGACCGTTTACGAACCGCCTTGCGGCCTCGCCCGCGTCAAGCGCATGGGAAACGATGCAGCGATGGCGATCACAGACAAGACAGGCCTCACGAAGGGCAGAGAGACGCTCAGGGGTTCCCACAAAGCTGTGCATACGCTGCTGTTCCTCCTGGGAAAGGGCGTGATGGAGGGCCGCGTGGTGGATAGGAGAGGGCTGTGGCGTCCTGTTGGTGGAAGCCCGAACTGCTGGAGTCAGATGGGAGGGCAAGGATGCAGAAGGGAGAGAGTAAGGGAAGCGAGGGAAGAGAGGAGGGGAGACTTAGGGAGAGGGCAAGGAAGGCAGACAGCAGGAGACTCACGAGGGAGGAAGAAGTTTGTCATAAGAAACTCGACAATGGCGATGACAGGCTCGCGCAGGCCGGCGCACGCTTCGTCATTGAGATCGCTATCAAGCATGTCTAGGCTGAGCGTCCGGAAGAAAAATTCAAGGAAGCTATCCTGTGATTCGGACGAGCGCACATACTCGAAGGCGAGGCGGATGAGAACTGGGCGGTTATACTGGCTGCCGGCGCGATCAATCGTTTCCAGGTAGCCGACAATGCGATGGAAGCGGGCGATCGCTCGTGCGCGCTCGCTAGGGTCAGAAAAAACTGGCTGTGCGGAAAAGTCAATCAATCCCTCTAGGGACGATTGATGACCGGGGGTGGCCATGACCAAAGCGGTGAGGGTGACGGGAATAATGATGAAGTGAGGCGGGTTGTTGTTGTGTTGGGGTTTGACGGCATAGTGACGTGACCTGTGGGCCCATCTTTTTTGTAGTTGCCCCGGCTCCCAGCATCACCCACTGAGTTTGCATTCAACTATTTTATTTCGTTCCCTGAAATTCTTGCGCGTATTTGCAGTTCTACCACATCCGTGACATAAAATCACGGCAGGCGCTGATACTCCAGCGCCAGTCGCCATGTTTCAAGAAGCGTAGCGCAAAGAGCAAGGCGAACATGCGCAAACGCCCCCGCGACGGCCCCGCCCGCCAGCGCCAGCGACTTCTCCTCAAAAGACGGAATCCGGTCAACGAATCAAGCGCAGGAAAAATAATAACACCGCAGTCGTTATACAGTCAACACCCCTGTTTCCGCAAGGATTTTAGACTGGTAAACCGCTTGCATTTTGTGGGTGGCTTGCAGAAAAGGGGGCCCTAATGGGCCCACTTTTCTTGATATTCCAACAATTGGTTCCAGGCTTGAAACCACTATAATCACACCAAACGCAGTAAAAATACAGGCTGTTTCCGGAGCCAACCAGTTATTCAGAGTCTTCTGCTCACGTGAATCCACCACTGCTGCTTCTAACTTTTGCTTGATTCGTTGCAGGGGTGTTATCGGTCAGTGACAGTTGATTTTGATCTGAATGATTGATCTGAACGATGGAAAAAAGACTGGTTTGAACTGGGCTTTTAAGGGCGAGAAAAGAAGGAATGATTGCCATTATTTGGCTGGTTTGGGGGCTGGTTTGCCTCTGAAACCACTGAAAAATACGGGGCATTCCACTGCTAAAATGGTCCAGAATCGCTGAAATGGCCCCCCCTTTGCGCAAGAATCTGGCCCTCAATTGCGGTTTGCGGACTTGCGTTTTCCAATAGTAATTAATTCGAACCGGAATGTGGCTTGCGTTTTGTGGGTAATTTGCAGAAAGAGGGGGTTGCGGAAACAGGGGTGTTGACTGTACCGTATTCTCTCGCAAAACTGAGAACTACTCGGAGCCCGTGCCTGCACCTGAGCCACGCGAAGCCATAGCTGGAGCCACGACCTTGGCCCGCGCCAGTCCCACCGCCTCCAAACTCCACCCTCCACCTTTGGCAATTTCTCCAGTTTGATGACAAAGATTTTAGTGGCTCAGGCATGAGCACGGGCTCCGAGAAGTTCTCAGTTTTGCGAGAGAATACAGTAGCTCGGCCGCTATTGCATCGTGAGCGGCACTTGCCTCGGGGGAAGTCTGTTTTCGCTTCTTCCCGAGAACGCTCGGCCACGGAGCCCGAGCAAATTTCGGCGCGCTGGGGCCGCGCACCCACTTCCAGATCGGGCGGCCTAGCGTCCCGCATGAAGATGGGAGGTTGCATGATGCCGAAAACGAGGGTGGGGTCCGCTGGTTCGGGATGTTTGCCGCGAGGATGGCGAGGAGGATGCGAAGATACCGGCCGGATGGATACGCAGGCGCAAGACGAGGATGCCAGGCAGAATAGGGACATCTCGCAGGATTCTGTTGCCCCGATCAAAGAACCACGGCAGTTGAGCGGCTGAGATCCGAAAGCTTTGTGAGTTCTGCCAGCTGCGCGAGCAACAATGTGATGGGTTTCTTTGTGTGCATGCTTCGGGGAGTGGGGGACAATTTTACCTAGCGCGACGGCGTGGCCCCCGACAGCGTAAGGCGGGGCATAACAAGCTACCTGTTCTGAGTAGGGCTGGCGTGGTAAGCTCTTGGACGTCTCCGTACTTTTTGAGAAACCAGAGCACAGGCCCTAAAGAGTTGCCATACCACCAAGACTGCGGACCACGTGGGATCTCCGGGAGATGAGCGCCTGAACCAAGAATAGCAGGAGACGGGCGTCAAGGATATGCACGGGGCTCCCGTTCGGCGATGGGAAACGCGCAGTGCCTGAGAACGGATGTCGAGGAGTTTTTGGGGAGATGGCGCGACACATTGGAAATACTGTTTCATGACGGGCGTCCAGTTGAGGTTTGGGAGGGGTGGGTCCGCTGGACCGGCGACCGGCATGTGGGGGGAACGAGCCGCGTTCCTGGATTTTCATTGGGGCGGCGGGCAGACCTTCGTGCTGTTCGGTTGTTTTCTCCACAACAACCGTCAGGAGAACGAGACAGGGCAAAGACCGCCCAACAATTCGCGCCATAATTCGGACGCCAACGTTCGGCGCGCAGCTGCGTTGGTTGCTAGGCCATGCTACTTCTGCTGCCTCCCGCTTGACGACACCGTTGTTTTGAGCATTCTGGGTAGACGACGAAGATGTAATCCAAGACCCACGGACCGGCAGGTCAATAGGATCCGCTGCGCTGCTGCGCTGCTGTGCGCAATGCGATCAAGCAGGGATCACGTCCCGCGCGGAGGCGCCCAGTAATGCGACGCTGCCTAACCTAGGGATAGCACGGCCACTAGCCTGTGACGATGTTCCTCTCCAGCACCCCAGTGACCGGCTCTTCATCGGGTCATTGGTCGTCCTCCGATGCCCAGCTTCCCATTTTCCATTCCCTCCCATTTCAATGTCACCTCTCTCATCGCTCTCACCTGGACGCTTGCTTCAATCTTCGTGGTCCTCCACGACCCGCCATGGTCTAGCGATGATTCGATCGCGGCGTGGACGTTCAACGGAAGAGGCATCAAATAACCGCCGCCGCTCTCCGCATGGCGTCCTTCGTCGCTGCCCTCACGGCGCGGCAGTCGACCCCCGCTGGCCAGCCAACCGATGACCTCCCACACGAAGACCACGGCCCCACGCTCAACACCGTGTTCTGGACCCTCACTAGCGTGTCGTTCCTGTTCATGTCGCTGAGACTGTGGTGTAAACACCTACGTGGTCGGTACCTCTGGTGGGACGACTACGTCCTGATCGCGTCATGGATCGCCCTCTGCGTCTCGGCCGCTACGACTACGGTCTGCGTCGCCCTTGACTACGGGAAGCACGGATACGATATGCGTGCCGAGGTCTCCACCAAGATGCAGCTCGTCGCAGTCTTTGCTGGGTTCTTCTCCGTGCTGTCCGCCGCATGGAGCAAGACGTCGTTCGCCCTCACTATCGTCAGACTGTCGGAACCGTGGATGAAGACCATGATATGGGTCATCATTGTGACGCTCAACGGGATCTTGGGGACGGCGATGCTGTTCATGTGGGTCAAGTGCAGGCCGTTTGCCAAGATATGGGACTCCAGCATTCAGGGCGGGTGGTGTATTGCGCCGTCAAAGGTCATCACGCTGTATCAGTGGTCTGCCGGTGAGCTTCTTGTCTTTGTCCTGTTGTGTAGCAGTTGCTGATCAGTGCCAGGATATTCCGGCGCTATGGACGTTGTTCTGGCCCTCTGCCCTTGGGTCTTGCTTTGGAATCTTACAATGACCAAAAGGGAGAAGGCTGGTGTTGCTATTTGCATGAGCATGGGTGTTGTGTACGAGACCCTTACCCTTTGGTGGTCTTTGAGAAGAGTCTTCTGACAGAGACGCAGTGCCGGCATCGCATCCTTCGTCAAGATGGTCATGCTTCCGAAGCTGTCGGGAGATCCCAGTATGTCACCTCACTTGCTGGTTGACGTTTCTTTCTGACAAAGTTGTAGCTGAGACCGTGGCGGTGACCATTTGGGGAGGAGCAGAGGGCTCCATCACCATCATGGCCGCATCGATACCCGTGCTACGCACTCTTATCACGAGAGAGAAGACCGCCCCGCGAGTTGGGCTGAGCCTAGCCAACAAGCAGCGTCAGCGTGGGCAAGTGAGTTACACCACCAACTCTTCAATATCACCGTCGTCTGGGAAAATGGAGTTCAGCAGCCTACCCTTACATGCATGGCATGCAGAGGATTAAGGGTTTATATCGCGAAAAGAATATCAATATTGCATACATCTTTGCTTCCGGTTGGCTAGGAATTTTGAGGCGGGGATTGCCGCCCCCATTCGGGAGCTCTTTCGCCAACGTTCAACCTCGCCGTTGCGTTGAATAAGTAGGGCTGGGCCAAGACCAAGCGCACCTGCGAGATTGCGTCGAAGGATCACGGGCTTTTCTACGCTTGGATTGACACCTGCTGCCTTGATAAGTCGAGCAGCGCCGAGCTGAGCGAAGCAATCAACTCCATGTTCTCTTGGTACAAGGGCCGCTACTATCTGTATGGTATACCTGAACGACTACCACCTTCTCTCTATGGACAGACGGCCGCACACGAACGGCGAGCTCTCTTCACGGCAGGGAGGAACACGACGCGGGTTGAAGACATAGCATACTGCCTCCTTGGCATATTCGACATCAACATGCCTCTCCTCTACGGTGAAGGCGATAAAGCCTTTCTGCGCCTGCAACAAGAACTTACGAGGTCGAAGAACGACTTGACCTTGTTTGCTTGGCGTCAGGCGGCTCCTGTACCCATACATCGAGGACTCTTTGCCAACTCTCCCACTGAGTTCCAGCGGTCGAGGCGGTTGAAGATTCTACCCGGTTCGATGCTTCACGACACAGAATTCAGCATCAAAAATCGCGGTATCCGCTTCGATAATCATCTTTGCGTCGATGAGGCTTTTGAGCGTATTTATGGCAGTTCAGTGAGCTCGAGAGGCGATAGGTTACTCCTAGGCCTCGATTGCATCATGCCAAACGACGAAGCTGGCATCATCGACCAATATATGCCAAAATGGGTCACTATCTATCTTCAAAGATGGGGGGCTAGTTATGTGCGGTACAATCCGTGGTCGTTTGGCCTTCCTCCATCCCGAAACTCATGGCGCTCCAGTCCGCCACTAGTTGCATATGTTGCCCCGCGACTGTCAGCTATACGAGCCTTGGCGCTGAAGCCCTACCTCAGTTTTCATCGAGGGACGGGAATGAATCATTACCTAGTTTGTTCTCAAGAGAACCTCAGCATCAACCCGAGCATCAACACCCTTCTCCGCGGGCTTGAACCTCCTATTGAGGCCGGTATGATTGTCTCTTATCACCAGCTCCACGAGTTTCCGTCCATGGGTCATTTTATTTTCACCCTCGCCCCATCGCTGGGGCGGTCCTACCGCCTTGTGTTCTTGATCGGCCGCTCCGACCCAATCCTCTTATCACATGGATCATCACTGGAGCGGACCATCTGGTACGGGCTCCTCTCATTGGAAGGGTTGTTAAGACACTGGACTCGCTTGTCCGAAGCCTCGAAAATCCCATCACATGTCAACTCTGTCGATCCAGAGTTCCAGGACTACGTGTATGGACGGTCTCAGACGACGCCGGGATTGTGAGACAAAATCTACTCCCCACATCCGTGGACTTCCCGGGGGTTGGCGGCGCCCACGGACATCGGGTGAAGGCCTCGCTAGGTGGCTTGCATGTTTGGCTCGATGGGCGCCATCAGCAAAGGGCAGACGTGTTCACGTTGGAGTACCATCACATCGATGAAGCTGCCACCCAGCTTTACTTATCCATCTAAACCTTCATAGACGATATGCGGCACAGTTGTGCTTGATGCAGCAGTGCAAAAGCCAGAGACTACAAACCAAGGAATTTCTCCCATGCCCCTTGTTTACATCTATTCCCAGCCGCCTGGCCACCGTATGCCCCCTTTTGATGCCTCTTGAACCACTTGTGGGGGCTTGGGAGAAGTGCTTGACCTGTTTGGATAAAGATAACCCGAACTGCAGAACAGTTTTCGCCATTCCAATTGATGGTCCCTCTGGGTGATGATTTCCGAAGTTCTTTGGAGAAAACCGGGTCTTGCGTGTTCTCCATCCATCCGAGAGATCTGCAGCGTCCAGAAATGTGGGGTTCTAAAGCATCATACGACACTCACCTATCCCGTCATCATGACATGACAGTTCCACGACCACACTCCAGAAACGAGCAATAAGAAGCCAACGAACCACCTCCCACCATCAGCAGTTCTTTCTCACCGTTGCACTATCAATTCCGAATAAAACCGAAATCTGACCAAAACACCATCACAATGCCTCAATCCGATATCCCCAAGGAGCAATGGGCTCAAGTCATTGAGCGCGACAACGGTATTCCCCTCTCCCCCTCCATTCTTCCTGACCACGGTCCTAACCCCGCCTAGAAATCGTGTACAAAAAAATCCCCGTCCCTACCCCCGGCCCCACCGAAGTCCTCATCAACATCCGCTACTCCGGCGTCTGCCACACCGACCTCCACGCCCTGCACAACGACTGGCCCCTCCCCCGCAAAACCCCCGTGGTAGGCGGTCACGAAGGCGCCGGATTCGTCGTCGCCAAGGGCTCCAACGTGGGCCCCTCCCCCGCCATCGGCGACGCGGTCGGAATCAAGTGGCTCAATTCGTCGTGCCTAGACTGTTCCTTCTGCATCCGCGGGGATGAGTCGCTGTGTCCGAATGCGACGCTGTCGGGGTATACGGTCGACGGGTCGTTCCAGCAGTATGCCGTTGCGGACGCCAAGCATGTCGCGCGGCTGCCGAAGGGGATTGACATGGCGAATGTGGCGCCGGTGCTGTGCGCGGGCCTGACTGTGTACAAGGGGCTGAAGGAGAGTGGTGCGCGGCCCGGAGAGCAGGTTGTTATTGTAGGAGCGGGGGGTGGACTCGGGAGCATTGCGATTCAGTATGCAAAGGCGATGGGGCTGCATGTCATTGCGGTGGATGGAGGGGAGGAGAAGGGGGTGTCGTGCATGAAGCTGGGTGCGGCGAGCTATATAGATTTCAAGAAGGGAGGGGATGTGGTTGAGGAGGTGAAGAAAGCGAGTGGGGAGGAGAGGCTGGGGCCGCATGCAGTATTGTTACTGGCGCCGAGCGAGGGGCCGTTTTTGCAGGCGACGCAGTACGTTAGGGCTCATGGAACGGTGGTGCTGATTGCGATGCCGGCGGGGGCGAAGCTGAGTATTCCGGTATTTGATACGGTCGTGAGGATGGTGACGGTCAAGGGGTCGTATGTCGGGAGCAGGCAGGATACAGCGGAGGCGGTGGAGTTCTTTGCGAGGGGCTTGATTCATGCGCCGGTGAAGGTGGTGGGTTTGAGCGAGTTGAAGAGGGTGTTTGATGAGATGATGGCGAATAAGGTCGTGGGAAGGTATGTGTTGGATATGAGCAAGTAATCAGCGGGCCTCTTGCTGTATCGGATGTACTATAAGTTCAAATCCTATTTTTTTCCAAATGTCACACCTGACGTTGTTGAGAATTTTGATGATATGGTAGACTTTGCGTTGTACCGGATAATTGGATACAAACTGCATATTTTTGGAGACACGCCCTCGGGATTCGTGTCATGAGATACAGCTGTTAATCGCGGGATGTCCCGTCTGTCCTGGGTAGCGAGGTAATCCCGCGTTGCTTCCGTCCCGTCCTCTTCATCACCACATCGCGGCCCGTATGAACTTAGGAGACGTCTCGCATTTCGCGTTCTGCGTAGGATTGCGGGGTTGAATGCTACGGCACGTAGCGATCGTAGTGGAGGAAGCACAAATTCCGAGCGGCCTTACCCGGACGTCTTGCCAGACCCGGCCCAATTTACCGTGCCAGTTCCTGGGGACAGCAGACGTAAGATCTTTGTGCAGTCGGGTCACATAAGTGTCCGACTTTCCCGTCTTTGATTTTCTCTCCCTGTGGCATTTTGACCACTAATGGAGAGACGCTCGATCAAGCCCTCTTTCTTGGTAGCTTAACATAAAACGATGAAGTCGTTGCATTATTTTCTCGCCCTCGTGCCCGGGCTTCAATTAATTACTTGCGATGCCGGCCCTTTGGCAACCACCCGCAATGGGATATACCTTGGACGCCATCTCCCCGAATTTGACCAGGACCTCTTCCTGGGTGTTCCCTTCGCCCGCTCTCGGGTGCTGAGGAACCCCGAGCCGTTGATCGAGACATGGAGCGGCGTGCGCTCCGCCGAGTGGAACGGTCCAGTGTGCTACCCGCCCGACGAACTCGCCGCCAAGGTTGTGAATGTCACGGCTGTGTCCGAGGACTGTCTGAATTTGAACATTGTGCGGCCGTCGCGGGAGATTCTCACCAAGGTTAAGGACAAACTCCTGCCTGTGGCGGTGTGGCTGTATGGGGGAGGCTTCTACGACGGCTTCGGCGCGGATTTCAACTCGAATTTCTCGTATGTCGTTCAAGCGAGCGTCGATCAGGGTATGCCTATTATGGCCGTAACTCTGAACTATCGGGTTGGAGTCCTGGGCTTTCCTGGCGGAAAGGAGGCGACCGCGGCGAGGATTACCAACCTCGGACTCAAGGACCAGCGCCAGGCGCTGCGATGGATCCAGGGGAACATTGCCGCCTTTGGAGGCGACCCGGAGAGGGTGACGCTGTGGGGCCAGTCGGCTGGGGCTGCTTCCGTTGCATACCAGATGCTGGCATACGGTGGGAAGAGCGCCGAGAGGCTTTTCCATCGTGGAATTCTGGTCAGCAGCTCGGTTGGACCAGCGAGCTCGTACCGCTCAGACGATGACCGGCAGGTTGGAAACTATCGTTCGCTTCTCAACAAGACGGGGTGTCTCGGCGTCGACGGCGACTCGCTTGATTGTCTGCGGAAGATATCAGCAGCAGATCTTTACGAAACAGGCAACAAAGTCGGCGGTCTTTACACGTGGTACCCGTCTACAGACGGCGACTTCCTCACAAAACCAGCTGTCCTACAGGTCCTAGCTGGGGAGTTTCCACGGCATTTGAAGCTCCTAGCTGGGAGCAACAGCGAAGAGGGGTTTGCATTCTCTCAGGCTCTAACCGCGACGACACAAAACGGAGTTCAGACCGAGGAGCAGCTCCGCACAATACTCGGCCATGCCATGCCCCTGGCCCGACCAGAAACCATCGACCTCGTCCTCCGCGCATACCCCATCAACGGACCCAGCCCGCCATACGCATGGCCATCCCCAGACGAGCGGTTCTGCACAGCGCTCGAGGCAGCAGGGATGAAGTGCGGCGCCCAGTACCGGCGAATCGGCGCCATCATGGGCGACTACGGCCTGATATACGGTAGACGTATCCTCGCACAGAAATTCGCCGAATACGGGATGCCGTTCTATTCGTACAGGTTTGACACCTGGCCGACATCGGTCCCGGTCGTACTGGACTCGAGAAAGCCGGGATTTGCGGGTCACTCATCTGAGTATGCGTACTTCTTCCGGTACCCGCGCGAGTACAGTCTATATGGAAATAACCCGCCTGTTGCGGCGAACTCGAGCGCGCACTTGGAGCTCTCGCACCAGATCCCGGCGAAGCTCATAGCCTTTGTGTACGCGGGGGATCCGAACGCTATCAACCGTAAGTCTCGAGATGAGTGTGCTGAGTTGCAGGCGTAAAGGATTCAGCTGATAGGAAATAGTGGAGAGTGTGCCAAAATGGCCGAAGTACACCGTCGAGGAGCCGGCCAACATGGTGTTCAACGCGACGGCTGAGCCAGACCGGCTGCACAACCATGTCGAGCCGGATACGTGGCGCCCGGACGGGATGGCACTGTGGGCAAAGTACCCCCTGGAGCTTGATTTTGTCCCTTCGCGGAACTCCTAGCGCTGGCTGAAGGGTAAGACCTCGTGCCAGGGCAGCCAAATCAGCGTCTCGCCAGCGGTTGGAGGCCCTGAACTATGATGGCGTATCAATTCTTTTTCCTAGGACACATACCACGGTTGTAAGGGATGAAGCCGTGCCGGTAGCCTTAGAGGCCTCCATGGTACGGTTATCACATCAGAACGAGTGATTGAAGAAAATAGAGAGTGAACTTGCGGACTCAGCCAAGCTTTCACGCTGCTATAGGTCGCGGCTTTCGGACCCGCAGCAAGCCGGACAGCATTCATCTTATGACAAGACACTTGAAAAACAACGAAGCCTTATTGCGGGACGTTTGTTCTTTTGGGAAGTGACATTCTGTTTTATGTTTGAGCTTGCGCAGATTCAGGATCAGCTGGTAATCAGCTTCACTGAACCCTAACTACGCGGGCCCGTAGCTGACGCGTCCGCTAAAACTAAAAACACGAAAACGCGAAAACCCGAGAACGTGAAAACAGAATCCTCGTGACAGGAAATTCTAAGCTTGAAATACAAACTGGTTCATTAAAACCTTTTCAGTATCTGTTTATAACTGCCATAATTAGCTAAAACTACACTGCCTTACGCGCCACTTTCTAAATAACCCTACCTGAAGAATTCTACTATTTAATACTTTATTATCAACCTTATTTAAGTAATTATAACGCGTCTTAAGATTCTTCCCCTCCACTATATAATATTGTTAAACTTTAGGAATCCACAGGCTTGTAGTACAGGGCTGTGGCTTAGAGGAAGAAGTGCTGTACTGGTCCAAGCCGGCTACAATGCCATAAGCGTTGTAAGAAGCAAATAAAGGCCTGTATTACAAGGCAGTGCCACTGTAAGAAAGGTTGCTACAGTGAATCTTAACACTGTAGAATAAGAGGATCCAGAAGGCAGTGCCTTATACAATGACTGGAAAAGAATGAAGTTGCTTGCTTAACTAGAACTAGATACAGGAGAGGAGAGGGCTTGTTATAGGCTGTGGGAGGCTCTGAAAGGATTCCAGAGCCTTCTATAAGGTAAAAATAACTAATATAATGACTCGGGGCGCCTGTTCAGGCCGACCCTGTTATTCTTTTTGGGCTCTGTAATATTACTGTAGCCGTTTTTGTACATAGCGATGCGTTCTCTGGCGCGTGCCACCGTCAAAAAGGGGCCGCGCCGCGCGGTTCCTTGAACCGTGCTTCCTTAAATTCATTAACCGACGATTTCACTACGAAAACCTCCCATTTGAAGCCCAGTGACATTCTGGCCCTCTGATCGAAGGACGATAACCTAATCCACGGTCGCGTTTCCTTTGTTGTTCTATGCTAGGCTCCGTTTCATGCTAGGTACCGTTATTAACTAGGTCTTGTTCCATATTAGGTACGTATCTGTTTTTCTACGTCAATTAAATTTGTGTCCTTCCGATCGGAGGACCAGTAGTCTGGGAGTCGGTCTTCTAGGCCGACTGCGACTTTCTGTGGGTGTGGTTCTTTTTGTGGTTTCTTCCCTATTATGTCACCGCACCAGTTTAATAATAATGGAATAGTATTGTTCTAAGCCATTCTTGTCAGAAAGAAAGGGGTTCTGGCTGGCCCAGAAAGAAGAGTCTGGAAACCACCAGAACAATAGATTTGTAACCATTGCCACAGACACGCAATTGTAGTCGCGTGGCTGAGCCAGAGAGCTGAACAAGCAATACAATCAGTGTCGAACTGCAGTGGCAGTTCTTGGCGCTCAGGCGCGCAGGCGCCTTACCGCTCCAGGCTTGGCTGGAACGCAGGGGCCTTGGATCATGTGCTCTCCCCACACACAGGGAGCTTCCATTTGTATATAACTGGGGAGTGCTTCGCACTCCCCTTTCCTACCAAATCAAGTCACTTTGCAACTGCACTTCCGCTGCTCCTGAGCCCCTCGTTCCTCAGCCAAAACGTTCCACAATCAGGCAGTTGCAACCCCTTCAATTCCACAGAATCCAGAGTGCAGTGCTTCCAACAACTCCTACAGCAGGGCCCTCCCGGTCCTGTCGTGGGAGAAGATAACCCCTTACCGCAAGCGACGCCATAACGAGAGGCGAGACCGTCGCCACCTCCAGCAGCAGCAGTATATCACGAAACATATTATCGCAAACATACACACACACGCCCAGAAAGAGAGCGCCGCCATCTAGAAGAGAAGGCGCCGAGCACAAGCACCCTACAAGGCAGGGCAAGGCAGGGCTGGCTTAGTTTGGCCGCTGGTCGGGGCTGGATTCGATTCAAATCTAGTAAAATGAACACTAACAATAACGACAAGATCATTTTCCTGGCCAGTTCCGAAGTCCCCTAGCTTGAAGATAGTATCTTTGAATGTTGGAGAAAATGGAGGGAACCCTAAATAGAACCTAAATGTCACACGAATCCAATCCCTGAATAGCCTCCATACCAGCGATCGGACCGATCGCTGGTATTCTGTTGAATTACTGCGTGGCTCATTCCAGGCCACAACAACGGAGGAATGGAACTACCTCATTATACGTAGTATTTAGCGGTTGGAAGCTCTCGGCTTCCAACTGATTGAAGCAATCAGCACACTTGTTTTTTCCATGACAGAGCCTTCAATCCACAGCGTGCAACACTAAAGAAACGGCTAATGAATAAAAGTAAAGAAAACACACCACATTATCAGAGCGAGGCGTGGCCGCGCACCATCATCCGGGCTGACGCGATATCCATGGCAGCTAGTGGGTGTGATGCGGCAGATACCGGGCTGGCTGACCTGATGATCCGAGGAGATCGTCTTCGCAAATCCACGTTGACGGAACGTTCAAAGTCAATAACTATGAAGCGGCTAGTCTCGGGGTTTTGAAGAAAGTTCTCGTCTCACACGTCCCCATGCAGGACACCAAGCGCATGTATTCTCGTGATCAAGTCTACAACGGCTTGCTCTTCGGCCTGGTTCACCACGTCCTGCTCCGGCATTGTGGCTGCGGCTGGGCGGGGAATGGTATTGCCACCCCACGAGAGAAGCAGCATGTAAACAATTCGGACACCAGGGGCGTAGAAGTAAGTGCGTGACATGGGGCGAAGATCAGCGGTTCCGAGGAAGACAGGTATGTCCACTCCTTGCAAACGCTCTAGCGTCTGGTAGATATCTGCCTCGTGCTCCAGATCCAGGATGAATTCTTCAACGGTCGCTTTGGCGACAAATGTGTATCCGTATTGGAGGAGGGTGGCTTTGAAGATGGCGCTTCGTGCCCCCTCTTTGCCGAGGGGCACAACTCCTTCGTCTAGTGTTTGGCCGAGCTGCTCGTGTACGAGACGGAGCTAAGTAGCGTGGTCGACTGGCCTGGGTGCAGTACGAACGGTTCTGTTGACGAGACGATGACGATGACGATGATGTACCTTCATGGGATGTACCTTTGCCACGGAATGTGCGGCTAGCGCGACGTCTTTTGGCAGCTTGAGCTGACGGGGAATTGTCTGACGGGCTACGGGAGCGATCTCGTTGAGAAGTGAGGCGGTTGGGAGAGGGAGACTTGTACTTTCGTTTCTTTTGCTTGGTCGAGGAAGCCCATTCCGATGGCGACTCCGAAGTTTTCCTTGCTGTCTCAGGAATCATACCAAGTATTGTTTCCACACTAAGTTCCCACCTGGAAGCCTTCTGCGTAGCCAGCAGACGAACATCCTGTGGCTGTTCCCGTTGCTTGTCCTTCTCTGGTGATCCAAGCGCCATGAGAGTAAAAGCGAGAATTTGCGTAACGGCTGTATAAGAGATGAGGTTGGCCGGGTTGTTTACTGTGTCGCGCTCCGGTTCAGCCAAGTGGTAGTATAGGGTGTTGGAATCGGCCCAGTCTACCTTGAGAAAGACCATGGCTTCCCCGGTAGTCAGAAAGCTGTACTCCAATCCGCCTTCGATCATGTAGTGAAACGTCTGGGCAAGGGCGGCAGCCGTCAGCTTTTTTGCCCAGTAGTTGAACGACGCAGTCTCTTCAGCAAGTTCTTTTTTGGGAACAACCAAGCATTTGACAATATCCAAGTCTTGAAGGCCAGAGCGGAGATAACCCAGTGTGAGCTTGTGAGGTGCCTTGTACCCGATGAGATAGGCCATGGCAAGTATATCGGACTCGGACTCGGATCCCGAACTGCGGTCTCTGCGTTGGTACATACAAATCTGATCCGCCATAAGGTTGAGAGCCAGGATTGAGGCTGGGGTCGAGGTAGGTGTTGTTGGATTCGGTTGCTGTCGCCCTGCCTGTCGACGGGCTGCGACGGCTTCGCTCCACTCGCTGATGACACTAGCATGGTTCTCAAACGAAACGCTCCGATCGATATCAAACTCTTTCTGGACCTGGTCGTGACGGGCTATCTTTTGCACAATCTTGCGCACGGGATCCTCGACAACAAGGTGTTGAAAGAGCTCAAGGGCTTTTTCGTTGCCAATCTTCCGCTCAGCCATCCTCTCACCCAAGTCGCGTAAGAAAGCACGGCTCTCAAAAACGGTATCGCCATGGGGATAACAGGCGAAGAGCTTCTCAAGGACCTGTTGTTGCTCATGTCGGAACGTATCTGATTGTTCCGAATGCGCATTTTTCACTCCACACCTTCCTGTTGAACCCCTTCACGGTCCTACCGAGAATCCTTGCCGGGGCAGGCTTGAGCCCACCATCCATGATCAGGAGGTCCCTTGTCGTGGGATCACCAAACACCTCCGCCTTCGCGCACATCATGAACTGCACCATATTCGTAAACCTGATCTCGTTACAGACACGAAGTCGCTCATGAACTAGTGACTGAACGACGAGCCGTGTGGTCCGGAACATCCTGTGATGATCACCGGACCAGCCTCGAGTGGGGGAGAAACTTGGTCCACATGCTGTCATCCTCCCAATCGGCGTCCCGTCGGAGCCAGGGCTTCAGCCTCATCATCTCATTCCCGGTACTAAACTCCTTCACCTCATCCATCAGGCCAAGACTCCAGCCGACTAATCCGCAGGGCCCTGAACCAGGGTAGCCTCTGAGCAACCTCCTCACATTCATCAACGCAGTCCCGATCGTGTTTGTGCCCCAGCATAATCTGTTGACGAGGGCGGTGCCTGGTAGATACCCGACACCTAGATGTGTATCACAATCGGTCCCGGCGTATACTATCCGGGAGTCGCCGGTACTCAGTAGGCTACCCGCGTGGATCACGACTTGGGTACAGATAGCCAGGTACTACCCCAACATGGCCGGCCTCAGACCCTCCCTCCTCCAGACCTCGGGATCGAAGTTCCTGATCTCGCTGGTGACATCATCGTAGAAGCTCCTCGGCATCAGACCGCTGTTGACGACCATCTCAGCCACATCTCCTTCCGAGAACCGACAGGCCCTCCTGTACGCCATGAACTGGGTTACGGTCGTGAACGTGTTACCCGTCAAAGATGAACGTAACCGGGTACTCCGGGGAGAGGGTATGAGACACACCGGACGAGTCGTCCCCCGCGATGTAGTATCTGCGGTTGCTGCCGGGTATGTGAGGAAGACGCCCGGAGGCGGGCCGATATAGTCCATAGAGTGGTTTTCAACTGAAGATCCCGATGATGAAGCCCGTACTGTGGCGAACTACCACTCCATGAGAACCGCCGCGAAGTCCCTATGCTTGTCGTACCCCATGCCGAGAATCGGCCTCTGTCCCCTGATGAAGGCCACAAACCTCGGGCCGCTATTCGCCTCAATACCACCAACAAACGGCGGTTTCACATTCATCATCTCCCTGACCGATACGGCGCCTTATTCGAAGCTGCACGGCTGGCGCTCCGGAGTGGCAGCCGGGTAGCGGTCGCTGATGATCCTTTCTGCCTGCTGAAGCATAGCGCTTCCGGGGTGAATAGATACGCGGGCAGGACCATGGATGCGGTTATGAACGTTCTCAATGTATCGCCGGCCTTTCTCGTAACCGCCAGCTTGGGGCTGCTGTTGACAGATGGCACGCTTAGGACGGCGTTTCAATCGCGGCCAGCATATACTCACCCTTGCCGATACGGCCGTCTCCATCATACAAGCGGTTCGACGAGCCAGAGATACCATTCGCGAGGCTTAACGACCCCGCCCGCAGCCCGTGGTACTCGGAATCCATGATGAGCCACTCTAAAGGGGGGAGGGCGACGCGCCCACGAGATCGATGCACCCGCTGGTAAAGGTCGCTGGGCTGGGCTGATCGCCTGCGGTGAGATGAGAAGCAGCCTTTATATCGAGAGCGACATGGAGCACCCTATCGGTTGTCGCTGGCATCGTCCAGTTTGTTGACTTTGGCACCCGGCTCATAACCCATACACGGGAGATCTACCACTCGGCGTCGGCCCAAACTCGGGATACCGCTGCCCTCCTGGACATCTCAACGGACCTGTAACTAGTGAGGAGGAAATCGCCAACTGACATCCAAGCCCCCAGAAGGATTACATCCATGTTCGGTGATACTTAGGTGGGTTTGGACTGATGGCGGCGTTAACGTCGGTATATTCTGGCGCTATTGATCTAGTGAGTCTTGCGATACGCAAGCTTCTCTTTTCTAAGCATCTTATATTATCTCCCCATAGGACATCATCCAGGGAACACACTCCTCAACACCCCCCCATACTCCGCATACGACAACTTCATCTTCTCAATGTCATAATCATTCCAATACCCGCCGCCCGCCAGGGCACTCGCCCTCTGCCACCCCTCAAACCTCCCCCTTGCCTGCACCGCCGTCGTACTCTGCCCGGGCTTCGAATCATTCGTCACCCACAATAGCGGCACAACCTTCATGCCCAAATCTCTCTCCCACGCCCTCGGATCATTCCTCGCCCCTCCGTCATAACACTGCAAATACACCCTATCCACCAACAATCCCCCCTCCTTCAGCCCCGCGTTCCCCTGACTCACCACCGCCTGCCAGAACCTCACGTTCGTATACGGCGCAGTCGTATACTTATACCCCGCGCGTCCCAACATCTTCGCAAAGGCCACCGTGCTTTGCACATCATAAAGCGACTCATCATCATTATTCACCGCGTCCAGGCCCCACGCCTCCTTCAGTGCCACGAAATTCTTGTACACCGGCGTCTCCGCCCCTGAGCCCGGCTTGGCCATCAAGTCCCTCACATGCTGCGAGTTCATCGAGATCTCGACGCGGTCGACGCCGGTGCTGTTGGTCTTGAAGGAGCGGACTTTGTCCGCGAGGGCGCCGCCGCCGACGTAGGAGCCGCCCGAGGCGACGGTGATGTCGTTGCTGCCGGGGGTGTTGGAGTAGTATTTTATGGAGCCGTCGGAGAGGATGCCGATGCCGAAGATGAGGAGAGTGTTGAAGCCGGAGGTTTTGAGGGCGGTGGTGTTGGATTTGAGGACGTCTTTGAAGAGGTAGAGGGCGCGGATGGGGGGCGCGGCGAGGGTTAGTGTGAATGGGAGGAGGAGAAGGGCAAGGAGAGCGAAGATGGGGGGTGTTGGTGGCTTCATGGTGTTAACGATGCACAAATTTGATGGTAGTGTCGTGGGTTGGGAGATGGGAAACGTCCCGTTCCCCGGATTTTGGCATGCGGATGTTGGAGTAGGACACGCCATGCGCAGGTAACCGAATTTGGAGGACTGGACAGGTATCTTGGCTGTGAGGGGTAGGAAGTATTGTGCATAATATCTCGAATATTGGTCGCGTCTATATTGTGTTTCTGGCTAAAGGGGCGGCCTATCCTATCAACGAGGTTCTTACCCTGCTCACGGCAGTCGATGAACTCCACCTTGACCCATTCTGGATGTTCATATTTGACAGTGATTTCGAAGTGAAAGTGTCCCGGGATTGAAGTTCACAGAGATTCGGACCCACACGCTGGGATGTCTTTCGGCATCAGCACCTGGGTCCCGGTGGAGAAGGCGCTCCCTATTGCGGCTCGCATATACACCAGCGTCAACAAATTAGGTACCCCCCTTGCGCCCGTACGTCTCTGTCGCTGAAGGGAAAATGTAGCGAGAGACGCTGTGAGGGGCCGAGTAAGGTGGATACCGTTACTTGGTGACTGAATCGATTATGGTTTCTATGAAGAAGAAGATCAAGAGTAGATACAGGAGCTGCGCGGAGCGCAGCTATATAGGCGGAGACCCGCCTCCATGGGAGCGGTGGTCTGGGCTCTCAGCCCAGACCCACTTTGGGGCCTTAGCCCCGTGACAGACGCTCCCCACAGAGAGGACCGATTTGCTTGTGCTACCGTTGAGAGATGTGAGAGGTGGGGGCAGTCAAGACGAGTAACATATTTTTGAACATCGGTGGTTGGCAGGGGATATGGACGGTGGGAAGGGTGCCGTAAACGTATAGTGCAACTGGAAATTGCCGTACTAAATGCTTCATACGTGATGAACTCGAGAAACAGGAGAAAAAGCTCGCATTTGAGCAACATTGTCACACGAGGGAGAAACAAAGCTTCCTACTTTAGGTCCTTTGCAATCTCCAAAACACACCTCTGAAACTCGTGTAGTGCAATAATCGGAGGATGCATGGGAGGGAGAATCTGACAGACGGCTGTTCCACAAACGCCAGCCTCGTGATCCATGAACCACACGCAGCTCGGAACCCCCGCCCAGAAGTTCGTGCCTTTTTCGAACCGAACCTCTTGGCCGTCCAGGCACAGCATACCAGCGAGCGAGTACGTCTTCCTGACGCTATGTGGGATCCCCAAATCAAGGAGCTGCGTGTGGACTGGTGAAAGTGCAAGGTAATCGTTGAAAGCCTGCTCCATCTTCTCGTCTAGCTGCGGCCGAAACAGCTCGTCGTATGACTTGGGTGTGAGAAGTTTAGAGTTCCTGCGAAATACAGCAGACAGGAAGGTGTGGTACGCCTGCGCCGAGGTAAAAACGCCGGCCCCGCCGAAACAATCCGCCCCGCCAAAGAGCATGTCGAAGCCAAGTGCGTCCACGGCAGGGGGCTCGCCCTTCTCGTTCAGCGTGCTGAGGTCGGCCATACGACAATGCATGTCTGGGTTCTCCTTCGGATAGAAAGAGGTGTCGCCTTCCATGCTTAGCGGCGCCCAAATGTTCTGGCGCATGAACTCGTCGAGGGTGATCCCGGTTGCGACAGCGACCGCCTTGCCTGCCTAGTCATGACCTGCACCGTACGCAAAGTCTGTGCCCAGGACAAAGGCGAGAGGCAAAGCTGACTTGTCTTCAACCGTAGGCCCGGACCACGGGATCTCATTGCGAGATGGGCGCCACTTCCCGAGGAGTGGGCTAAGCCAGTCATACTCATGGTCTGAGGTGTGACAGAGGAGCATCCGAAGGGTGATGGGGGTCGAATTGGGCTCGAAAGTCCCAGCGCTCCTCGTCATCAAAGCTGGTCATAATACCGTACTGGCCCACCAGAGGGAATGTCGACCGGACATCGGAGTCTAGGTCTAGTTTCCCCTGCTCAACTGCTTGAAGAACGGCTACCGTTGTCATGAGTTTGCTGAGGGATGCCACAGCGCAGATCGTCGAGCCGTTGAAGGGCTCTTGATCTTTGCAGGCCTTCAAGCTGGTCTTCCCGAAAGACTTCGAGTAGAGAATGTTTCCTTGAAGCTCGGTTAGCTTTCCGAATGTGGTATCTGACACCAAACACGGCCTTGTTGAGCACCTACCATTCTTGTCGCCGGCCAGGAGCGAAGCACCAGGGAGCAGGCCAGATGCAACGGCATCTTCATAGATTTTGTCAACCTTCTCTGAGGTCATCTTGAATTAGTGGCGAGGAATAGACGGGGAAGCATTGATGGACGGCCAGACCGGTGGCTCCTTGTTATTTGAAGAAGTGGCCAGTTCAAGGGGGCTAGGATCGGCTGGCATAATCGGCCCGCACCGGCTTACTGCGGTATGTTAGCGGCCGCTGGCATCCCCAGCACGCTGTCCCCGCACCAGGACGAGAGCAAAAGATGCGGTCACGCTGGTGTGCTTAGTGCGGAGACTAGGTGGTAACATTATCCACTGAAGCTCGACGGTACCCCGTTCCAACTGAAATGCCGTGTGCAATGCAGTTCGGAGAGATCTGCGTGCCTCTGTTAGAGACCAATGTTCGTCAACAGACCGTCTAGCGTGATGCGATCCGTGTAGGTGTTGGAATCGTTCTGTTTTTTGTCTGTCGCCTTTTCCACCAGGAGTCGTCGCATGTCAGCGTAGACCCGCGCCTTCATCTGGTCAATCACCTCGCGCCACACAAGCTTTGCTGCATCAACATCCTCGCTTCCAGCCGGTAACCGAACATCTGCTGGCCTCCAATCCAGATAGGTATTTGGATGCCCATCACGGAAGCGAACGGGGGTAGCGATGATGGAGAAATAATATTGGCAAAGGCGGCATATTGGTTTGCTCGTTCCAATATATCTCCAGTTGCTGAAGAAGCGAGGGGGCTGAACACCTCCGGCGGTCCGTGAGAGCCAATCGTGCAAGAGGACCTCCGCGTGGACGATGGGATCGAGCTTTCTCTTCCACTGTTCTTCCAACATGGCATCGAGGTCGTATACCTGGAGGTCCCTGGCGTGCTGCTTCAAGGCCTCGAGTTGCGAAGGGGTTGCTTGAGGTGTGCGATTGATGATGATATCAACGGCTTCCGGCTTGAGTCTTGTCGCGGCGGTCGGGTAGGAGCTGCTAGAGTCGAGAAAGTCGACCTCAAAGTCACGCAACAGGTCCGTGTCTCCCCATATATGATGGGCGCTGATGAGGGTCTCGACATCATACTCGTACGACAGGAGACGACCTGTTACATGCTGCAAGCTGGACCAGGACGTCGCATTGCCCATTCTCTCCGATGTGTATGCCCGCCTCTCAATAAAGTACTGCAGCGGTAGCCGACGGTATTCTTGGATAGTTTTGATGCACTGGATGGTAGACGTGATAACTGCAGCTCGAAACGAGATCGGTAGTCAGTACACGGAACAGACAACCAAGGTGTGCTACATGTAGGGCCAACTGACATTCATCGCTCTTCTGGCCCGCTTGGCCTGTTTCGGGGATCGTCTGCAGAAGTCTGTCTAACGCCCGAGCGGCTTGCCTGCCTGCACAGATTGTCAACACTGCGGTTTTCCCGCCACAAACGAGTAGACCTACTCTCCAGAGAGGCGGTGTCGCCCTGGCATCCATTGATACAAGACTTCAAGTCCGTGGAGAGCGCGGAGAGGTAACCCTGCACCCTCACGGTGTTCAGGAGCAAGACTTGGCGTAGCAATCGATCAGCCAGGGCCCTGTCGGGCAGTCTCGTTTCGGCCTCCAAGTTTTCCTTGAGAATATTGAGGAGGGATGTGAGGTCGGCCTTCGTCTTGATGAGGTTTTGTCGTCCCCGGCGATTTGACGCAAAGAGGTAGAGCACTCGGCCGTTGTCAAGCAGAACTGCGAGGGCTGTGACAGTGTCCCCTTTTGGGCGATAGTCGCAGATGTGCGCTAGTTTGTTGACAAAGGTTCGAAACTTCTCCTCTGGTCCTTGGTTCGGGTTCGGGGGCGTATCGGCAGCCTTCGGGAGTGTGCGTTGGTTGCAACTCTGGTGGATACTCTCCAGGAGAAGGAGGGGAGGAAAGAAGTTGCGAATCCTCGTTTGCTGTTTGCCATCTAGGGGCACAGTGGCAACATCCTCACGGACTAGACATGTATCAGCCATGTCCACGCTTGGAGGGAAGGCGGGGCAACTAACCCATGGTGTCAGGAGATCTGAACGTGCATGTGCGCTTCGGCCGCTTTCTGAGGAACGGCGCCCCTCGTCGCCGCGCGAAGTTAAGATACTCTTAATGAGACCGGGGGCTTGACCTGCTCCTCGTTGATCTTGCCGTGATATCTTGAGCGGACCGAAAGATGCGGGATGTCTACCAAGCTCTGCGGCCGCAATTGGCCTGCCTCCCCGACGAAAGGAAGCCGAGCGGGGCATCTTGGCACGCCTAATCGCTGGGGACCACATGCCTGCCGTGCGACCGCGGAGAGTGGGGCTAATTGTAGACCTCCCGCAGCTCGTTGTTATGATTGGGCGCATGGTGTCAGCAAAATGCGCAGAGAGTTCTGGTTGGGCCCGAGCGGCAGCACCGGCCCCACACTGGAGCCTGCTCCCATTTCCCCATCTAAAACCTCACGTCAATCTAGACCTCCGCCTGCGTCCTCCCGTTAGCAATCCTCAGCGCATGACAGCCTCCACAGTTTCGCCGCCAGGATGAGGACTGTGAATCGCGGTGAGTGATCGTGGCGGTATTACGGCGTGCATCATCGTGTTGCTGATATTGACACTCGCAGATTGCACCCCGGAGCTCCCGTGGGACACCGGCCCTTTTGCCGACGAGGGATTAGCGTCGCTTCGCTGTGAGACCAGCCACTCTGCATCCCTACCACGGCTTGCTCGCGACATCGCTAACCTGTTTCCAAGACCGTTGCACGCTCGAGGGGCAAACTGTCCACCCTCTGGCCACTCTTCTCGCTGAGAATTGGAGCCATGGAGCTGTGTGCCCGTCCGAGGAGACATATGCTGACATTGGCGGTATACCTGACACGTCCGACCCGTTGCCTCTGTTCATGGGCACTGGTTACAGTGACTATGCGGACTGGGCCACATACAGCCTCCCAGAGACGCCTGGGCTGGGTGGGTTCCTCGTCTCTGAGAACCAAGTTACGCCGCTTTAGTCTGCGGGCTCGCGACTCCAGCTGGGGAGCTTCTGCTCCCTTCCGCAGCAGTCCGGTTCTTTTGATGACCGAACCCCCCAGTTTGACTTTATCGTTACAACTCCTGAGAGTTTTTGCTCGCCAGTCGACACATGCACTCCCTCAACTCCCGAGATGGGTGAGGATTCCGCTTCCTCTGCCACCAAATCCCCGCAAACCCCTCACCATCGCCGCTTTAGCAAACCACTCGCTTGTCCCCATGATTCCTGCTCCAAGGTCTTCAACCGGCCTTGCGATTTGAAGTATTTTCCCCTATTCCTTCGCTCTGGCGACTTGCTGACCCAGTATAGAAAGCATGAAAAGAAGCACACTCGCCCGTACGGCTGCGAACTGTGCCCTAGACGGTTCTACCAGAAGCGCGACCTCGACAAGCACTCGAGAACCCACACCGGTGGTCCCTCATGGCTGTGCGCCTTCGATGGCTGCGGCAAGAAGTTCACTGTCGACGACAACCTCGTCCGCCACATAAGGAACATACACGACATGGTGGTGAAGAAATCATCTCTGAAGCCATCACAGCCGGGATGAACTCTCTCGTTCAATTAAGTAACAGGAGCTTCTTACATATTTAAAGTTTGAGAACGGATGAAGACAGAAAGCTTCTCGTATTCGAACTTACAACCGGGGCGGGGTATATTCCAAACTTGAGATGTTGCTGTTTCACTTGGTTTAGGATATTGTTGGGTGTCGTTCTTTTTTTTCGGTTTGCACACTAGTTGCTATTTCTTTCGAGGATCCAATGGTTGTTAGTTTGGCGTCAGTCCTTACCAATGCAAGAATCTCATGTTTTGTTGTCCAAGCTCTTCTCGAGGTATTACTCCTCAAATCGTGATATCCATCGCCGTGGGATCCCAAGCGAGCCCTCGAGGACAGCTGTGGCAATAAGAGCATTTGCTACGTTCACCCGTGCCTGTCCCAAAGTAGAGCAAGCCGCCTAGACAGTGTGTTTGAACCGCAGGAGGAAGCGTGTTCCATCACTGAGGCCGACAGAGCCGGCACACGCCAACGGCGTGTCCGCTCAAGGCGTGGCGGATGGCGTTCAAGTCTGCTCATCGATGCTAATCACGGAACCGTACTCGTCCAAGCCCCTCCCGCTCGTCAACCGTCAAACCCGCCAAAGACGAAGAGCGCCAGTAGGAGATCAAATGCCACCAGGCTCTCCTCGACGAGAGCGTCAGGCCGCTATTCGACGTCGGCCTCATCGAGAAGGTCTAGGCGGACCCGCACGTGTACGCTGACCTACTGCGACCTTAGGTAAGACACCCGTCCCCGTCTCCGACGATGCCGAACTGGCAGGCTCTCCCAGCGCAGTAGGATCGCTAGAGGGAGTTCTGCACCTGGCAGCAGCACAGACGGCTCAGGAGGCCCATATTCGAGGAATATCTGGACGCACAGAGAAGGGAGCATGCCAGGCGCTGGGGAACGGAGAAAGCTGCACTCAGTTCTCAGTTTGAGGAGTTTACGCGCGAGCGGTGGCGGCGTGACTACGACTACGCTGGGGACGAGGAGCATGTCAAGGGCGCGACCGAGAGGCATTCTAAGGCTGCCAGGAGGTTCCTCGCGGACCGGGGGTTCGTCTTCCGGCCCTTTAAGTTGTTGGCGGATCCGAAGATGCAGGACCAGTAGACGACGTATGTCGAGTATCTCGCCTTCGAAGCCTTGGAGCTATATGATCTCGCGAGGGCTGTCAAGAGACTAGAGAATGGGACGAAAACGCACGACGGTTTTGAGGGGTTATATAAGCGGCTAAGGCCAAGGCTGAGCGGCAGCAGTGCAGGCTTGATTGGGTATTGTCTGAGATAAAGAAGATCGAGGCGGAGGAGAAAGCTGCTGCAGGCGAGAGCGGCAGCATGAGTGCCAGCAAGAGTGACAACAGCAAGAAAAGGAGACCTACGGACGATAACGACGACGACCGTGAGGATCTCGTGGAGCCGCGGTCGAAGAAGCGCAGGCGGACGGAGGAGGCGGTCGAGACGGAGAGAATGACGGCTGGCAGGACTACACGAAGCAAGAAACGCAAGGTCCGGGCAGACGAGGACATGGGCGAGGAGGATATCGTGAAACCACGGTTGAAGAGGAGCAAAGCGGCCAGCACGAGCGACGACCCAGGTAGCGTCGTCCCGCAACCACAACCTCCGACTCCTGAGGCGTCGGCGGACCCGGCAGCCACGATCACTACCTGTACCCCGCCGCCCTGTCATCTCCGGCGGTCGAATCGCATAAGGAACCCTCGCGAAACAATAGCAGCAGAAGTAGCAGGATCGGATCCAGCCAGACAGCAGCGATCACTGCGACCGCGGGTCAAGGGGAAGGCGGCGACCGATTCAACGGATTCAGGACGTCAGCGGGCGGCCAGAAGGCCTAGAGGTCGGCTACGCGCTACTGCACGGAGGAGCATATCTTGATTCGACGAAATTGGCTTGGTGAGGGAACGGTCCGTCTACCTCTCTGCACGACGTTACGCGTCGCTGCGATAAAAGAATTTTGGCGACCCCATCTCCCTGCCCAACAGCGACGTACCGCAATGCAAACCAAACCTCGCCGACCTGCCGGGGATCTCAGAATCTGCTTGCCGCCACTCCCGCTTCGTTTATCTTCCGAGACCTTGTTGTTGGGACGGGATGGACAGGGTGGGACAGGACGGACAGAGGAGGGCGGGTATGGCACAACTAGCTGCAATTATGGTCGGCTGAGCGCCGGGTGGCAGATGTAGTGAGTACTGCGTACGTAGTCAAAGTTGTCAATCCCAATGCCCCCCCTG
>Ga0247760_1000895_pt1 | contig 30343 bp, 34 predicted proteins | sample UWRJL171409R4_FD_179936 | JGI IMG/M metagenome (GOLD analysis project Ga0247760, IMG submission 179936) | Plant litter microbial communities from Arlington Agricultural Research Station in Wisconsin, United States - UWRJ-L171-409R-4 | ecosystem: Environmental > Terrestrial > Plant litter >... | reverse complement strand
TGACTCGTGGGAAGCGAGGGACGGGAGGGTCACTAAGGCATGCCGCCGTCAGAACAACATACGAACATGATGTGACGAGATTCTAGAGTAGGATTGCGGATCTGCCCCATGGTATCTTTCCAGGGCCCGGGATATCACTCGCGGGCGCTCACGTGGTGTCACCTACCACTATACATCCCGTGCTACGGCTCACGTGATATCACCTACCGCTACACGGCAATACATCCCGTGCTACGGACTAGCGAGGCCACATCTTTCGCAGCAGTTAGCGGCTCCGCGGCAGGGGCTGTATCTACTTACCTTATGCCACTTGGGATAACGGCCCTAGAGATCAGGGAAAATGCAGGGTCTTGAGAGGTGGTAACGAGCCACACCGAATGCCAAGTAAAGTGGAATTGCGAGCCGTGCGGGAGGAAGGACCCCAAGTGCCGTGATATGCCGGCTTGCAAATCCCCTCCTTCGGTCATATGCTAGTCATATGGTCATGCGGGAATACGGAGCCCCGGTTGACGGGTGTCCATCCGATTCCAAGGGATACCATTGTACGACCTTGGGCGTCACCGAACTTGGAATGGTAGCCAATAGCCACCCTTCTCCCCGATCAATCAACGTCAACCCCAAGCAAAATAGGACTGGGGCTGGAACCTTCCATGTTGTGTTCGATAGCAATGTAGGATCCCGGGACTGCGACCAACGCCACGGCAAGATGCCAAGAGCGAACGGTCTAAACGGTCGGGGACGGGGACGGGGGTCTCGGGGTACAACATTGCCGCCGACCTGCAGGCGGCTCCTCGTACATCCTCCAACTTCCCCGCAGCAACGCATTGAAAGCTCACAATGGCCCACGCCTCCATTTACGACGCTCTCCCAAGCCCCACTTCCATTCGGGTCCTTCTTCTGGCACCTGACAAGCCAGATGATGAAATTTTCTGCTGGATGGTGCCTTCCGATTTGGACGCGGACCATGATAGGTTCCCAGACTCGCCTCGGCCAACCGAGTCCATTACCATCGCAGACGGCAAGACAGCCACCGGGGAGTCACGTCGATTTATGCTCCCGCTTGACATCTACTTTTGCAAACACGAAAATGGGGCCCCAATGCACGAGTTCCAGCGATACTCGGCGCTGTCGTACGTGTGGGGCGATCTCAATGACCCCAAACACATCACTCTGGATGGCGAATCTTTCCCTGTCACCAAGAATCTCCACGCGGCCCTTCGATGCCTCCGCCGGCCAAATGAAGGCATCAGGCTCTGGGTCGATGCGCTTTGCATTAACCAGGCCGACTTCGAAGAGAAGAAGATCCAGATCGGACTGATGAGAAGAGTCTATGAGCAAGCCGAGAGTGTTGTTGCATATATCCCGCTACCCGACGAGGACCAGCAGAACATTGTGGAGTTGGTACCCGAGATCATAAAAGCCAGAGGCCTAGTCCTGAAAGCGCTGGCCGCTCTTGGCACCAAAAACCCAGGATTGGACGGGCCAGAGAAAGCTTTGAGCTCCGCGCTGGCCTACCAGAACCCGAGCCCCACCGTATGGCTCAACACCGACAAGGGCGATGACTTGGAGGCCATCACCATGCGACGCGTACTTGACCAACAGGGCGGTGGTAACACCCTGGAGACATTTGGCCTGCCGGCGGTCGACAGCCCGTTATGGGTTTCCTGGAGGCGATTCTTTGCGTCTCCGTATTTCGAGCGCATTTGGATCTTGCAGGAGTTCTCTCTGGCCAAGAACCTCCGTTTCGACCTTGGCGCAAAGTCGATCGACGCCGGCGTCATCATGCTCGCCTGCGACGCCATCAAGTCGTACAGCGGTGCGAAGAACTCCGAGTATATGCAGCGACATGCGGGTCATGATGAATCGCCCCAGTCAGTGAATGGCCTTCAGCGTGCATGGACAATGATCCAGGAGCGAGCGCAGGTGAAGGCCAAATTCCAAACAGGGCTCGTCGACAAACTGCTGCAAGGGAGGCGCTTTCTTGCAACGGACCCGAGAGATAAGGTCTATGCGCTGCTCAGCCTGGCAAAGGATGGGCAACTCTTCAACGAGCATGTTAGCTACGGGCCTGACGAGACGCCGGTCAAGGTATTCGCCAGGTTCGCCAGCCTCCTGGTGGAGAATGGCCACGGCGAGGCCGTCTTCCTACAGGCGGGGATGGGCGGCTCGTTATCGCGAGATGGACTGCCGTCATGGGTTCCAGTAAGTCATGCCCCCTGTTGTCGGGCTCTCTCGAGCTTTGGCGATGTTAATAGGAAGCGTAGAACTGGACCGACCCGTTTCCACGTACCAACCCTCCAATCTCGACCTCTCAACCAGCCCCCAAAACCACAGCAACAAGCCCAATGCGAGTTACCGATCACTCAAAACTCACCGCCCGCGGCGCTATTCTAGACGGAATACAGCATATTACCGAGGAATTTCCGCGGTCGCCGAATGAAGAGTTCAAGTTCATCCGCATATTCGTCAAGTCGGCAATGCTGATCAACCGTATCATGTCTGCGAACAAGAAGCCGGAAGACTCGGCCGAAGATGCCGCCGACATGCTCTTCAGCGTGATTGTGCGGAAGGAATTCCACAGCGAGGAGGCCTTGCCAGCCTTGAAGAGTGGTTTCAGGTCGTTCCTGGGTTGGTTCCCGGCGGTGGTGAAAACTTCGTCTCAGCTGACGGAAGGGAGGGTAGCTATCGTGCCGTTGGATTCACCTGATGACTTTCGACTGTTTATGGACGCGGCGTTTCGGTCGACTAGGTGCACCCGGTTCTGCGTGACGGAGCAGGGATATTTTGGGCTTGTGCCCCTGTGTGCGGATGTCAATGACGAAATAGCGCTGTTTGATGGTGGCCAGGTCCCGTTTGTTCTCCGGGGAAGTGGGGGAGCGGATGGGAGTTACTTGTTGGTTGGGAATGGGTACTTCCATGGCTTTATGGATAAGCAGCGCGAGAGATCTACGGCTGCAGAGTCACGAGATATTTCCCTGGTCTGAGGATTGTCTTTAGACTACGCTGTGCTCTGCCTATTTGCAAGGTATATACCTGTATTGTACACCACAGGCCGTGAACGCGTGGTGGCAAACCTTAAATTTACTTTAAGGGCGAAGTCTGGTGTTATACGATACTTTGGTAACCTCCCAAGTGACTTTTCAGGAGCCTCCTTTCTGTGTGCTTGAACACAGCCCACGCAAGCAGCGAGAAGGCGACCTGGAGAGAACCCCTAGTCAGCAAACTTTGATCGGCGGAGAACGTCTGGAGTTCAGTTTGACCGACCACAGCAGCCGCTACCACGAAGTACCTATCGGGAGTTTCAGAGTCAGTGTGAAGTGCTTTGAATTTGACGATACTCGCATGAATGGAATATTGAAATCGTTGTTGGTTACCATTTAATGGGGGGATTATCTGCGAACACATCGACCTTCATGCCGAAGGAACCCGATAGAAAGGTCAGCGGTAGGAAGATGAACGTAGGCCAGCTGAGTCTCCATAAACTGGAGTTGAGTTCGAGGGAGAGGCGTGTGTCTCTGACGGCTACGGACTTGTACAGCTTCACAGCGAGGATATCAGCTCTTGGTCTGACTGTCATTGTCCTCACGGGGTTGGGCTTACCATGTCCAAATGGCCCACGCGAAAAGCCATGGAAATTCTTTGAGGACATGCCCTGCAAATTCCAGGCGCTTCCTGGTTTGAGGACGAGGCCAAGGAGAACGTGTGCTTGTCTATGGCACAGTTCCCTGTCGAGCACTTGGCGAGGTAGTCGAGTGAGCAGGCTGTATCGCTGACCACCTGGCTCCATCCATTCCCGGTCCCTTCAAACATGGCATCCAAGGGTTGCGGTTTTGGAAAAGGATCTGTGGGCTGCACGGACCGCAAAAGGAGGGTTCCCTGAGACATCTGCCAAGTAGTCGTAGTTGTCTAGATACAAATCCAGACTCGGTATCTTGTTGGCATTGGTGGTGTGGCTGGAGTGAGGATTCCGATCCGATATGTAAACATCGAGTGTAGGTAGTTACGTATGATAACGTGGAGAGCAACGTGAAGCCAGGGTTCTTACACGAGTCTCATCGCCGTCGCCACATCGCAGGGCTGGAGGGAAGTGGACAGGAATATTAGCACATGGCCCCGAAGGTTACAGAATGGCGTTGATGGGCGCGACTGATCGGGCTTCTCACCTTCGATAGATAACTATCGAGAGCTAAGCCGCTGTGAAATGTTGTAGATTCCGGACGTCACTGGCACAACCTATTTCCGGGGTCGTCCGAGGGTCGGCGCCAGTCCACAACAAAGGCAACGCCGGGATCGAAGCCGCCTTGAAGGGGAATCTCCTTCACCCGGTGACCTAGGTTCCTAGCTCGGTGATCGGTCATTGTTGAACTCTGATCGAACTTCTCAGGCTGTTTGCTGCGATCGGAAGGCTTGAAGGTGACCGATGTTGTCAGGAGAAATTTTTGGCAGTTCAACGAACAGTCTAAGTCTGGGGCCGACAACGCCGGTCCAAAATTTGCGCGCAAGATCTCAAGTCTTACATGGCACCTGTCATAAGAGTAGGAAGGAGGCTCTGGCTCGGGTTGGCAACTGACCCCACTCCCAAGTTCAGGTGCCAGCATTGGAGGCAGTCCGACAGGGGCCTCCCGATTCAGTCAATCAGGCATCACTCCAGCTATTTCTTCACATTCTAAGTTCACGGAAACAAGCACGCTCTGGCCCGTCCCGGCAAGCCCCCGACCTCATACCTATCGCCTGATAAAAACGAGAGAATCCAGACCCTCGGTGCCGCTTCGGGGTAGCGACCCAAGCAGCTGGTATCACAACTTCCCAATTGCATTCTTCTGGGGAAGTGTTGGAGCTAGCCAGACAGTCGGGCCCTCCGTGATAGGTCTGACTTGCAGGTGTCGTACGTGACGGGCAGTTCCCGGCCGAACTAATGCAAGTCACCACAGCACAGCCGCTAGGCACCATCATTTTCTATTCGCTAGGCCAAGCCATTTATGTATCTCGATTTTTCTGGCAATGACTGCGCACCAGTTCGCAGCCAGGAACAACCATTTCGGTGCGTTCTTATGACAACTGCGTCTCAGGTCCTCGCAGCTCATGATCTTGATGCTGATTCACGTCGTTCGAGGGCGTTGCGATTGAGGTAAGAGGAAATGCAAACTTCAAGCTGAATTTGAGGCAGTGCAGCGGCGATAGGTTCATGGTGTAGAGACGCAACTTCAGCTTCATCTCACTGAGAGCTGGATACGAGAATCTTTAGATTCTCGATTAGGGTGTTTTGACGCGAATGAAGGATTCACTCACTGAGGCCTTCGGGTTCATTGTGAACGACTCAGATGAAGTATAAAACTACCAGTTCACCACCTCCCAGGATCCTCAACTTCAGTCAGCCAAACTAGCCTCATCTCATCCACCACTTCAAACACAAGACACTAAGCCTTTCACTTTTCACCTCAAACATTACTTACCTACGATACCACCTACCTTCAACTTCAACACTCAACCCAGCCTCAGTCCAAAACATCCTACCCACTCTTCACCCCAACCTACTACCCACCCTCAACTTTCAGCTACCTTCAGTTCCAACCAACACCCACCCAAAACAGAGACCCTTCTTACAACAAAAACTCACCATGGCCAACCGCTTCATCCTCATCAATGCCGCCACGCGCACAATCACCGACATCGACAACATCCCCATCCCCAACCTCCAAGTCGGCTCCTTCCAACACACCTACGACGCCCTCACCCGTGAGATGAAATCGCGAAGCGGCCTTCGAGCTGCCCGGCCCCACCTACCTGCGCGCGCGCAACTCACCCATGGCCGCGCACGCCGAGGAAAACATCCTCGACATGGCTGGACCAGGCATCGGCCCCGCCGGAACGAAGCGCATCCTCATCACCGCGGCGCTCATCAACATCGAGCCGTGCCACCACGTCGCTACCTGGGGCATAGAATAACTGCCAGAGCTTCTTCCGCCAGGGCGGCCGGGTGAACAAGGGGTTGACTTGTGACTTTGTCCCGGGGCAGGCGGATACGCCGATTTTCTTCATGGAGGGGCAGCCTGCGCAGGGGGCGATGTCAACGATGTCGCGCGCGCTGGTGAGGATGAGTGCGGCGGATGCGCATACGTATTTGGCGAATTTGGGGGGGGCAGCGATGCAGAATTTGAAGACGAAGAAGTGGGTTGTTGCGGGGCAGGAGTTTATGTTTGCGAATGAGGTGGCGGACTTCTTGAACAAGTGGTTTGTGAAGTTCTCGACTTGGGATTCGACGAACGGTAATTTTGATGCTGCCTTCATTGCGGCTGTGCAAGGAGCTACGAAGCTGCAGTAAGGGGGGGACAGGCGCAGAGGAGCTGATCAGGGGGCCTTGTTTTCTTTCCGTCTGTCTTTTCCGGCAAGTGTTTTAATGGGGGATGATTCTAGAATTCGGTAATGGTTAGAAACTTGGTACTTGACTAAAATAACGCAGCGTTTTGATCCTTGTCTGCCCGCTAAAAAGGTTTGCTAGAACCTCAAGAAACGGATGATCTGTCGTTTATAAATGGTGATGGTGAATGCCAGAAATAGAAGGGCAAAGGAACGTTTGCCTGGTAGGCTGTCTGTTGAAACATCACAGAAGCAGTCTGTCCAATTGCGATTGCCTTAGACGCTCAGCCGATAAACGAGTTATCAAGGGGGGCAATCAGTGTCCACTCGAATTCCAACTGACATTGGGGTGACACAAGTCAGAGCGCTGCGTGGCTCTTCTGGTTGGATGTGCGACTCCCACCATCTGTACGTCGTCGGAGAAGAACGTTTTCTGCCAGGAGCGGCTGAAACGGAGACGTTAGGGGGAGAAAACCCGACCTCATGGCACGAAAGCGCACAATCTTGTTTTTCGTAGAAACAATCCCTCACTTGATGACTTCAGGTTGCCGAAGAGAGAGGAAATAACTGTATCGCCATTCGCCTACGAGACGATAGCAGCCATGGAGGTCGCAGCCAGCATCATCGCTGTGCTGCAGCTCTCAGAGGCGGTGCTGAGATCCTGCTACCGGTATACCGAGAAGGTCAAGGAGGCGACTGACGACATCGACCGTCTGACCCATCGAATCGGATATCTTTCGACGCTGTTGGGAGATTTGCAAAGCATCACAGGTTCGGGCGGGACGACGATGGGGGACGCGATCGGAAAGCTCGGCGGAGAGCATGGTCCGCTCTCGATCTGCGCACAATGTCTCGAAGAACTGAATGCCAAACTCCCCAGCGGGCCAGTAAAATTGCGGCAAAAGCTGCAGTGGCCGTTTGAGTCGAAAAAGATCAAGGAGATCACAGAACGGATCGCAGGGCAGGTTCCCGTGATCGAGTTGGCACTTTCAAGCGAATCGTACAAGAAGGTAGTCGACGCGAAGCAGCGCGAGGAGCGCGACAAGGTGCTCAACTGGCTGCGCAGCGCAGATCCAACCATCAAGCACCTCGCCGCACGTCGGCTGCACCAGCCGGGGTCCAACCAGTGGGTCCTGGACAATGCGGACTTTCTGGAGTGGAGAGATAAGCCTGGGCAGACGCTATGGCTGCACGGGATCCCCGGCGCGGGCAAGACAGGTACCGGCCGCCCCCTTCCTCTCTGTGCCTTATGAGCTCCTGTGGGGCAGCGCCGCCAGCGTGACTACTTGCTAATCGGGCCACGTCAGTCATTTGCTCGACCATCATCGAGCACATCGAGGAATTGCGCAAATTCAACGCGGCAGCCCGGCTTGCATACTACTACTTTGATTTCAGCAACCACGAAGCCCAGAACCTCAATACTCTGCTCAGATGTCTGCTGTGGCAGCTCTGCAAACATGGGCTGACGGTCCCCTCTGCGGCATGGACACTGTACGAGGCGCACGACAGCGGACGTAAGCATGCAAGCGACGACACCCTGGCTGATGCCTTGTTCGAGATCCTCCGTTCCGAACTAGAGTCTCCAAGCTACGTCATTGTCGATGCGTTGGACGAATGTCCGGCCGACAGCCGCGACGACTTCTTCAATCTTATCCTGGACCGAATCGAGCGGCACGGCGGCCAGAATCGGACGTACAACTTCCTCTTCACCAGTCGGAACGAGCCCGACATTGAGGCGCGAATGGGGGAGTCAATCGCGGCTATCCACAACGTCCCTATCCCTGCCGAGTGCGTCAATGCCGATGTGCGTCTCCACGTCACGCGATTTATCGCCGACAACCGAGCGATGAAGAGCTTCCCGGGACATTTGAAGACGGAGATCGAGGACACTCTCTCCGTCAAAGCCCAGGGCATGTATGTTCTCCCCTGACCAGGGTCCACCTGATTCTTCCTGACCGCATGGACTGATAACTGACCAACAGGTTCCGATGGGCTGTTTGTCAATTGGACCTCATCAAGAACTGCAAACAGGTTGGGAAAGTCCGCAGTCGCCTCAAGGACCTGCCCGAGACGCTCGACGACACGTACGACCGCATCCTGGCTTCTATTCCTGAGGAGAACTGGCAGATAGCCAGAACAGCTATGATGCTTCTGTCCCACTCCATCCGGCCTCTCACGTTGGAAGAGCTCGCAGAGGGCATGGTTGTTGACTACGAGGCCCAAAACTTCGAGCCCGAAGAGCACCGCCTGACAAACTACAGACACGTGCTTGAGATTTGCTCGAGTCTTGTCTCGGTGTCCAAGAACCGTCACAGCCCCCATCAAAATCTATGGCTGCAGCAGAAGAACAATATCGAACATGGAGTCATCTGGGGGCATGGAGTAGGCAAAGAAGTCGAAGTGGTACAATTTGCCCACTTTTCGGTCCAGGAGTACATGTCGCTACAACGCGTCAAAACCGAGCCGCACGTGGCTCGTTTCCGGTTCAAACCAGCAAGCGCACATACCGCCATCACAGAGCTGTCTCTCGTGTATCTCCTCAAGTTTAGCGGTGGCGTACGTCTGCAGCGCATCGATTTTGCAGCGTTCCCTTTCCTCGCGTATGCAGCGCAGTGCTGGCCCGAGCATTGGCGGCTGCAGCTCAGCGAGCCCGACCAGGAGACCGTGAACGAGCTAATCCGGCAGCTACTGGACTCGGAACCCGACAGTTGCTCAAATTATATCAACTATATCAACGTCTGCCGCCCGGATGCGTTCATCCCAGAGATAAACCAATACAGGTACAACTTCTCTAGTCAAAGAGCCAAGTCGCTCGACTCGATTCCTCAGCCACTGTACTATTGCGCTCAGCTTGGCCACTTGCAGCTGTGCCAGTGGCTCATTGATGACCGGGGTTGTGATGTCAACGCGGTCCGAGGCACGTTTGGGCAGGCGATCCAAATTGCAGCCCGATTTGGACACAGAGACGTGGTCGCCTTGTTGCTAAGCAAAGGGGCGCATGTCGATCGTCACTGTGGCGAGTACGGGTACCCGCTGCAGGCGGCAGCCTTCGGCGGCGATGTGGAGATTGTGAAACTGCTTCTCGATGCCAACGCGGATATCAACGCCATAGGAGGCAAGTACGGCACGGCGCTCATCGCTGCGTGTGATCAACAACATGTTGGGGTAGTAAACGCGCTGCTCGACCGTGGTGCAGACATGGAAATTATGTGTATTCACACAGGCAAAGCCCTAAACATCGCAGCCGGCACGGGAAACAAGACTCTTGTTAACCTGTTGCTATCTCAAGGTGCCGATATCAACGATACCTGTGGAGGGGAAGGCACCGCGCTTTATTCAGCTGCGGAAAAGCTTGATCTACAGATGCTGAAGGTTCGAAACACCCCGTATTCAAACAAACAGATCATATACCTGCTGACATTGGAATCGCAGATGCTCATTGCAGCCGGCGCTGACGTAAACAAACAATGCAGCAAGGCTGGGTGCGACAACGCACTGCAAGTGGCGTGTAGCAATCCGAAGTCCCATGGGAGGATGCAGCAGCCGGAAGAAGAGACATTGGCCTACATTGAAATCGTCCGGTTTCTGCTTAAAAATGGCGCCGACCCCAATCTGCATGGAGGCAAGTATGGCGATGCACTTCAGGCAGCTGTGTCAGGATCGGCAAGGGAAAATGTCGAGGGCAACAACATTGATGTCGTCAAGCTCATACTTGATCATGGGGGAGAACTGAACTACCGCGGTGGGGTCTTCCAATCGGCCATGCGCGCGACGGTTTACGGCGGGAACATCGCAGCGGCCCATCTGCTCATCGATCTTGGAGCCGAGCTAGATGACGACATTTTTCTCCAAGCCATCGAGAACGAGCGCACGAGTGTTATCCCCAAGCTGTTGGAAAGGGGCGTCGATGTCAATGCCGAGAACAAAAGAGGTACGGCGCTTCAATTTGCCATCAAGAACGGCGACCACGCTACCATCAGGTGTGTTCTTTCGCCTTCCCTGATGGGTTCGCCAACACTAACTGCTGCCCGTGCTCTAGTGTGCTCCTTGCTCACCCTGGGATCGACGTCAACGCCCTGGGCAAAGAAAGCGACGGGGTCACAGCGCTATACCTTGCTATCCGCCAAAAGGATGACGTCGTCGTGAAACAGCTGCTAACCCTTGGCGCCGACCCCAATCAGCCAAGTGATAAGTCGCTGTGCTTGGTGCGTGCCATAGAACATGGCAACATTGAACTGGCCACCCTCCTTCTCGACGCTGGGGCAGACATCAACGCCAGTATCCCCCACAAGCCCTCGGCTTTGATGGCAGCCTGCCGCGCTGGAAATAGGGCGCTTGTCGAGTTTCTACTTGGCTGTGGTGCTGACATCAAACTTTGGGTGGCAGAAGAAGGGGATGCCCTGCAGGCCGCCACGCGAGGGGGGCACGAAGATATTGTCCGGCTTCTCCTCGACCGTGGCGCAGACCCAAAGGCACGCGAGGGCAGATATGGCTCGTGCATCGAGTGCGCTATCTCCGCCAAGAACATGAGCCTTATCCTACTGCTTCTCGATGTGGGTGCCAATGTCAATTACTCGGGAACCCTCGCTGACCTCGAGGAGTTCTCTGGTGGTTTCGGAAGTCCGCTTTCTGGCTCTTTGTGGAGCAAACAAGAGGGCTTGACGCGGTTGCTGCTTGAGCGTGGGGCAAACCCTAACTGGCCCGGTCGGTCATGGTACGGCACTGCTCTAGAGGAGGCCATCGAAGGAGACGACGAGGAAGCAGTACATCTCCTGCTTGAGTATGGCGCTGATGTCAACCAGGTGGCCGGTAACCAGGGATGTGCCTTGGTCTGTGCAATCAATGCGCGCAAGGACGGCGAGGGCGGCGACAAGTACATTCGCATTCTTCTTGACAGGGGCGCAGATGTGAACCTTTGTACTGGGAGACAATACGCGACAGCCCTGAATGTGAGTTGTGTATTTGAACCCAGGACCTGGAAAGATACTGACGTTGGTGTTGAGGCCGCTGTCCGTGGCGGTCATATTGATACCGTCCAGTTGCTACTTGACTTTGGTGCTGATATAAAGAAGACGGGGGGCCACTTTGCGTGAGTCAGCATACCAAAGCTCGGGGTCCCTCCGTTACATTGCGCTAATTATGGCAATAGGTCACCGCTGCACATTGCAGTCTCTGAAGGAGACCTCGACATGTTCCGTTTCCTCCTCGGACGAGGCGCCGATGTCAATGCTATTGGAACCGACATTGACAAGGAAAGATCAGCGCTATGTACCGCATTACGGTGTTCTCGTACCACCATGCTCCATGAGCTTTTGGAGCATGGTGCTGACCCGAACGCATGCGAGTCCATCGCAGTGGTGTCGGCGGCTGAGGCAGACAACGTGGAGGGCTTGGAGCTGCTGATAAAGCATAGTGCCAACATCCATGTTCAGTCGGGCGTCCCAGGTTTAGCGCTGCATGCTGCCGCCTATAATATGCATGTGAACATGGTTAAGTTCCTGCTTTCTAGGGGCGTCAATGTGAATGCAGCCGGTGGCGAACAAGGGTAGGTATCAGCCAACACGGACACATGCCCACTTGACGCTATGTCTGACAAAGCACAGGACTGCTCTCATGGCCGTTTTCGAGAATTTGTGTTACAGCGGACAGAACCAAGCCGTACCTGTTGTTCAGATGTTGTTGGACGCGGGCGCTGACGTTAACTGCGGGCCGTCTGAAAAGGAAGCGAGCCCTCTCCAGGCTGCTATCTCGAACCTGCATCACGGATTCGTGGATACCCTGCTCGAGCGTGGCGCTAACGTCAACGCGTATGACCCACGCCATTTGACGGCGTTGGCGGCAGCGGCACGACGTGGTGAGGTAGATATGATGAAGAAGCTCATTGCGCGAGGAGCCGACACCTCTCTCGCAAGTGACGCGTATGGGTGAGTTCCTCAAAGAGGGGCAAAAGGGAAAGGCAGAAAACACCGCTAACTCAAACAGATCCCCGTTGCAAGGTGCGGCGCTACGACATCGAGTCGATGCGGTCGAGTACCTTCTGTCCCTTGGTGCCGATGTGAGCCAGTTGTCAGGAAAGACCGGGTATGCATTGCACGCCGCGAGCTGTGATGAGTCTCCTAACGGACTGGCTATTATGAAGATGCTGATAGAGCATGGCGCTGACCCCAACTCTCGGGGCGGTGAGTATGGGACCGCGCTTCAGGCTGCTGCCACGCACGGCTGCCTACAGAATGTCAAGTTCTTGTTGGCGGCCGGTGCAGATCCGACCATCGAGGGTGGAAAATATGGTAGCCCTCTGAATGCGGCAACGGCGGGTAAGAAGAAGTATTACCATGTGGCTAACTTCTTGCGGAGGTATACCGCGAAGATGCTAGACTCTCGAGACCTGATCTAGCCAGCTGAATCAGATTAGTGATGTCTCGGCCAAATAATCGGAACTTTGGGGGCAGCGTTCCAGAATAGATCTGGTGTGATACTGGAGTTCCAAGTTGAAGAAATAGGGGCAAAGAACGGAAGCATTCCGGAACCTCGAGACAAGAATTGGGGTTGCACTTGTGAGCTCCAGCGCAAGTCGCCCCGGCTAAGGAGTGGCAGGTGTGGCAGACACGCGCAGCATGAAGTGGGTGTGCTAATCAAGGCATCCAACGTCAACGGCCAGCGCATCTGCACTTTATATTTCCACACCCCGTGGAAGATCCGAAGAAGTCTCAGCCTTACTATATTATCGCCCAACCACGATCGGCGATCGTGCCAAGACGGCACATCAGATGGGTGGGATACACACACCGTCTCGGTAGAGAATTGGCCCTCACCTGGACGGTTTACTGACCCGGATGCACATCGTCGGCAAAGAGGCTGCATCCGGGAGACGTCCATGTAGGTGGTTACACGACTTGCCCTTTTCCCGAGCGGCTCATACTGAGTCTCAGTTTTATTTTTGCGCATGTCCAGCCTGCTTACGACCTCTGTCTCTTTTCTCTTCTACTTCCTCTCCTCCGCTGCGGCCATACAGAAGTTACTTATTCGTTCCCACACCCCCCGATGGGCCACGACTCCGACATTTGCCCTCGCGACCCGCGACCATGGACACGACCACCGGCCCTTCATCTGACGAGCTCGTCCCCGGCTGGGTCTTCGATTGCGGCCACCGCGGCACATTGGACATTATCTACGGGTGCGCCGTCGTGCTGATCGCCGCCGTCTGGACCGTCATCCACCCCAACTTGCCGGCCAGGGGGGAATCAAGCTGGCGTATCCTGAGCCGTCGCGCCCGCTGGGGGTTGGTGGCTGTGTTTGCGCCCGACTTTTTGACGCTGGTGGCGGCGTCGCAGTGGGAGGGTGCAAAGGAGGCTGTGAGGGGCATGAGGGAGCTGGATTTGGATGGATCGGGGGAGTGGAGTTTGGAGCATGCGTTTTATGCGAATTCGGGAGGTGAGTTCAGGTTGAATACGGCTCGTACTTCTTTGTGGCGTTTCCGGCATAACGACGTATGTAGCGATAATAAGGCTAACAACACGATAATCCACGGCAAACAGGATTCATCCTCCAAACGCCCGACACCCCACCAGTCCCCATTAACTCGTCATCGCTGCAATACCTCCTCTCGCGCAGATACATCCCTTTTCCAACCATCACCCGTCAGGAAATATGGGACAAGTCGAAGGCCGACGTGTTCGCCAAGGGGTTGGCAATCCTCCAGGGCGGGTGGGTTATCATCCAGGCCATCGCGCGCACGGCACAGGGGCTGCCTCTAGCCCCACTAGAGATTTTCACACTGGCTTTTGTCGTCTCGACGGCCATGTCGTATTACTTCTGGTGGCGGAAGCCCCAGCATGTCAGCACGCCGACGGTTCTTGAGTGCCTGGTTCCTATGGCGAGAATCAGGGCTGAAGCGGGATGTCCGCCTGATGTGGTGGAGGGTGATACCCCGATGGACTTTGTCGAGAAGCAGTTCCAGTTTTGGAAGCGGAGGCCCATGTTTGAGGAGTTTGACCTGGATCGCGGGAGCGAGCAGACGAAAGAAGCAAAGAGCCCCGGAAGAAAGGTCTTAGGCTCTAAAACGTCTGCCGGAGGGGATGGCCACGCCGGGGAGGGCCTCGCCAGACCCAATGCCGAAGCTGAAACCACTATTCGCTCGGTGAACGTAATACGCCAGCGCATCCCGGACGACTCCATCCTCCCGAACCGCCTGCCGCTAAAACTCATCGTTCTTCTCATAATCCCGTCTGTCCTGCACGGGGCAATCCACCTCATCGCATGGAACCACCCATTCCCCACCCAAACCGAGCTCTACCTCTGGCGGACATCCATCATCGCCCTCCTAACCACTTCCTGTCTAAGCGTGGGCGTCATGCGTATCCTAGGACTCGCCGGCTACCAGGGCCGATATACGCTGGTCTGGGTGTGGGTGAATGCCAATGCCGATACTGATGGTACGAAGCGGTGCTCGTCGTCGCCGACGGGGTTTCGTCTCCCCGGGGGTTGGGATGTGGTCATCTCGGTGGCGACACTATTACTGGTGGTGGCGAGGTGCTGTTTGATTGCGGAGGTGTGTGTGAGCTTGAGGCTGCTTCCGGCGGCGACGTTTGTGGATGTCAACTGGCCGAATTTTATTCCGCATATATGACTCTCCGCGTGGGGCTTTATGTTGGGTTTGTTTTTGGGGAGTGCCATTGTCGAATTAGGAGCCATGTAGATCCCGGACTGAGAAGCTTCCGCTGAAATTTCAGGTTTACAGGTCGACGGTTGAGGGCGGATGGAGGGAGCTTCCGGAATACCTAGTAGCACTCGAGGGCCCGGTTTATGTCTACCTTGTCATAAAGGGGGTTTGAATGATATAGTAGTTCAACAGGGCATAATTTGCCCCAAGTTGACTCCCTAGGTGATAGTTCACAAAACAATTAGGTAAACCATGGATGGCACAAACAAATAGCTGCCGATGCGCAAGACAACGGCGTCGGCGTTTAACCTCCCCTTACTGAATAGCCAGATCAGGCGATGACATCGCTTCCAAAAGATAAGACAGTACATTTCAATTTCCTCGTCCAAAGTACCTACTCACCTTTTCGCCGTCACTTGTAATCTCCATTTTCTCAGTCTAACTTCTTCATTTATAAGGAGCCAATGTCGGTGGTTGGTTTGACAGTGAGCCTATCCGGAGCCTCTGCTACCTTGAGAGTCGCTTGCTCAAATGCGTAGGCACATCCGATTAACTTCTCCTCACTGAATTTGCGACCAGCGAAGAGGACTTCGAGACTGTTCCCGAGAAATTTAAGTTTCGTGTCAAAAACTGAAGGCAAAGGGATAGCACCCACGGAATGTTGGGACCCTTTCTCGTCAAGCCGTCTTTCCCTCTGACTTCAGCCATTTCACTGGAGTAATACCTAGACGGAACACAGATTCCTGGCAGTCCACTGAGGTCAAGAGGGAGATCTGTCGTCGGCGTTGCCAGAAGAACGTCGCGGTTTGTACGGTATAGAAGCCGGACAAGATCCTGTCCTAGGTCTTCCATTCGACTCTTGCCCGCCAAAAATGCCTCGCTTTGCGATGAACTTACGGCATCCCTGACATTCTCAAACCACCCGGCGCCGAATCTTTCGTACTCCTCCTCCGGTGTCCGCTTTAGAAACTGAACTAGATCATCGAGATTCAGGATGTTGTGTGGGTTCACAGCAAGGTCCGCGAAAAACTTCTCGTATGCTAAGAAGCGCTGTCAGTATATTACGAGACTGCTCATTGCACCACATTGTTGCTGTCAGACCTTCCACGAGGATAATATCGCTATGTAAGTCTTCCCTTTGCCTGCCGTTCAGTTTCCACTTGTCAAAGTCATCAACTTCGACGAAGACAGCACCTAGTTGGCGAAGTGTCGCGACTGCACTTTCGAATGCTCGGTGGAGCTCGAGATCCGTTGCGATGTCTGTTGAAACCGACTTGGGAATCTATCACGCTGATCAGTGAAACTCTTGCTTTGGTTCACGTTGCAAAACCCACCGCAATTCTCACGCCTTGACATCCGTGCAGGGAACATGCCCCAACGTAGTCAGGGATGCTATCAAAAGTGAGTTCCGCCGTCGCTAAGTCCAGTTCATCCTTACCTTATTGCAAATTAACACCCCAAACCCCCTTTTCGCGAGCAGAGCAGACAAACCAGAAATCAGCTGCAAAATTCTCGCGCTGTCTTTCACCCATCTCGTGATAGGCCCGGCCGAATCCTGCTTGGGGTTGAGAGGAATTAGCCCCACCCGTGAAGTAAGTCCCACGGTGGGCTTCAAGCCGATAACCCCGCTTCGCGAAGCAGGATACAATATGCGCCACAAGTCTGGCGTGTTAGATAGGTTAGTTCCTGATTACCTTGCCGTAGTACCTTGACGCCCTGGAGGGTAAGGGCAGGGGGCTTACCTCCCCACCAATGTTTATCGCGGCGAGATTCACGGAGGCGGCGATGGCGTTTCCTGATGACGAGCCTTGAGGGTCCTGGTTCTCGGCGAATCCAGCCACCGCCTGCCCGTACAAGGCACTCCAGCCATTCGAGCAGTCTGCGGAACGGGCCATCCCCCATTCGCTTAAGTTTGCCTTGCCGAGGATGATAGCACCGGCAGCCTCAAGGCGCTTGATAATCGTAGAGGGATTGCGATATCTCGCTCCCACCAGCGCATACGATCCGGCTTTGAGATGGTCAGTGAAGTTTATGAGCCCCCCGGTTCCAAAAAGAACATCAGTCAGGCCAAACCTGTAGTATCCATCTTGTCCATTGTCACGAAGTTATCTTTGACCAGAATCGGGATTCCGTTGTGAGGGGCTAAGTAAGGTGGATACCGTTACTTGGTGACTGAATCGATTATGGTTTCTATAAAGAAGAAGATCAAGAGTAGATACAGGAGCTGCGCGGAGCGCAGCTATAGGCGGAGGCCCGCCTCCATAGGAGCGGTGGTCTAGGCTCTCAGCCCAGACCCACTTTGGGGCCTTACGGATTAGCCCCGTGACATCCGTGAAGCTCCCTGGCCTGCTGTCAGTAATGCGTTGCTGGATGGGACTTGGCAGCAGTATTCACCCCAATATCTTCCCGTCCCTCCGCTGATCGTCGCGTTCCACCGCGATAGCCACGGGATCCGGGTTCAGGCATCCAATGGCCCGTACCCGGCCATTAACCTTGGTAATTCGGGCGTGGTAGGTCTGTGTGGACGCGGAGTCGTGAGAAAAAACTTGTCCAGATGTGCCAACCGCGAAGTGCCGTGGCTCAAAAGGTGTATCACATGCCTTGACAAGTGCTTCGCTGGTTAAAATCCCATTTTTCAGCTTCTCTTGGATGTCGCCCAAATCCAAGGCATCAAGCCCCATTGCTGAACGGGACTCGGCCTTGCGGTTTGCGACTGACATGGCTTGGCGTTGAAAAATGCGAAAGTGTAAAAAGAAGAATCAGCGGGGTTGCAGCAACGAGGAAGGAACGTTGCCAGTTGACCATTCTGCGGCGGGTCGAGAACTGTGGCGAGGGGAGAGTCCGCTGAAGCGGGGGGGAGTTTGTTTGTGCTGCAGCGCCGGAGCCGAGAACAGCACACGGGGCTTTGTCTTCGTCATCGACTGTCATCCCTGTGTTCAGACCGATACCTGTGAGAGGACAACAAACATGTCGCCATCAAAATCTCGCGTGAGCTGGGCGGTCACAGCCTCGGATTGGCCATCATGGAGGCCTACGTTGACAAGACCAGACTAAGGATATCGGTACACGATTCATCACCGTCCATCGGCTGATCCAAGGGGCGGCCATCCGTCACTGGACGAAGAACAACGGGCTTTAACAAGCGTTCGAAAACACGGCTAAGCGCGTTTGGAAAATCTATCCCCAGGGGGTGAGATTGGAAGCAGCCTCGGTACCTTAAGGCAAAAAAAGGGTTGTGCACAGGTCCAGACTTTGTCTGAGGGCTTCTCGTTTGACGGTTGTGAGCTGAGCGGTGTCGCTAATCTGAGCCTTTCCTTTAAGTTGTTAGTTTATGCAGGTTCTGCCGGATCTGTTCTTGTCTTACCTTTGTAGTTGTGGCTCCAGGGAGTCGCTAAGACCCTTCGTCTTATTGCTACCACGGTCCCCATGGATCCAGCCAGAGAGCGGAGTTGCACAACACGATGAATATGTGGGACTGCGTGCTCTAGTACATGCGTCAGTAAGACTGTGGCTCGGCAGAGAACTTGGCAGCGGCCTCATTGGTGTCGATTTGCGCTCATGTGGAGAGGTTCATGAACAGCAGTCGCTTCTGCACTGGGAATTTGGCAGCGAAGCAGGCACAAACAGGCTCCATAATTTTCTCACAGCGGTACTTTCAATCGCCCCAGTGTCGCTTGAACGAAGATTCTTTCCCCTTCGATGCCAAGCGCACCAATCCGCCACGCTCAATTCCAGGCGTGTTCCTCAATATATCTCCCGCTCCTTTGGCTAGGCGCATCAAAATCAATTCAGAATCTGATTTAGCGACGTCAAAAGCTCGAAGAGCATGGCTTCGAGAGGTCGCCTACGGCAACGAGAAACCCTCGCTTCGCCAACTCCAAGCTCATCAGGACACAGATATTTGCAAACGTCGTTGTCCGAAAAGTAGCGCGACCAGCACGCGATTGAGTCTTTCCTTGCTCCCTGCCCACATACGTACAATGCCTTGAGTTTGGCGAGAGACTGATTTGGACTCTTGCCAGGCCAAGCAAGGCGAAGATACTGCAGTAATAATAAAGTCCAACCCCTGAGATGAACCATCCACAGCGTCTTTGACGAACAATACCATCGTCGCCCGCAATGCAGAACCCACCATCACCGGATCCGGGAGACACCATCCGAAAATCATGGTTGCGTCAGCTGTGGGCCAATGATATCATGTGATTGTGAGCGCATTTCTCGCTATGGTGATGCATGATGATGTTCACGCTTGGAAGAAGCACGCGCACCTTCTCGAAGACCGGTTCGGAAGGTCGGCCGCACCGCTTTCATGTACCCCAGGCGAATAGTTAGACGAGTGAGCACGGCTCGGAGAACCGAATCAAGTACCGCAGTGGGTTCCATATTGCCCAATCTGCGTCGCTGGCGTTCTGTGGTAAGCTGGCTCTTTAGCCGGGCGGGACTAGGCGGAAACGGGAGCGGTTCCCCCAGACGCAGCGATGCACCATAGTGATCTGGGGACAATCCGGGGAGAGGACGCGCGCCAAGCAATCTACTTGCGGGCAAACCGCGGAAGCATTTTGAGATGGGCGGGTTGGGCTGACAAAATGAGCATCGAGACGGCTATAGCCACCTACTTAACCTAGGTTTCCTCGATGCCCTCCAGTGTGTGCCTTGAACACAGCACTACGTCCAGCGCTCTCCCGTCTCCTTTCAGCCGCCGGTATTGCCATCCCACAGCACTTTTCTATACCTACGCCACCATGCTTCCAAGCGTCGCTCTCGCTCTTGGCGCTGCGCTGTGCGTCAACGGGCACTACACGCTCCCCAAAGTGCTGGTTGGCTCAAGTGGCCAAGACTGGCAGTACGTACGCAAGGCCGACAATTGGCAAAACAATGGCTTCGTCGGTAACGTCAACTCGGAGCAGATCCGCTGCTTCCAGGCAACACACCAGGGCGCCCAGGGCACCCTAAACGTCACCGCCGGATCCACAGTCACGTATGGCGCCGCCCCCAACGTCTACCACCCGGGGCCCATGTCCTTCTATCTAGCTCGTGTCCCAGACGGGCAAAGTGTTACCAATTGGAAAGGCGATGGAGCCGTCTGGTTCAAGATTTACCACGAGCAGCCCAACTTTGGCCAACAGCTTACATGGCCAAGCAATGGTCAGTTAACGCCGAGCCCACCCGACAGGGGCCGCTCCAGTTGACACCACTAACACTCGACAGGCAAGTCGTCATTCACCGCGACCATTCCCAAGTGCATCAAGGACGGCTTCTACCTCCTCCGGGCCGAGCATCTCGGTCTGCACAGCGCGAGCACCTCTGGCGGTGCCCAGTTCTACATCTCGTGCGCACAACTGGGCGTCACCGGCGGAGGCAGCACCGAGCCGCCCAACAAGGTTTCTTTCCCTGGGGCCTACAAAGCGTCAGATCCCGGTATTCAGATCAACATCAACTACCCCGTGCCAACAAAGTATCAGAATCCCGGGCCGGCTGTCTTTACCTGCTAGGTGTCATGATGGGGTGTGGGTGAAAGTTTGATCTTATTTAGATCAGGAAGGGATCTGTCACCAGATTGCGTCCAAGTTGTACATGGAGGTGTCATAGCATTGCAAGGTCGGGATTCAATTCAATCATTCTGAACAAATTCTCTTTCCACAAGTTCGAAATTCTTTGCATTCGCTACGCTCCACACGCTCGCTACTATGAAACAATCTTTCGCTTAAAACACACACGTTCCCATCTAGCCCCCGACCTCACTGGCAATTTCAAGACGCAGCACCCCCTGGCCAAACCGCCGGACCAGGCGGCTGGTACGCATTCGCCTGGATAGCGCCCAAATTTACCAAAATCCCCGGATCGCTCGACTTGTACGCGCCCGGCAGCGAAACCAGCGGTCCCGGCGTGCCTTTGCCTCCGCCCGTGATCTGGATCTGCGAGCACGCCAAGTAGAACTGCGCCTTGTTGGCCTGCATGGCCATGTGCAGCGCGATGTGCTCTACGCGCAAGAGGTACTCGCCGTCGGGGACGCTGGTGGGGATAGTCGCGTTGACGGTTTGGTAGGTGTCTGTTTTGTTGGTCACTGTCAGCCCTACCCTGAACGGAGAATGAAAAGGGGGGAGGTAGGGGTAGGTAGGACGCACTCTGTCCCGGCCAAGCAAGCTGCTTATTCTTATCCATCGTCGGCATCGTCGTGAAAAACTTGAACCACACCGCGCCACTGCCATCAAACTTCGTCGCCGACGACCCGGCCGGCACTTTGGCCAGGTAATACTGAGTCGGCCCCGGGTGGTTCACCTGCTGCGTGGAGACGTAGTGGATTGTGGAGCCGGCGGGCACGGTGGCGACGCTCGGCGCGGAGCCCGACGAGTAGCAGCGGATGTCGCCGGAGGTGGGGTTCTCGACGCCGTTTTTGCCTTGGGCGTTTTTGGTCTGCCGGGTGACGGACCAGTCTTTGGACTCGGGGACGCCGTTGATCACGAGGCGGGGGAATGTGTCTGGGGGTGTTAGTGGGAAAGGGGAAAGGGGAAGGGGGAGAGAAAAGGGAGGCTGGAAAGGGAGAAAGGGGGAAGGGAAAGCTTACAGTGCGCTTGCACACCTGCCGCGAATAGGAGTGTGAATAGCTTCATTGTAGCAGAGGAGGGTGGCAGTCGGTGTGGCAGTCAAATTCGGAACTCTCAAACGGCAGCAGGCAATGAGTGAAAACAGCCCGTGAATAAAACCTGTGTGGCGCTCCTGGAAACGAGCCTGTTTTTGAACACGCCCGCTGAGACTGGGCATTTTTACTTAGAACCCGAATTCAAAAAGCAAATATACGGAGTGCCTCCGAGGTAACCTATCGAGCGCCATTCGGGTAATCTGCTAGGCTTGGACGACATCTGGTTTGCGGGGAATTTAGCCCGCTGGAGCGACAACTGCCGGGCCTAGGCTGGGGTGCGTGCAGCGGATTGACAGAGGAGAGGGCACATAGGCAGGATTTAATTAATTGGGCATCGACGGATTCGGCAGCTGCGTGGATTCAGGTTCAGGGTGTGGTGTTCATTGGAGCGCATCGTGTTTTTACAACAACCAACTGATGAGCTTCGAGATTGATTTGTGTGTCTGTTGAGCGACGAAAATGAGGGCGTCATCCTCCAGACTTTTGTCAAAATGTCCTATCCAGTGTGTTTACCTGAATAAACCGTGTTGCTGAACCCAAATCCAACAGAATGTATTCCAACATTGATGCCCACTTTAGTTCTCAATGCCAATGATGTTCCTCTCGTAGATGGTTGTTGTCTTTCCAGTGTTCAAGTTCTCGATCTGTCACAGTGTTTGAGATTGCCTCCAAGAAAACTGAACAGTGCGACATACCTCATACCGCGGACTCTCCATGCTGGCATTGACATTGCGGCCTGCCTGTTGGCCGGGCTCGGTCAGGACGTCCTTGATCATGCCCACGCTCTCTGAGGTGTTCGAGTTGGGGCCTATATTCGCGACGATAAGTTTTTGCCTCGACACACTGGTCCGGGGGTAGATTGGCGTACCTCCGACAGGCTTGTATCGAACTGTCTGGCCTGACTTGAACTGAGTCATTGTGCTGGAATGTCAAATGTGACGTGTGATTTTGGGGTGATGATCGAGGTTTGGGAGCTATTCCTGGAAACGAACGCGTCTCTCCGATGCGGTGGATGCAAATGGAGTGATATAAGATCTCATGCCAACACTTGACGTCGTTGTGATGTCGGTGGGCCCCTTTCAGCGGGTCAGTTTCACTACGGCAATTTGACAACCCTCTGACGTCCCGATTTCCTCCTGAGCTACGACAAACGCTTATCGAGCTGTGGGAACATGGATACCGCAGATTACATCATCCCTGATCCGTAGTTGAGTCCGGGTCAATTCCAATAGATTTCGTCATGTGAGATGGCATGTTACAACCCTGACTCAGGGGTGACCTCATTTCGAACAAATGTTGAGGCTGTCGAGGGTACCGGAAGTACCTTTTCGGGACGGGCCGTTCACCCAGCTAGCTATTAAGCTGAGGGAAGCATGTGATCTCGATGACTTGGCGTGATGTCAGACCAGAAAGAGCGGGAAACGGTGATTTTGTGGCCTGCAGAGGCGGGTTGTGCAAGACGACAGTCGTTCAGTCGTGATAAAGAGAATCTCTCCGAGTCCTTTCACTAATTATGATTCCCCGCATGACCCCAGGAGCAAGGCCTAGGTTTTGAGATTATTCACTATATCTCATTTTCCACGCGCCTTCCTGCGTTCTTAAGAGGCCTATTCCAATGCACTCAAGACCTCTAATTACGCAGTCAAGGCCTCTCACGATGCGGAAAAGGCCTGTTATGTAGCGACCTAGGCCTTGTGGTCCTAGCCGTAAGGCTGCCAATGGAATTGAGCACGCCCGGAGAGTTGTGTGGGAGGTGATGGTGCAAGCGAGAGGGAGGCCATAGTAATGAGAAATTCTCTAGAGAGGTAAACGGCCGTATCTCAAACCATGGGAACCTTCCCGCACAACGCGGCCGATTTGATACCCAAAACAGACTCCATCACCTGTCGCAACTTCGTCACACACTGCACTTCCGGCAGCACCTGTGTGGCCCGCCAGGCAACAACGCGGTCCGGCCGCACCAACACAGCCCCCGACTCCTCCACGCCGCGGAGTTCCGCCCATGTATCATAGAGGTCCTTCCACTCTAAACCGAAACCGATGGTCGAAGCCTTAATGCTTACACCGAGCGCGGCCCCCACCTTCTCCGCCGCCTCGGCCCATGCACCGCCCCCGTGACCGGTGAGCAACGCGAACGCGCCGTGACCAGCCAAGTCAATAGTTGAGATCGGCCCTTTCGGGCTTGCTGTGTCAAGCCACGCATGCGGCAGTCTGCGGCCCGGATAAGTGGCGAGCTGGTAGTGCAGCACTGGGTCCTCAGCCGCGAGGCCTTCCAGCTCAAACTCGCGCGCCTCGTCGTCGAGATATACCGCGCCGCTGACATACTTTTGCGATAGCTCGGTTCCCAGACCGTTAAACTCACGCATGTGCCATTTCAGGGAGTTGCGAAGGCGGAGGCGGCGCGCTTGGCCCTCGACGCTGGCGCTGCGCAGTTCTTCCTGTGCCCTACGGCCGTTTCCGGGCGGGAACAGCCCCAAGGCCTCGAATGTTGGGGCGTTGTCTCGAAAGGCGTCGTTGGCACGGGTCACGATGCCTTGGCCGACTGGTTGTCGCTCGATCGAGTAAGTGTCGAGCAGGGAGCGATCGGCAATTCCGGCCTCGACGTAGGCAACCTTCCATGCGAGGTTGTAGGCGTCTTGGATGCATGTGTTGGAGCCAAGACCAGCATGCGGCGGGTGACGGTGGACGGCATCACCAAGGCAGAATCTAAAGTAGGAGGGAGGTTGTCAGTGCCACGCACATTGGAGTAAACTGTGCGGCGCTTCTCTTACACGTTGCCCTTAGAATACTGCTCCGCGTAGATCTCGTTGACTTGCCAAGGCGGGTCCACGCGAATGCTCTCGATAGGAGTGTCGTCACCAATGAACTCCTTGATGCGTGCGAGGTACTGTTCGTTCGTGACCTTTTGTTTCCGCGGGTCGAATCCCATCTTGGGGACGGCGATGCACATCCATTCGTTCCAGGGCCTGATCATCCGGATGATGGAAGCAACGGCGAAGTCGGGCGCCTCGTCCTCACGGGCGGGTTGCATCACCCAGTGCAGACCTCCCTGGCACGGCTTCATGAGATGCGACAGGTCGGCCTTGAAGAGGATGTTAACCATCGGGCCGCCGCCCTCCTTGATCGTCATGGGCAAACCGAGTTGCCTCGCCACGATGCTCCGCGCACCGTCGGCACCGAAGAGGTACTTCGTTCGAATCTTGTATTCGCGGTTGGTAAGCTTATCCCGGACCGTGGCCACGATGTTTCCGTCCGAGCCAGTCTCGGTGAAGCTCAGCAGCTGTGTTTGGAATCGCATGGCGAAGCCGTGGTGTATCGCATGTCGGACGAGCATGGGCTCTAGCAGTGTCTGGGGAAGGTCGATATGCTGGCAGGGACTCGCGACCTCGTACTCGCCTTTGAGGCTCGGCCCCTTGCCGAACGCATAAACTCGGGCATACTCTTCGCCGGCCATGCTGGAGCACCATCGGACGTGGGTGAGGCATTCGCCCTTGCTCGCGAGCCGCATCGCTTCCTTCTCGAGGCCAATGTCGCGCAGGCATTCTACCGCTCCCTGGTTCGTGATGTGGGCGCGAGGTGTGTCTGCAGAGCCGGAGTTGCTGCTGATTATGATTCCTTTGAGCCCTGCCCCGAGGTTAGCAGAGCCCTCGCAGTCCCCAACGAGTGCAAAATCTGTCCTTACCGTGCGTTGTCAGAAAACACGCCAGGGACGCACCTGCCGGGCCAGCACCGACAATCAGAAACGGTGTCTCCACACACTCCATTGTTTGCGCCCAAGTTCAGATCAATCTGTGAAATGCGACCAAGATGGGATCATCGGTAGACTGGCATTGGTGCAGAACTAGCGAAGGCACATCTCTTAAATGCAAACAGCCTCACCGCCATCGCCCAAGATCACTGCTGCATCGGAGTGCAAGGCGTTACCCCTTGAACTCGCCCGCACGTACGGCGCCTGAGTAGATAGCATGGGATTCGCGTCTGATTAATCCCTAGCGCCTGCGCCTAGGACTCAGAGAGCAATTCGGCCGAAAGCAGTCCGATCTGCAGCCTCTCACGTAAGCCTCAATTAGTAACGCGAACACCGCTGTCCGCTCGCTATTAATCCCATTCTCAACCCACCCCTATTCGCCCGCATGCCGAGGCCGAGTTGCCAATTGGATAGATAAAGGGTTGCGGTCTGACAGTTGAGAGAAAGTTTCCTCGGTGTTTGTTGGCATCCTGCGCCAATTCTTGTCAGATCGAGTTCAAATCGGTTTCCCTTCTGGGTCACCCATTGCCAAGTGGGAGCAACACGGAGTTCAGATCGAATGCAGGAGATACATGGGGGTCGGGTCCCGGGCAGGAAGCCGACAGAATGAAATGACCGCCCTCGAGGCCTTGAGCGATGCTAGTCCTGTTATGATGATGTAAAAATCGAGTGTTGGATTTACGATGGTTTCAGCAAAAGGGGTTTCCGGCTTAGAGAGATTATCGACAGAGACTGACGTTGCTGTCGCTTCGAGTTTGGAGTCGTCTAGTTCTTGGAGATGCCCCGTTTCGAGGCCGATATCGCTTTTTCCCATTTTTTGTGTCATGATTTGGTCTACCCGAGAGAACTAATTGTCCAGAATTGCGTGTTGTGAAAATTTCTCCGATACAATCTCAAGTTTGTGGTAAGGATGCAAAAAATTACTCCTTCGTACCAGCAGCACCAACTCGTTCTCGTAGTAAAAGGTCTACTCTGCGGAGACACACAACCCCTTACGGCCCGGGCAGTCCGAGAAGCGGATAGACATCGGGTACAAAACACGGTACTTACAGCACATGTACCCTAGCCAAGTTGGGAGACCTGTCTATTGGACGGGACAGATTAGGGCACGTTGGGGGCGGTTTGCGAGGAGTCGCCGTGCGGCACAGAAATCCTTCCACGCCACCCTGCACATTTTAGTTTGACTTACCGCGTCCTTCACCCGTGTAACCCCAACCGCATATGTAACTCGGATTCTAGGCGGCAAGTCGGATGCTTCTATTCGTGAGGTTTTCTCTGAGATATTCAGCTGTCAAGCCTGTATCGACCTCTTTCATTGAGATAGTTCAGTGGGAGATTTTCAGGGTCTTCTTGAACCCCTCTACTCAGGGACCCCTCCCTGTTCTCCCTCCCTCCCTTCCCATAGCACATCAGAGAAACCCCCCCCAAGCCAAAGCCAAGCTACGTAACATCCCCGCGTCGCCAAAGCAGAAACCACCACCAACAACAATGACATCCAAACCCATCCCCTACACGGCCCGCACCTGGCCGGAAACCCCCTTCACGCTGATCAGAACAACCTCCTACCTCCGCCATCACCCCTTCCTCCCCCCAGCCCAAGACGCGGTGCGGGTCGCCCGCCTGATGGCCCTAACCCACAACACCGTCTTCCGGGCCCTCAACGCGGTGTACACCCAGGCCGACGCCGTGACCTCCCCCAAGGACACCCGGGACCTAGCCACCTTCGCGCGCTTCGCTGTCGACTTCCTTGAAAACCACCACAAGTGCGAGGAGCTCGTCTTCTTCCCCATGCTCGAGGCGCAGGCGCACAGTCCCGGGTCCATGGAGACCAACATCGCTGAGCATCGCGCCTTCGACGCGCCCCTTGGCGCGCTGAAGAGGTATGTTGACGCTGTGAGGACGGGGGCTGAACGGTTGGATGCCAAGATGCTGAGGGGGCTGATTGATACGCTGGCGGGCCCGTTGCAGCGCCATCTTGAGGCGGAGATCCCGAGTATTCTGGAGGCGGGGAAGGGGATGGGTGATGAGGCGATGAGGGCTTGTTATAAAGCGCTGCACGACGAGGCCGAGGGGACAACGGATCCGTATCAGTGAGTATTTATTTGCCCGTTCGTGTGGAGTTTGAGGTTGGTTGCTGATAACGGGGGTTGTAGAATTGGACCGCTGGTCATGGGATGCCAGGACAGCACCCTGCTCGTTGACGGGTACCGGGTCCAGTTCCCTGAGCTGCCATTCTCGTTGGCGCCGTATCTCGTCGACTATATCGTCTCGAGGCGGTACGCGGGTGCGTGGCGGTTTTGTCCGAGCACGTTTCACGGTGAGCCGCGTGAGACCGAGTTCTTCATGTTCGACGGCAGTGTCCCGGCCAAGACTCGGAAAGACGGTGTGGCTTTTGGGGTTTCCATGGTTTGGTTGGTTTTATTCGTTCTCCTTGTAGTAGCTGGGTACATGTATCCGCATGTGAATCTGCCGTGGGACGGCTATGTGAACTGGAAGGTGGCGGACTGGGAGACCAGAGTGGGAAATTTTGGCCGAGTTACTCGTGGAGAGTTCTGACTGCAGCGGCTTCATATGTCATCTTTCTGGGCGTATGTAGGTAGTCGTTCGCGGTTATTCATGATTATTATATGAAGGATCTTCTTATCAGAATTAGAGCACATTTTGGCATGGGGGAACTCGCATCAGTCTAAACGCGCGCCGATAAGTAACTGTAAAATTCCACGGAAAAAATATATATCCAGCGCGGCTAGTATCTTGCCATTTTTCTACCAATCTACCTAGCAGTAATCAAGCCATGACCTCGGCATTCGCCGCAGGCTTGCGTCTGCGAACCCGGACCTTGGCCCCCACCGGTGGCCCAATGGTATTGTTGAGCCAGGGGTTGGCGGGCCGTTCCTTGATCGGCTCAATGTCATACTGAAGCAGAACATGCGCCAGAAGAATCTTGAGCAGCGAGTTGGCAAAAAATCGGCCGGGACTGGTTGTGTCAGCTTTACCCCTGTTCATTCTGATGGCAAGAAACTCTCACCAAGCAAACCGGCCGTGACTAAATCCCATATAATGCTCGCTCGTGGTGACGAACCCAAGACCAGGAAGCGCCCCCTCTCGTCTTTGCAGGATCGAGGCCACCTCCGGCCTGGTGAAGCGGAACGGGTCAAAGACAAACGGATCTTCGCCGTACACAGCCTCGTCCATGTGCGGTCCGTAGCTGGCAATGCCGACTTTGGCACCGCGTGGGATGCGTTCTCCGGTGGGAATCACGACACCCTCACGCGCGACGACGACCTTGGTCACGCCGTGCGTCAGGATACCCCAGAGCCGGAGCGTCTCGGTCAGCACGCTATCAAGTCGTGGTAGACGGGCCAGCGAATACCGTGTCCACACGCCCTTGGCGGATGCGACCTCGGCCCGTAACTCGTCTTGGACTCTGACACTGTCACCGCAGGCCGCGATGTCGATGATGGCGTTGGTGATGGTGATGGCGCTAGACTGGACGGCAGTAAAGGTGGTGATGGCCAGCCGCCTGGCATTAAGCTCGGCGAACTCGCCCGTGTCGATATTCTCGCCGTGTTTGATGGCATCCTTGAGCGCCCACTGGATGTAGTCGTTTGGCTCGCCACCCAATTTCTCGCCCCTCTGTACACGGGCGACGCGCTCCCGGAACATGGGGACCACGTACGACCTCATGCGCTTGTACTGCAGCCGGTCCCAGTAAGTAAGCACCGGCCCAACCACGGGCTTCATAAACCCAGGGAGCAGTTCGATAGCCATGGCGGGGAGCAGGATGTACTTGGAAAATCCGGTTGAGGCCTGGACGTAGCCCGGGTGCCGACACAGCGGGAGCCCAACAAGCACGCGGTTGACGATGCGGCCCATGGCCTCGAGCATGATGTCGTAGAGAACCATCTCGTGCCATTCGTCCTGGTAGCTACCCCACAGACTGCGCAGGGTGTCGTTGATCTCGTCGACCATGACTGCGGCAAACTCATCGAGCCCCTGGGTCAGCTCGCGCTTGGCCCGGTCGCCGATCTTGCTCCATACGGTGCCTTCAAGCAGACCCAGCATGGTGTAGTCGCCGCACATGAACTGGCGGTTCGTCTCGAACTGGCTCATGACCGACTCGGGCTGCTCCAGCACCCAGCCCATGCAGTTGGCCGGAAGGACCACCTCGTGCCCGTTGACCAGGTTGGGGAGCACAAATGATTTGCCGTTTTGAGAGCACTCTGCGTATCCATCCAGGAGCAGCTGGCGGAGGCCAAGGAAGCTTCGGAGCGAGGCCTTGGCCCGGGAGCGGATACCGCCATCAGAGGCACCGACCCAGGGGAGCGATTTGGGGAGGCCTTGGCGGGAGAAAGCTCGCCACCAGACATAGCGGAGGGATCCAAGAATCCAGAGGACCGCTAAGGCGATGGCGAGGATGTTGAGGGGAGTGAGCAATGCGCTCAATCGCCCGTCGGCGAGGTTCATGGTGGTGAAAATCGTCATGATAGTCAGTGATTTCAGGTATGGCAGATTGCAGCCATTCAGATCTTGTAAAGTATCAAAGGTAGGTAAGTTAAAACGCGAGACAGACAGGAGTCCCGCGTACATTATCCATGCCGATGTACTTACGCCATGCCAGGAGAGCCCTAGCTCACACAGTAGCATTCTCCATTCGTCTCGAGTCATGGACTTTCTTCCCGAATTCGGTGTGTACCTTTGCCAAGGAGGGAAGTACCAGATACAAGACAGCCCGACCGGATGCGCGAGAATGGAATCATACTCCGATCGTTACACGGCGCCTTGCTTTGGCGTAGCGGGTGTCATGAGACAGGCGACGGTAAGTGTTATGGCGAGTGAATAAGGGCGTACTCCAACAGGAGCGATGATACCGCATACCAACAAGCCGTCCAGCCGATGTCACACCACTTACACGGAAGCCTATGCCGTCGGAGGGGTT
>Ga0247760_1000894_pt1 | contig 30416 bp, 26 predicted proteins | sample UWRJL171409R4_FD_179936 | JGI IMG/M metagenome (GOLD analysis project Ga0247760, IMG submission 179936) | Plant litter microbial communities from Arlington Agricultural Research Station in Wisconsin, United States - UWRJ-L171-409R-4 | ecosystem: Environmental > Terrestrial > Plant litter >... | reverse complement strand
ATCCGAGCGGGACAGGTTACATATGCCTCTGCAGCATTTGCCTCTCCGCTTCTCTCCCGGCCTCCCAGCTCAAGTTCTAAAACCCCAGCCAGGCAGGAGGCAAAGATGTGGCTCTCAGGGGGTCAAAGCGGAGAGGAGAGAGGCCAACTCAAAATACATCCAGGCGCGCCGGATTCATTCGGAGGCTAGGCAGTTGAAGACTGTTGTTATGCTGTCATCTGGTGTAGTGTACAAAGACCTCTTCTTGGTGAGAGGTAGCTAGGTGGTTACGGAATCTGATGGCGGGGGTTATCTGCCAACTCGGGGTCCGGGGAGACGGCAGCCCGACCACAAACAAAGCACACAGGCACACAAGCGGTGCGGATAGTCGGATGTTTTGTCCGTCTCGCCACAGACTACCCCTAAGACAAGACAGCTGTGACGACATGGTTAGGTAGGTAGGTACAATCCAACCCCTGCAAAATTGTTCGCGCAGTACCGCCAAAGACTTACCAGTGTCTCAACCACAAAATGCGGACTTGGTCCAATTATCTGTGTTGGAAATTGTATTTTTTGGGTGGTGATGAAAAATACGTTATTTGAGGGTTAGGACGGGAGGACGGGGGCCTGGGCACTGAGACCTGCATGAACAATCTTCTAGGGGGTTGGGTTGTCCACTTGTAGATACAGAACTGCAACTGGCTAGATACCTAATTGAGTGACCGCAAGTCTAGGGGGGAAAAAAAAGGTGGAAGAAAGGGGCAATAGACATGTAGTGAGTTAATGGGAGGGCAAAGCCGCGGCAACCAGCTGCGTCAAAGGGATACACATACCTCGCCAGCTGTCTTATGCTCCTCTAATTATATCCCCCTGACTGTTTCAACTCTTGAACAAGTCCCAACTGCCTCTTTATTTATTTTCCCCCACCCTCCCCTCCGCCCACTCTGCACTACTCAGTAGATAGACCCTCGCTTTCCATGCATGTATCTGTGGTTCACATCCCACCAACTCAAGTACATGTAGTTAGCGTCCAGTTCAGGTGAAGCCCACATTGGCAACAGGGGCGACAAGTACGCCTGAAAGATTGTTCACACAGTACTTCACAGCTTGGCTGCAGCTTCAGGGCCACCTACCCCCGGCATTCTTTTCTGTGTTTCTGAGGGCTTGATGATGATGATGATGGAAACTTAAGGCCTCAAGGAGTAAATTTCAAGGTCTAAATACCTACTCTCTGGCTTGACCCCTCGCAAAACAGCTTTCCAGCTGTTCATGTATTGCACAAATCCCTACTGGATGCTCACTAAATCTTATGCTAACAATCTTTCAGGGGTTGGGTTGTACATAAGGGGGCTGAAAGGGAAATGTCACCTCTCCACGGGGGGCTAAAGCCCAACAAAGTTCATCCCAATCTCCTAGATCTGGTGAGCACCCTCACACAGCGCCGCGAAGGCAACCATGACAGCCCGGCCCTCTTTGGCGCCGACAACCTGAATCACTTCGTAGCAGGATGAAACTTGATGCGCTAGACGGAACAAGGAAGTCAATATTGTCGATGGCTTAAGGATCCACAGCACTATAGCAGTATTGCAAGTAAGTTTTCCGTGTCGCCTTCGAAGATGCCACCCGTGTGATGTCGAAGGGGTAATCCCCCACGCGCACTTGCCAGACATATCCGTACCATGACTGCAGTGATGTCGATAGCGTCGGCGTCAGCAACAGGAGAACCTTGCCCAGGTTGACCCGCTCTAGTAAATGTTACAAGATCGGCACGTCCGATGAGGTCAAACGTTTTGAAGGTGCGCTGGAAATAGAAGCTCTACTCCATGGAAGCCACATATATCATCTTGTCAAAGGCGTACGTCTCTTCCCGCTCCAACACGGCGGCTACATCTGGCAGGGGATAGGTGTTGGTTCCGGCACGCTCACGAGCGATAACAAAAGCAACGTCCTTGGCACCGCGCTTCTCAGAGTCGGTATTGAGACGAGCACATGTCGAGATGCATCTCTCGACGCCGATGTTACGGAAGCGCTGCCACAGGGCTATCGCCTCCGCATCGCCGTCTTCCATGCGCCGGAGGCAGTTATTGTGTTCGGCGCGCAGCCCTCGCGACTCGATCTCAGAAGTGCCACGGCCTTCGGCACAAGCTTTTCCACTCTCCTCCTGTTCAGGCTTGAAAAAGGCCGTTGATGCGAGTATAGACACCAGCGTATATGCTTGAGCGGGTCGCACGAAAGCTTCTTCGGGTCTGAACCGTTGCCATCCAACAGCAGGAAGGCCAACCGGTTGGCCCCAGTCACCAAGAGATTTAGTTTGTCTCGACGACTTCCCAGCTCATCGCCTGATACGTTGGCAATGAGTACACTCATAATAGTGCTGCGAAGACGCCGGGCGTGAACTCCTTGGTGATATTGGATGATGAAACTCCACGATGACTTTGTCACGGTCCTGTAGCCGCACGGAGCGCGAAGAAAACCGGCAGACGGGTCCCATGGGCCACTGGCTTCTGGAAGAGATTATGGCTTCTGGAAGAGATTATGGCTTCTGGAAGAGATTATGGCTTCTGGAAGAGATTATGGCTCTCCAGGAAGTCAGCTGCCAAAGCAACGCACAACTCGCTGGACTTCTTTTCCTCAGCGTATTCGAAGTTAGGCAAGGTGCAATTCGCACACCGCTGGATTTGGTGAAGTTGTAGACTCGATAGACTCGATAGATGTCGGTCAGTTGACTCAGGAGGTGGGCAGCAGGGAGATTTCTAGCGAAGGAAGAAGGGGGTTCCAAGTAAGCCCAGCAATGCCGCGAGGTCGTCCAATGTCAAGGTCAACATCGTGTCATAGCCTGTGACAGAGGTATTTCGGTGATGCGGGCTGGGGGTATGCGCTTTTGAACGTTGTTCGAGTGAGTTAGAGAGGCTCCGAGCATCCCAGACCAGATTTGAACATAAGGGGTAAAACGTTATCCTAAGGTTAATCTCGCGGGCTTACTTCGTCTGTTGTAAAACTGTGGGACGAAGTTGTGTCAAAATCTCTGGTCATGCCCTGGCACACCTTGAATAGAAGACTTCCTCAGTTCCTACACATCGTTCTCTGGCCAGTGGATAACGCCGGCGTGGTTTTAAATCGTAGCTCATTCTCCCAGCACTATTCCGCTGCATTTACAGCCCATCTCTTTCCGTTCTATGTGAAATATCTCCCATAAAAGAAACACTCATGAGCTTTGCTCATTGGTTCCGCACCGCCGAAAGAGTGTCCGTGGGGCAGTGAAGTTGTCGATTGAAGAGAGGCGTGGGTGTGGCCTGTGGGGCCTAGTGGGGCCACAAGGCCGAGCATCCATCCCACCGTGCAAAAACATTGAATTTCTCCGGAATCCGGTTTGGGCCTTTCCCCCAACAGGTTTGTTGCGGAATACTCCGTGAGAGAGGAGAGATAGACCACTACTTTTGTGCGCAAAAATGCAAGTTCGAACAATGCATGTCCTACAGCAGTTTTTGCCCGCGCCTCAGTTGGCAAGTCCGTTGCCTAGGAACTGTCAATTCTTACTTTCTACTGCCTCTAAGCCCGGTGCCTGCTGAGGGAGTTCGTGAGTGGGTTAGTTGCAAGGTTGCCGGGTATCGGCACGGTTGGTATGGAGTCGGTGTTTTGCATTTCCAGGTTTTTCGGTTCCTGCTATTTGGCTGATGAGTGGAGTGGAACTCGGCTGTCTGAGGGGCAGCTTCCTCCGTTTGGTTCCTATTCGTACATGGTAGTTAAAAGATCAGGCGCTCAGTGTCAGCTTGCTATCCTGCTTGCACGGGTTAATTGTGTAGATTGATCTGTCATCCAGAAGCAGGGGATTTCGTGGTGTAGACGAGGCTCCAGCCAGGAAAACAGGTCAGGTCGGCGACCAGTGTGACGGGGTGTGCATGTGGGGTTGCGTGAACCAGGGAAACCTGGAAAAGCTGGGCACTTTGTTGGTGAGGGGCGGGCAGCATGGCGAAAAACGAAGAGGGGTTTAATCAAAAAAGTGATGACTGCCACGAGTGTGCATGTTCGCCTCCACAGGAGTTCCCGTGGCTAAGAAGGACTCGGCGCGAGGAATGACGATGCGGGACACGCTCATTAAGTTTGCGATTACTTATCGCTGGAGAGTAGAGCAGGCCTGGTAGGTAGGACAACGCGAAGGAGAGACAGCAGCTGAACATTAGTTCTGGCCATCCAGTTGCTCAGCTCTTCTTGCATGTGGTGCTGAGTTACCGGCCGCTTGGAATCCGGAGGTCTCGGATTGTGGCACGTCAACTTCCCCCACCAGGCGGGCGCTCAAGTCCAACCCTGAAATAATGTTATCGCGGAACTGGACTCAGGAACTTGGCCACCTATGGAAGATAGCTTTGTGGGCGGACGAAGTGACGCAAAGGACTCAAATAGCATATCAACTTTGAAAAAGACACACTGCACAAATTCAAGGGGACCTTGATTTCCAAAGCCAGGACTGAGTGTCACCAACAACAAACACCCTTTCAATAGCCCACCAGCCCTTTTGCGTGTGAAAACCCCACCAAACGCATCTCCAAGTTCTGCGCTAGCCCTGTCCCAACGGTGCCCAGCCAGCTCGCGCTCCGGTAGCTCCCATTGTCAAGAACCAACAACACGGAAAACCGTAATCGGGTTGCTGTATAATATATCAGCTGTTGATTGTAGAGATTTGTGAGCTAGCGTTGGACGAGTTTCGCCTACGTCAGAACAAGCAGCAGCCTCCTCGGTGAAAAGAGAGAGGCGCAATTTTTTCTCAGTGCAAGCATCTCCTGGGAAGACCGAGCGGAGAAAGAGGGTCGCAGCGGAGGCCGGGGATGCGGGTCGCCTAGATCTACACTACCGTTACCTTTTTCAGGAGAGCAGGGGTCGCCCATTGCTCACGCCAGACCAGAACAAGCAGTGGCCACAAAACGCCACCAGCAGAGATCGACGCCTCATGCTAGAACGGGCCTCCGCTGGGAAGAGCAGTGGGCGGCTCGGCGTCCATTTTCGCAATGTGACCTCTCTCCCGACTGGAATCGCTAACAGCCGATCGAAAAGTCGACCATTTGCTGTCTTTTGTGACCCCGGTCACTCCGTCCAATTCGCCATCTCGCTCGACCACCCCTCTCACCCCCCTCCCCATCCATCGTCAGGAACTTCCCCATTAGTTATTGCACGCCAACCCTGCTCGAGGGCAAGACAGCTCTAATTTTTGCTGAGCAAGGAATCCCGTTTCTTCCCACGTCCATAGCCGAAGAGGGTAGCTTTCAACTCTTCCCTTCTTCCCCCTTCTTCCAGAGCGCAAACGATAACCCCCAAATTTGCTGGTCCTGTTCGGGTGAAGCGTGGATGACGTCCCATTCGTTGCACCGATTCGAGCATCCACCCCTCTCGCTTTCCAACCACCAAGGCAACGACCACAGTTCCCGATCCGGTTGCGCCTGTCGTCCCCGCTTGTATAGCTCCCGTTGTCGCTGCAAGATAGCAGCGCCTCAATTCCTGGTGCCGCCGCGCGATCGCGATCGACTCTCCTGAGAGCAGCCACACCGGCGGTTCTAGCCCCTGGCATCTTCCGCGAAGGTGATGAGCACAAAGACAACTCTCTACCTTTCTCAGTCTCCGTAGTCAAAAATCAAGCGTGCGCACCCCTTGTTCCATTGACAGACCCGTCGCGCGCGAGTCCATTGTCCGCGCCGTCCCGGGTGCACACCATCACCACCCGTCCGTCTTGTTGCGATCGCCTGACCCATTGGGCTTCGATTACAGTTTAAAAAGAAAGAGTGGGAACCGTGCGAATTCGTGTCAAGAAATCCGCATTTGCTTCCTTGTGGGGATGCCTACGCCAACTGCGTGATTCTTCAATAAGCCGTGCATTTGGTTGGATGCGTCGCTGAGTCGCGGTTGGGTTGGGTTCCCGCCGAATCCTCTTTTGTCTGGTCAATCGCTGCCCTCGCAGAGCACGCACTGTCCTCTACCACCATTGTCGCCATCATGCCGCCCGAAAACGAAGCAGCGGTGGGAGCCGGTAACAACTCTAGCGACTTTGTGAGCTCCGTTTATCTGCTCAGGAAATGCTCTGTTGGCTGACCCCCGCGCCTAGGTTCGCAAGCTCTACAAGTACGCGGCTTCCTGCTGTCATTCTTCCTCAGATATGCATCCACATATACTTACCAGTAGCCCTGCAGGATGCTCGAGGACCCATCATACAACTCGGTAGTACGATGGAGCGCCGAAGGAGACAGTTTTGTTGTTTTGGAGGTACGCACCCAGACGATTTGACCAAGATTGGCCCTGACTTCGGGTATTACAGAACGAAAAGTTCACGAAAACCATTCTTCCAAAACACTTTAAGCACAGCAACTTTGCCAGCTTTGTTAGGCAGCTGAATAAGTATGACTTCCACAAAGTCAGGCATAATGAGGAGAGTGGCGAGACGCCATATGGTCGGGATGTAGGTGGTCCCCATCCCCGGTGCGAGACTCGGGTGCTGACGGGGCGCATGGACAGGCCTGGGAGTTCCGGCATCCAGAGTTCAGGGCAGATAGGAAAGATAACTTGGATAACATACGGAGAAAAGCGCCTGCCCCCCGGAAAACGGCGCAGACAGAGGAAGCCTTCCCCGCAACACAACAAATTGTGGTGCTGAGTGAGTCGCTTGCCGCGACCCAGCACCAGATCCAAGCTCTCCAGGAGCAATACTTTGAGCTCTCCCAAACCAACAAGGTCCTCGTGAACGAGGTTGTTAGTCTGCAGAAGATGGTCCGGGCTCAGAGCCAGGTCTCGAATGAGTTGATAACTCATTTGAGTAATATCGAGGAGAGGCGGCGAAACAGCCGACATTCGGTTCAATCGAGTCACTCAAGCCATTCGGGGCCATCGTACCATCAGGCGAATATGGGGCTGCTACCAGACAGTGCTGACGAGCCAGCTCCAGAGTTGCGGAGAGCAAGGGAAATACTCAATGGGGTGTCGCCGGACTCGCAAGCTGACCGAGAACTCGAAAGGTTATCGGTGGCATACCACCAGAACGGATCGCCAGCCGACTCAGCATCATCTTCTGTGATGTACCCGCAACCAGGTACTGCAATGCCCATGGTCCACGATCCCCTCAATGACCCAAGACACCTCGTGTATCCGGTCGGGCAAACAACGGGTATAGACCCGTTCCACAGTGACCACATTCATAACATTCCCTACAGCCGGCCATTGAGCAATCCGAATGTCATGGCCGAGGCTCCTTCGCAGGCGTCGCCGCCAGCTAAGGAACAGACTGGTTCGCTATGGGGTGGGAAGAAGCCCCGAGTTCTTCTCGTCGAGGACGACAAGACTTGTGCGAGGATCGGGTCCAAATTTTTGACCAACGTTGACTGTACCGTCGAAACTGCTGTAAGTGTGACAAGCTGGGCGTGTCCAGAGCCCTCTGCCTTGCTTGGATTCTGACGGTGGTACACAGAAAAATGGGCTAGAGGCGGTTGATAAGATTAATCACGACAATGATCGCTTTGATCTCATCTTCATGGATATTATCATGCCACAACTTGACGGTGTATCGGCGACAGCCATGATCCGCATGGTTGCTCCACGAGTGCCCATCATCGCCATGACCTCGAACATACGGCAGGAGGACATCACCACCTACTTTGGATTCGGTAAGCCCAAGTCAAAGAAAACCTGCCACTTACTAATTCTGACCTTCCCTAGGAATGAACGATGTTCTGGCGAAGCCATTCACCAGGGACGGCATGGTCCGGATCTTGAAAAAGCATCTGTCGTACATGTTGAAAGACCCATCGTCGGCGGGTCTTGGTTCGGATGATGGGGGTCAAACAGTTGGAGGACCTGGGCCAGGACCCCCAACTTCGACACAACAATATGCCGGCGGGATGGGTATAACGACTATCGGTCAAGGGGCTCAAGTGAAATTTGAGCAAACTCCGATCCAATCACCAGCAACGACCACATCCTGGCATTCCCCCAGCCAGATGCAGCAAACATCCCCTAATCTTGACGGTGGCGGGTATATAAATGCGCAAATCAACGGACCGGGAGGGATGGTGTTGACTCCTGGGGGCACACAACGGCCGCAGTTTGCTAGTCAAGTTGTAAACCAGGTAGGGGCCCAGGGGCTCGGACGTATGTCTGATGGCTTGTCCATGGGCGAAGAACGGCCGGAAAAGCGCCAGAGAATGTATGGACCATCGCAGGGGGCCTATGTGCAATAATGACTGTGGGTTCTTTCGTCGGCCATTGTCGGGTCTCGGTGGGGCCGCGTGATGAGCGCGCATAGGAAGTAAACTTTTGGCGTTTGGGGCTGGCATGGTCAATCCGGTATGCCATCATGGATGAAGGATGGTTGTTTGTTCTCGGTCGTGTCGCCCTGTATATTAGCTCATGACACGAAAGTGGAAGCGTCCCCCAGAGAGGGGGGCTATATCATGTCGTTTACCCATCCAGATCCGTCGCAGCCGTTGAGGGCAGGAGGCTTGTGAAGCTTAGGTCTGGTAAAGACAAACCGGTGAGGGGTGACAAGCCGTGATTTGAGGTACAGGAACACGGTGAATGGTGTGTTCGTAGCATGTAATATGAGAGAGAGAAGTTCGAGGGGACTGCGTGCTCGAGCAGAGGTTGGCAAGGTGGTAGCTGTGCTCAGATTCCAGGTAGGGAGGAGGAACCCAAGACTGTCGAAGGCGTTTGTGTGTCCTTGTGGACGCAACGGCTAGTTATTGACGGGTTTCTCCATCCAGTGTCGCCCGTGACCGAAGGTTTCCTCCCGGCCCCTCTTCGCCCCTCCCCGTCATCGGAAGACGACAATACCCGCATGCCAGCCAGGGCCTGGAAGGCCGCAGGTGTGACAAGCTGTTTTTTCTTTTTTCGTTTGCCAGGTTGGGCCTCCTCGGATTCGTTTGACTGGGCGTCGCTGGGTCAGTCTTGGCCAAGAGGGGGAAACCACGCAATGCGATGGGTCTGGACAAATGAACGTCGTCGGAAGGAGGTCCGAAGAGGGGAGGGAAACGAACCTGGGACTGGGCCTAGTTTTCTACTCGCGGGACTTGTGCCCTGCTCTGCTCTACCCTAGAACTAACACTACCTGGGGAGGCAAGCGTATGGACCCGGCAGAAGTTGTGCCGTCGAAGTTCTGCCCGGGGGTTGGAACGGGGCTTCGCAAGGTGCTAGCGAGGGAAGGGGGGGTTTCCATGGGCAGTGAGGATGCACCCGGCTGCAGCAGCAGACGCTAGGGAGATGGTCCGAGGCGTTCTAGGCCGCTCGCTGGAGCAAGGAGAATGAGGCCCAGTCCGTGTTTAGATGTAACCCCGTTAGATGGATTGCAGGGTCCCAAAGATTGCGACAGCATGACAAGGTGCCAGGGGGGGGAGAGTAGCCATGGGCTGATCTAGCTGTCCTTTCCCGCTCGCCGAGTTAACCACACCTTGCCTAGTCCATCGACGACTGTAAGCCTTGACTCTAATATTCGGGGCCTTGAAATTTACTCCTTAGGGCCTCAAGTTTCCATCATAGCCCTCAAAAATGGAAAAGAATGCCCGGGGGGGGGTTAGCCCGGAAGCTGCAGCTAAGCCGTGAAGTTCTCATAAGAGAGCGCGTCATGAGCTGGCTTATCTAGGTCAGTCTAGAGGCTCCGCCAAATCGGACAGCCCACACCCAAGAAAATGGGCCCACAAGAAGGTTTACGGGCGTATCTACACACGGCCACCCTCCCATCAAACCTTCCGACAGCGTTTCCCACCGCCCGATTGGGGGATAGTAACAGGAAATGTACATCTTCCCGCTGAGAGAAGAGAAGGACTAACAGGCCAACTAGCATCAATCCGGTTCACCCGGAGGACCCGTCTGAGCGCAGCAGCGACCATCCTATAGCAATCCCAATACGCTCAAAGCTGGACTCCTGGAGGGAGGGACATAGCAGGGGCTAGCCCAGCCGTGCCAGCCGTGCCAGCCGTCGAAGGCCTGGGTGGTGGTTGCGTTGCAGACGAACGACCACAAGACGCCGGATGAGGTTCTTCGAGATGTTCTGGACGGGCCCATTTGGTCTTGGCCAGCCCATTTTCGGACGGCTCTCTGCATGGCATTGGCCGATCCCGAGCGCTGTCATTGGCAAGCTTCGTGCCCCGCCTTGCTGATCCCTGTCGTTGCTCAGGGTGCCAGGGTCGGAGGTCTCAGGTTCGCAAGAAAAGGACGGCGCAGTGGAATGCGAGAATCCACGGGGGGATATTGCCATGAGGTTCAACGCCTCACAGCTGGTTGGCGTGAGAGCTTGGCGCGTGCAGTCCAAACCTGAAAGATCGTGTTAATGATGACGGGCATTCAGCTGGGGATTCTCTGCTATTGAAACGGCGAGGGAGCTATTTGCGACAAGGGTGGGGCTAATAAAGGAGCAACGGCAAATTCTTATTCAAAAAGAAAAACGACTCCAGAGTCTGGAAATGACCTCGGAATACGGGCATGGATACTCAAGTCAAACCTAACTTCACACAACAGCCTCGGGATGATCGAGGGACGGGATCCGGCCTCACGAGCATATCCGGCTAGTCATTAGGTCAGGAGAGGTGAATACTTCGTGGAACTGAAGCCAGTTCACAAAACCAGACTAGGGGCGCCCACACAAGACCTTGATTGCAAGGAACAGATCGCAGGGCGAGTGCACGGCTTCCAGAGATGTTCTAGCGCAACCTATCACTGCAAGGGGCGATAAGATGCCAGCGGCACGACCCCGCACCCCACATCGACGTAAACTTCCACTTGGCTTCCAGTCCAAGCAAATCGCGAATTGAGTCATCACCAAGCTGTATACCCTACGGTCCAACCCCTCAAATGACCTGAATAATTCCCGAAACATCAGAAGAAACCTGCAATCGGCTCGAGAAGCTAGGCTTACACTTTTTGAACAATTCAGTTTCACCTTGGCATATTCCATGTCGAGCAAGCAGGGCGGCAAAGGCCGGGCTGCAGCCGCGAAGTCCAAGAAACCCGCCAAAGCTGGCGCTGATGAGAAGGCCGAAGATGTACTTCAGGCAGTCGTATGTGGCAACCTCCCAAGTGTATATTGCTGTCCCTAGTCGGGGCGCTAACCTGTCGGTATCTCTGCGACTAGATCCTCGCCGATTCTTTCCAAGACAGATTCAAGCCTTTCACGTTAGAAAAGCCCAGAGTAACCCTTCCCGCGCCCTTCCAGTTGCGCAAAAGCTCACTTAATTCCAGTGTCTACTGCCCCTAGTCGGAGTGCCGATCATTGAGTATACATTGGAATTTCTGGCTGGGAATGGCGTCCAGGAGGTCTTCATCTACTGCAGCGCGCATTCAGAAGAGATTGAGACCTACATCAGCGAGTCACCACGATGGAGTCCCAAAAGCGTTATCTCGCCGTTTTCCTCCCTCGATTTTATTCGTGTGGCCGACGCGACATCGATTGGCGACTTTCTGCGCGACCTTGACAAGCGAGCGCTGGTGGAGGGAGATTTCATCCTTGTTCACGGCGATGTCGTTTCCAACATCCCCCTGGCTGACATTCTCGCGAAACACAAGGCACGGAGGGAGGCGAATCGGGATGTCTGCATGACCATGGTCCTGCGCACCATAGGCGACGAGCCTCACCGTGCCGGCAAGGCGAGAGTCATCACGCCAGTATTCTTCGTTAATCCAGAAGGCCGCTGCTTGCAGTACGACGAGATACACCCCTTCCAGAAGGACCGCAAGCTGCGTCTAGATCGCTTGCTGTTTGATCACGGAGAGTTCTACATGCGGGCAGATCTACTCGACTGCGGTATTGATATCTGCACGCCTGAAGTGCTAGCACTCTGGTCTGAGAGTTTCGACTACGAGTTGCCAAGAAAGAACTTCCTCCACGGAGTGCTGAAAGACTGGGAGCTAAACGGCAAGATGATTTATACTGAGATACTCAATCATGGCTACGCGGCGCGAGCCAGCAACCTCCAGATGTATGACTGCATTGCCAGGGATATTCTTGGGCGTTGGGCTTTCCCCCTTGCCCCAGACACCAACCTTGTGCATGGCCAGTCCTTTAAGAGAATAAAAGAGGGGTCGTTCCTCGAGGATGGAGTCGTAATTGCCCGGGGCAGCAAAGTCACAAAGTCAGTCATTGGGAGGAGCACCTCCCTTGGAAGTGGAACGGCGATAACCAGAAGCATTATTGGCAGGAGGTGCAGGATCGGAAAGGATGTTAAGATTGAGAACAGCCACATCTGGGACGACGTTGTGATCGAAGATGGCGCCTCGGTAGTACACTCGATCATGGCAAGCTCCGCGGCGATTGGGAAGGGTGCGCGAATTCCTGAAGGGACACTTATCTCGTACAACGTACGAATTGGTGATGGGCAACAGCTTGCAGAGAAACCATTCGTCCGCATCTCCCTTCTGGCGAATGATAAAACACTTCTCGCAACTGATACATCTCTGGTTGGTCAAGGCGGCAAGGGTGCCTTGTACGAGGAGCCGAGAGACGAGGACGAGGACGAAGAGGAAAGGTCGCGGGATCCGGCTGTCCTGCAAAATTCACTCCTGTACTCTCTTGCGGACCTCAACATTTCCTCCGAGTCCGTGTCAACCTTCGCGTCTCATGACTCGGATGACTCCAACGAGGACGGTTCTTTCTCTGACCCCTTCCGCTCTGGTGATATCGTCACTCCTCGCAGCCGCTTGTCCTCATTTGCATCGGACACCTCGGCTCAAGCCGCGTCCAGTTCCGGCGCTTTCCACATCGATGCCGTCCATGGACTCGTTGACGCCCTTCGTGCCGATGATAGCAACGACTTCGGCTCTGCCCGTCTCGAGTTCATGGGCCTCCGTCTCGCTAACAATGCCTCAGACGCGGCAATGCGTCGCGCTATCGCTGTTGCGTTTGCCCACCGCGCCGCCGAGCTGCTCAGCCCTGAGCATGGCGGACTCGAATTCACTAAGGCGGCAGATAAGACCCTTACTGCCAAGGATGGTGCCGTGAAGTTTATCAGCGATGTCGGCGTCGGCGGCGATGATGCCGCCTCGCAAGCCGAGTTTGCGCTTGCGTTGCAGAAGGCGCTTCTTGGGGTGAAAGGCCTTGAGGCGACACGGGCAAGCGCGCTGCTGGCGGCTCTGCTGCAACAGCTGTACAATCAGGATGTGCTCGAGGAGGACGGTATTCTTACCTGGTGGGGGGACAAGCGGTCGACCGAGGGGGAGAGCCTAATCAAGCTCAGGGAGAAGTGCCGCATCCTAGTAGAGTGGCTAGAGAATGCAGACGAGGAAGACAGTGAAGAGGAGGACAGCGACTAGTGCTCGGTGATCTGACATCTGATGAAAAACCGGACAGGTGTGCCAAGCCATCAGAATAGGACACCGGGGTTGGCAGTGCCTTAGTGACCAAGTCTAGACAAATTAGGCGTTCGGCGGTTCATCCGAAGCTGGTCAAGGGGGGGAAAGGCCTCCTATTTGTGGTCCAGGTCATTGCTGTGTGAGTGAGAGTTTGGTAAAATGTGAATTAAAGAATTCATGGGAAACCCACACTCTCTATGTACTGCATGGCAAACGCAAAGGTGAAATCTACATTCTCCCATCCTCCCGACCCGATGTACTATTCAGAAACAACCCTTGCCCCTTGGTCGCCACCATGACCAGACACACCACTCGTCAAGTCCCCGGAGAAGAGACGGAGGGGCAGGACAGGGAACAAAAAGCGAGGGACCAGAAGTTGTGAACACAACTCCAGTGATTAGCAATTACGCGTTAAGCATGATTATCTCGTCCCACCTACCACCAACCCCCCAATCGAACCCGTACCCCTGAAACGCCGCGAGACGCTCGTGATTGCTGGACACAACGTCACAGGCGCCGAACTGGCCAAGCTACCTAGTGATGATAACGGAGAACCCGTCAACCCAAGCACCGCATGAGCCGGTCACACCGCAGATGTTGTAACCGCGTGGAGGTATGAGCGTGTGACTGCAACCGACTTTGGTTAGCAAACAGCCCGCAGGTTCTTTTCGTCAATTTTTGAGAGCGACATGGGGTCGACATACGCAGAACCGCCGTGTACATTCCCAAACATGGGCGATCTCCTTCCCAGACTCGTCAGGACCTGGACAGCATCGATCCAGACGCCAGCCCTCACGTTGAAACCGGTGATGTACTCCCCACGGCGAATGTCTAGAACCGTGGTTAGATAACTAGTTTGGGTTAGGGGTGTGGTTTCTTTCACGTACCCATGTCAAAGGTATCACCCCCTGGCTTGCCACCTCGCTTGCCGAAGAGCTGCCGAGAGTCATCATCGTAGACAAACTCTATGCCGTCAAAAGCAAACCCATGGTAAAAGATAATGCGAGACAAGATGCGATCTTGCCGAAGCGAACTCGTAAATATGACCTCTTGCTGCTCAGTGCCCTCCATTTGAGAGAAACCAAGCTTCTTCCCACGGTAGGCCGTTTTCCCAAGACCTGGGACGCCACCCGGGAGCCGAAGACATGACTCTTTAGAAGAGCACAACTTCTTGAAGTCGTCGATATCCAAACTGCCACCACCAAGTGACTTGAGGCATATCTTCAAGTTGCCCTTCCGTTTTTCTTCGGGGAGTCGATTTCGCAACTCTTGCTCATTCAGAAGTAGCTGGCGTTGAATAGAGCCATTCTCGGCAGGATACTCTAACCAATGGTGGCACACATCATCGCCGTCGCCATATATTTCGACATATCCTAGCCCTGTAGCCGCCGTCACCACAACGGCCCCACTTTCGACTGGCCATACTTGAACACTGTCGTCGGAATTTAAGACGGGGTCGTTCGGGAGGCGGAAGCAAGGATGGTTGCGGAAACGCAAGCAGTCGAGCCGGTGCCAGGTACATTCGTCACCTGGGAATACGGGCCCACCCTTGGATCTCGTGCGGGTTGAGTAGGCTTCGCGGGAGATAAAGCTGCGATTCAGTGTAACATAGTCTCGCGCCATCACCCCGCTCTCCTGGTGTGGTAGGCCAAAGAGGTGTCCTGTTTCATGAAGGTGCGCGCCGATCCCGATATTAGCTGCTTCCCAGGAGCTACCCGCATCGTTGCAGTCGTTTCCTACAAAGTTGGTATCCGTTGGCGTGCAGTCGCTGAACGCCGGTACGACCTCCTCAAAGCTTGTCGGGTAGCTCTGAAGGCAGTGCGACCCAAATATGCCAAGATGCAGATCACCAGCATTTCCTCCCAGGGCAGCATGGCCCAAGATTGTTTCTGAGCTCGTATCCCAATGCGAGTCAAGCAGCAGCACCGAAACATACTGCTTCTGCCCGGGAAGCGACTTGAAGTAGCTCTTGACTGCGTCGGCCGCAATTCTGTACAGCGCACCCTTATCAAGAGCATTAGGGTTTTGTTGTGCGCAGTCCAAGCTTCGAAGCTCAGCCAACGTCTTGTCCGTTTGAATGACGTGTACGCGCGCCTCCGAGCGTAACGTGCCATATTCTCGATCCCTCTGGTTGGAGGTGCCTGTGACCCACTCTTCCTCAAATCTGAAAGTGCGACGCCCAAACTTATTCCGCGACATCTGCTCAGCAGTAAACGCTTGCCAAAGGTACGCTGCCATGCGGAACTTGCGTATTGCCGTTTCGAGCCCATTGCCCTCGCGCTCGACCCTCGCTGGCACCGCATCAAATGTCCCCGGCGAGTCCTTTGCCACCAAGATGGCCAACTGCAACGGAGGGGCATTGATAGGAGGGATCATGTGCACTGTAAGGTATGAAGCGTGGATCGGGTTCGAAGATCCGCTGTTGGCCAGTTTCGGACTAGCGAACTCAAAGCGCAAGCGATTGGCTCCAGGGTTCATGTAGACCACGGCCTTGAAGTGGGAGCTACACACTGGCCATGTCGTTGGAGGGAAATTGTCATCGAGCCGGCTGACGGTAACGTTACCCTCGAGGCACTGCTGCGAGGGATCGCCTACTGTTCCATGTACGAGTAGGACCTTTTGGTAAACCTGTTCAGATGTCAGCTGTTGGACTATCTCTTGCTGGAGGGGTGCCATGGTCTATGGACCCTCCAGAAATGAGGGCTTTTTCAGCAGACAGCTGGAAACATCTTCAACTTACCCATGTGTTCTCTGGGACGTTGGTGATCCGAGGAGAGAATTGGGAGACGGGAAGGCTACCTCCACCCTGTGCAGGTGAGCCCAGTCCAGCCATACCTGATACGCTGTATCTATTCGGGGCGCCGTTAGGGTGGCCGGGCAGCGGCGGGCGAACCAGCGGCACCGGGGGTGACTGCGGAGGCTGTTCCTTGACCTGCAAATTGAGGGCCAAATCGGACCGTCCCGCAAGGGATGGCGGGGTTAAAGAGCCGGTGGTGGGCGTAGTGCCCTGGCTTGCATCGCTGGAGGTATCAGTTGACTGCTCTGTTCTGAAGCTAGATCGCGATTTTCTCCGCAAGTCCTTGAAGTTAAAAAAAGACGGCGCCATGGCTGGCGGGTAGCACTGGCGTGTTGCCTCTGGTATATGCCCGTGGGAAGCAACGCTCACTAAGGAAACCAACGGCGGCGCGCAGCATAGAATAAGACCTGAGCGTTGGGATGGAGGCACAGGCCACAACGGCGCAAAGAGTGGCGACCAGCGCTACCTATTCCGGCCGGTTGGCAAAGTGGAGAGTGGGTGGACAGCAGAGATACGGATACCAACAGTGAGTGGCGGTGTCACGGAGCTCTGGCAGGTTATAGTTTCCTGTATTTGCGGCGCATCCGGCTGATAGACGGGTTGGCACGCCAAGTAGCTTTGCGTTCCCGCTGCGATGTAGGCGGCCCGATGACGTATCTACTTTTCGACCTGCCAAACCGCTTAATTGGGCCCTTGATTGGGCGAGGATCTGTGACTTGACCTGGCCGGACAGGGGCTTGCCAGGTAGGTTCTTTATCAAAAACGAGTGACGAAGTGCCCCGTTATCTCTGCAGTTGCGGCGGAAAAGGCAGCCTGTCCGGATAAACACCACAGCTATGCCCGGGCGGTCTTGCTGAGGAACTGGTAGGTACACGCGCGTTTCGACGCTGGTGCTGTGAGATAGCGATGAGTAATTGGCCTGATTCAAACCGCCGGTGTCAAGGTAACGAGTGTGAAGAAGCTCAAGGGTGCAGCGAGGGAGGGCGGTCAATTGGAGTAGGTGACGCGGACAAGTGGACGACGACTCGGGTGTCTCCCGTGGTTGAGGTCTCTGGACTTACGCTTCTTGGCGCGGAAGCCAAAGATCAGATCGGTCGATCCGCTGTTTCGACGAACAGGGAAATGCAGTCTTGCAACTTGGAAAAACGAGAGAGCGAAACGCGAGAAACAAGGAAGAAGCTGGAACAAACAGCAGCAAACCCAGTGATTGAGAGCCAAGCTAGATGCGTTTTCCAGAAATTCCCGACCTTGTGGATTACAGCTAAATAAGCAGAAAATGAAGGATGAAGCTGGAAGGGAAGACGAAGCGCAAATGAGTAAACATTCCAAGGTTTTTCGTCGCTTTTGTCCCCCGCCGCAAAAAAGGTCAGGATGAGTGTCCCGCCCCTGGTTCCTAGCAAAGGGAAGGCGATAGGGAGCGTGGCGCCAGAACGATGCTTATCGTCGTTTGTTGGGGGGAGGAGCGGCCAATTGTCCGGATGATGGAGAGGAAAGCGAAGAAGGTGATGTTGGTGATGTCCCTTACCATTTCAAGCGCAGACAGAGCCAACACGCTTGCTCCACATGCATCTTTACGAGCATCCTCGATCTTCCATGTTCCCTGGCCTTTGGCGCCGTTTTGCGACCCCCACAACCGTAGTTAACTAGGTAGTCACTGACGTTGATGGCGCAAAGAAGAAAAGAACGTGTCGTTTAATCTGTTGCTCGGATCGCTCCGTGGTATACTCGTGCGCTCGCCTTGCGACGAGGGCTTTCAAAAGATGAACAGCTTTTGTATGGTTGCCACTGTTCATGGAGTTGATGTTGTTGGCGAGCTCGCAGAACACCCCTGTGGCTGGTATGATATGGAGATTCCGGGTTGTTCCAGGTTTCCATCTGACTGTGGGAATACTACGAATAAGTGGCCGACCTCAGTTGTCGTTTGGCTGTGAGTTTCTGCCCGGTAGTTATAAGTCATGGTCCCCATTGAGTCCTGTGGTGTTGTCTCCTCGAGTACAGTTCGGTTTTATGGAGATGCCACCACGTCTTCCAAGACTGGTCCCGGCTGGTTGGTAGCATTTTTTGAGGCCCATCTCCCAGGGGTGATGTCGCTATTTCAGCCAAGCCCTGCTGTTCTGTTTTCCGACTGGACAGAAAAGTCATGACCCTTCCCTCGCGGGGTTGTAAGGTGGCATGCAGACGAGCTGGAAGGCACGGGTCAAAGGTAAGCGACTAAATTGGCTTGATTGGTAGGCCAACGCCCCCTGTAAATCCTTGTGATTTGCTGGTCGTGCCGTGAGTGCAGCTAGAGAGGGGCCAGTGCTCAGAGGTAATCTACCGGTTTCCACAGGAATGTCAATTTGCTTCATCAGGCCTCCCGTCTCTGTGTGGTGCAAATATCCTTCCCTGGCGGGTGTTCTTTTGGCAGCAGCTCCCTCTGCCCCCATTTTTGTCGATACCTACAGACCATTGGAGCTTTTCTGCAACTTATTGGCGAGGCCTGGTCGGACCGCTTAAGTGGTCCGCATCTCTTGACCTCATACCTCCCCCCGCTTGTAGCATCCCGGGCTAGATAGGCTGGGCGCTTGTCTTAGGAAGAGCCTGCAATTTTCTGACCAGTCCCACCTTCAACCACCAGACCACCGTTCGGCCCTGATTCCTCACACTCCCGACTGGTTGCGTCGAGATCATTTTTACAATGTCGTCGCCAACGAAGCAGCAGCCCGATGCTGTGGCAGATAGAGTGATGCGGAGGTTGGAGATCAGCAAGGTAGGTGCATGCGAGGCTGTGACCCATTGCACTCTCACCTCGACTCATGCGGAACATGTGCTGAACAGAGAGACTCCAGATGGCAAGAAAGCTGCAAAACCGCCTCGCATTAGCGCAATTCAAGACAAAGCATGGTTGGGAGGACCTCACTCTGGACATAATCGAACCGAAGGTGGAGGAACAATTACGCAGGAACCGACACAGCGAAGGCGATGTGCTGTCGGATTCTTCATCGAGCGCCTCGGACCTCCCTTACCCCGCGAGAGCTCTGATGAGCTCGCCGCTTAAAGCTCCCTTCTTTTCCGATGCGATTGGCTCCAGCAACGGCAGTACTGGTCACAGAAAGCGCAGTTACATGATGTCTTTCGATCACACCGACTCAAGCCCGAGCAAACGTTTTCGCCAGTCACCCACCCCCCACCGTTCTTTCACGACGGCACATGGGTCGTGGAAAGAATATCATCAGTTAGCGCAGTCATCACCCATAAAACGTCGACAGCAACACTTTACAACGTCTGGCGGGCCCGATGTTTCCTTCTTTGCTGGGTCACGGCAGATCGCCGACGTTCTCACTTCACCTACTTTTATCCCCCCACATTCGGATGATGATGATGACCTCCTCCCCGCACACTCGTTCCGAACAAACCACGGGCAGGCCTCCCCACCACGGACGCCACCGATGCGGAGCCGCGGGCTTCCTGTGAAGAAAAACAGAGATAAGATTTCGGCGCCGAACGCAGCGATTGCGGAGGCAGAGACTGGCGAAGAAGGCGCCGGTCTGCTCATGTATCTTGCGGCTTCACCTTCGCCAGCAAACCCGCCCAGAAACAAAATGGAGCCACCCTCCACACCACCCCCCAAGAACAAACTCGCCTTGCCGTCCTCCATGATGACAACACCAGGTGGCGGCAACCCCTTCCCCAATACTCCAGGCCTCGCCTTCGACTTCTCTGATTTCGTCCATATGACGCCTAGCCCCGCACAAAAGCCATGGAAAACGCCGTTGGCAGGAGCCAAAACGCCACTCAGTGTAGCTCGACGACGCTTGACGTTCGACGACGCATCCTGAGAAGGCAACACCCATCACTTTTATCTTGTCACAGCACTCCTGTCACTTTTTCCTTTCAGGTCTTCCACTCCTACTCTATTTTTTCTTTCTCGGACTAGGCAGCTGGTAGCATCGCTGTCACCTTTTCCTCCATTGTCTTATATCACCCACGTCGCTACTTTCTTATAATGTCTTATCCGGAGCATTGGGAGTCTACGGTTTTGGTGTTGTGGTCACGAACAGATCTCTTTTCCTGTTTATTTCAATCTGGTCCGAAGAAGCCCCTTGTCTTTGCCTGGGCGTGACGCTTTCTGGTTCTTTTCTTGGCTTATTCTTTCTGGATAGTTGGATAGGCGGCAAGCATTGTATGTACGAGCTATTGGATGGGGCACGCTATTCTGTACGACCAGACAGCAATTGGATGGACTGAATTGGGAGCGAGGCGCCGGCAACGGGCAGGAACGGGTGGGAAATGTGTCTTGGTGCGGTCGTGTGTTCTTGGGAACCGGGTTGTGGCTGTCAACGCGGGCTGGAATTCGGGAATTGGGAAGTGGGACGCGACGTTGTCGTTGGGTAAGAAAGAGGTCGCGAGCGCAAGTCACGGCAGACCAATGAGAGATTTGCATTAAATGACCCCGCGTCTCACGGGGCGCGTCTTCGTGACTTTTCGAGCAAATTTCGCGTTCGGATCTCTGCCCAATCAGAGAGTGACTTGTCCCAGAGGGGTCGGACACCCCTGGTCGCATTCATGGCGCATTGACGTCGAAGCGCCTCCAGGTCAGTGACCACCATTTCCTTTCATGCCAACCAAGTGCTTGGACCTTGGATGGTTGTCATTCTTTTCGGGAGAAGGGGGCGCTTGACGATGTCTTACAATGTCATACCGTCAACCGATACGGACCAGTCAAAATCTGGGGCTGAGAACAAGAAGAAAAAAACAGAAGCTAGAACTCCTCATCAGCCTTACCTTGGGCCCGCTCAGTCAGCGACTTCCCTTACGTATTCACAGCACCTTATAAGGATCAGTCCAACCCCTGAAAAATCGTTCGCGGGGGTACTTCACGGCTTGGCTGCAGCTTCCGGGCCAACCTCCCCCCGGCATTCTTTTCCATTTTTGAGGGTTATAATGGAAACTTGAGGCCCTAAGGAGTAAATTTCAAGGTCCTAAATGTTAGCGTTAAGGCCTAAATATTCTAGCTTGACCCCTCGCAAAATAGCTTCCCAGCTGTTCATTGCACAAACCCCTGCTGGATACTTCGTACTGTGATACTCACCAAGTCCCACGGTAACAATCTTTCAGGGGTTGGATTGTACATTGTCCTGCTAAACTACCCAGCGAGCGTATAGAGTTTGGAGGGGACATGGATATATGGCGTGGATGGCGTGCCCTCCAGGTGAGAGAAAGGTGGCGTAGCCAATAATCCCGCGTTTTCGTACCTACGCTGTCGTCCAACTCGTTTTCCGGACTTCACCCTTTTCACTTTTACCCGCGGTGACAAGACCAGGGACAAAAAAACGGGGTATGTCTCAATGTGATGCTCGCTCGTCTGTGTAGGTAGTGCAGTATATGTACAGTTTCCACCGTCCTATCGCTCCCAGGCAGTTCAAGTCCAAGTCGCTTTGCAATTCTCTCCATCAAATCATTCATTGGCTTGTTTGCTCATCCATCCACTGTCGTTCACCATCCGTCGACAGCCAGATCTGTTCAGTCCCTTTCCTTCGCCGTTTCTGTCCTTCCCCTCCCGCGCCAGACCCATTAGGTAACGTACTCTACCTCCCTTTTCCACCCACTTCCCTGTTGTTTTCTTCTCACCCGAGCAACACGCGCACGAACAGCGACAAATACAACAGACAACACAACCATCCGCCATCCATATATTGCCAGTCGGTCAGCAATGAGCCACCAAGCGGTGATTGGAAAGACATGACCACTCCACAACGGTCGTCACAATAAAAGGGGGGGTGGTGGCGTCGAGACAGAATTCAAGAACAGAACCCCTTGACGCCTGGCTCCAACGTTTTTATCCCAGCAACGACAATTGCGGCAAACAACAGCAACAATCGCAACGACAACAACAACGACGACGACGACAACAACAACAACAGTCACACCAAGAAAAGAAAAAGAAAAAAGAAAAATAGAAAAAGAATGACTATTGATATCAAGGGGTCAAAATGTCATCGCATCATACCGTCATTCACATTGCCTTCCCCACGCTCTTTTGACTCCCCCCGCTATTTCGCCTCCCACCCTTCGCAGCTGCCTCCCGCTCCAACCTATCCCTCCACCCCTGAGTTGGTGAAGCTCTCGGCTCGGGCCCGTCCCATCGTGATGCAGCGGGGCCGACGTCCGGGCCAGGATCGCTCCAGTCGCCCATACTGATGCCACTTGAGTACTTTGAGGTGAAGCTCTCGGTGCGGGTGTGGACGCCGGCAGGGCGGCGGATGTCACCGGTACCGACGCCGCCGCTGATGCGGCTGCTCCGCCCGTCGCTCCCAGCTGTAGCAGCGGTACTGCTGGTGATGCTGTTCTTGGCGGCGCGCGCACCCGCCAGAAGCTCGGGACGCTCCAGGTCGAAGGGATCCGAGCGGAATTTGTTGCGGCGGCTAGCAAATTCGCTAACGGAGCCGCCGCTCTCCCGTTGGTAGATGGTGCTGGGTTGGCGGTTGTTGGTGCTGACTGACTGCCCCCGGGATCGCCGCATGTCGGAAATGTACGTGGTGGGCTTGGGCATTGCCGGGTCCCGGATAGCGTTGGAATCGCTGAAGGGGTTGTTCGCCTGGCTGACCACCAAGGGCCCCGGCTGGGCTGACGCGTGCGCTATCGCATTGGAATCGCTAAAGGGGTCATCGGAGGCGCTCCCAAAATTGAGGTTCAGCCTTCCTAAGAAGTGATCCGTTGACCCGGCGCTGCCGTTCTTCCGTGATATACTGGCGCGGCGGCGTTGAGCCTCCCGGTCCAGTTCACGGTCGTCCATGTTAAGCAGAGTGAGGAAGTCGGGTTGAGAGCTGAGATTGCGTTTCTCCCTGTCGGTGCTCGCGATCGAGATGCTGTCCTTATCGATCCGTTTCTCACGCATCCGCCAGTTGAAGTTCATATCGGCAGTCAATCGTGACCACCAGTCCAAGAACCGATCCTTGGTCGTCACCTCAGCTCTGTTGCTCGCAGATGATGTAGCGCGGCTGTGGTTGTTCGTCGGGTCCATGAACTGCGAGTTCCCGCGATCGAGATTGACTGACGGCGCGCTCTTCCTACCCATGAGCTGGCTCATGCGGCCTCGGAACTTTTTCATGTTATAGCCCACCGTAGCCCGGAACTTCTCACCCATCGGTGTAGGCCCTATGCTCCCCCGGTTGATCACATAGGCGCCCTTCTCCTCGCGGTAGTTGGCGGCATCCAGAGGGGTAAGCAGGGTACTCCTCCGCTTCCTAAGGACCCGTCGTCTCCACCACCAGATCAGAAACGCGGCGATGCTGATGGCCACAACTCCACCAATTACGCCACCCGCCACGGCCACAGTCGATTGGACAGCATTGCTGTTGGGATTCGGTGCTGAGCTCACGGCCGAGTTCGTTGTACCTGTGTTCGTGGCTTCGGCTGGCGTACCAGCGGTCGGGGCTTGGGCGTTTCCAACGGGATTAACCAGAGTTGCCTCGGGACTATCGGTAAATATGGGTGACGCTGATGCCTGTGGGAAACCTGCCGCCGGTGAATTCGCTCCTACGTCCACTGAGGCTGTTATGTTGCTATCAGCTACACTGGTCTGCACTACGGGCGTGGTCTCTGCCCGCAAGGAGGTGGTTACGACTGAAGATGATGATGGTAAAGACGAGAAAGTTGGGAGAGTAGGACTTGATGCAGGAGGCGGCGCGGCAGGGGAATCAGTCGTTTCTGCTGCTGCCAACGTCTCTGCTTCTGCTAGAGCTGTTTGCGGCAGCACAACGACCTCGTCCACCTGCGTTACCGCCGCTACATTCAGTACCAGATTCGTGGGTGGTGGTGGTGGTGGGTTTGTGCTAGTGGTAGTAGCCAGGGAAGAGGAGCTCGTCGTACTCGTGGAGCTTGTAGAAAAAGCCTCTACGGCTGCTGTGTCTGCGTTTGCGTTGTCCACAGCCACAACTGCCGCTGCCGTCGTGGTCGCTTGCGCTGCCGCCGGTGGTGTTGCAGCGTTGACCGAGGCGGCCGCCGGGGCGCCGGTGTTCGCGGGCGCTGCCCTGGGTACTGCCGTACATCTCCTCCCGTTGACGGTCGTCAGGAACGCTCCCGCTGGGAGTCCAGGCGCCGACATGTTGAGATCCCGCTCTTTCGATTCCTCTTTGGCGAGTCCAGTCGCTCGAAGTTCGTCGTCGGGTGAGGCTCGGGTTTGAAAAAACACTCAGTATAAACACACGCGGGGAGAAACGAAAACGACAACGGAATTCCCGGCCACTAGGGCCATCTAGGTCATTGACAAGATCATGAACTTGGTGTAGAGAAAGAGGAGAGAAGAGGAGTTCCTCCCGTGGAGGCAAGCGAAAACGACAAGACAGCCGGCTAAACACAGAGCCAGCAACGCCTGGCGATGCGGATGAATTGGTGAGAATCAATGGAGAAACGGGAGAAAGGGGAGATCTGGGGACATGGCCGATGGAAGAGACCACCCGGCCGGCCACGCTCGATGGTGTGTCTGGTCTGGACGCCCCTCACCCCTTCTTGGACAGTGCTCGGCGACGGCCCCCCGTCGTCACGGCTTGGTAAAGGGATTGCTGGTAGCATGTCGCATGCGCCGCCAGCGCCGCGGAGCAAGTGACTTGCATATCGATGACAGCCAAATTTGGCGAACTCTGAGACCACCTGCACGGGCATTGAGCATGTAGCAGTTTGAGGGCCCCACGAGGTTTGATGGGCGGGCGGCGAGTGCTGCCATTGGCCGGATGGCCGAGACGAGGCGCCGGGGGGGTTGTATGAGGCTCTTCATCAGCGGGGAACCTTAACACCCGGAGAGGTTCGAGTGTTGTTCTGAGATTAAACCCCTGTCCTGTGACACATCTGACGCACCGACAATGGCGCTCAGCGGCTTGGCGGGGCATCCCAGCTCAACCCCACCCTCTCCCATTGGAACACCGCCGAGACCTCCCCAAAGACATCAAAGTTGCATGGCGGCGTGGATAATGCGGCCAGAGCCCCGTAGAAAAACCGATGGTGATAAAAATCTGGCCGATTTCTGACAGGATGCGGGCAATTGGGGCTCAGCGATGCTCCAGTGTTCGTCCCAAGGCAAACTGTCCGAGTCAAACTCGGAAAGGATTGCCCAAGCAGGCGCAACTCCACGTCCCCCTCATATGCCATGATGAGAACACAGTGTACTTAGTGTAGTACGTAGTCACGTAGTTAGCCGGTCAGGTGCGCAATGCGAACAAAGACATAGGCGAGTTTTTGAGTGCTTCTGCGATGATCCCATGGTTCCAGCGAGACGTCGGGCGGAGTTGAAACCCGATGGTCTAGGTACCCAAGTACCTCCTCTGCGTCAAGCGCTCCTGCCGTCCCTCAAAGATGGTCTTTCCAAAAACACGGCTATCGATAGGTAAGGTTCATGAGACAATTGGTCAGTTGTGAAGAAACTAACTCGTGCAAACGTCAATCTGGGGAGGCCCAGAATCCTGGCGCATTGCTCGACCGTTTTTTCGTAAATGTTTGCCTCGTGAGATCTGCAGCGCATCAAGCCGGCAAAAGGCACAGCTGCCCGCCCCCCCAGAAGAAACCAGCTCGGTCAAACAAAACAACTGGAAGCACCACTGTTTTCCCTCCCTCATTGATCGGCCACCGAGAAGCAAATGCAAAGTGGAATAATATTGGCAGGGCCCAACAGGTTTATGGCGCCAGACCCAATGGGGAACCTGGACCGTCCAAGAGGGGACGACTGCAGGTCGGACACGTCGGACGTTGCTGGCTGGGGTTGGGGATCGAACAATGCTCGACCCGCACGAGCACTTCCAACATCTTCCTTTTTTATGCAACTGTTCTTCGACTCTGCTGCCGGAACACAGAGATTTGTCGACAAGCTCTGAGGAACGCGGCGTGGAATGATACCGATTCAGGACGAGCCCCCGACACGCATCCTCCCGGAACGGACGGTGGCTTTCAAGGTGCCCACACTTAGTGGCCGCTCGCTGGTGGAAGGCGGGGTCGTTGCATGACCCGCCTGTCGCCGGCCTCGACCTCCGTCATCCGGAGTCAGCCCCAGCCATCATCAAGCTGTCCCTCCGCTTCCCCCGGCCATCCAAGGTCCGAATCTAATCCGGGTGGCATAGAGATACAGGCGCACAGCACTCGGTCTGTGGGTCTTAATACCTGTACTTGAACAGTCGACGCAACTGCCAGCCCAACAAGAGTTTATCATGTTCGGCAATCTTACCCATATCAGTAAGTAAAGCTGTACTACTCACGCTACCCGGGACGAGCAAGTCTCGGAATTTTTTCCCATTCCTCTGAATGGTGGATCTTAAAGACTACTGCTGCTGGTCTCGCTGCCAGGTTAATGCGAGAGCATCTTGTTTTCTCTGATCATCCTGTTCCGTACTGTGCTCCTGTATGATCGGCCTCGGCGTGTGGGCTGCCCGTCTTTTCAGTCAACGAAGACTGCATGTTCCACCCCTTTCTGTTCCGTTTCTGTTTTTGTTGTCTAATCGAAATGTCCAGTCCCCACAGGATTAGCCGCTCCGGCACCTCCCAAGGAAGTTCCTCCGCCCACGCCTATAAACTTTCCACAGTGTTTCCCACAGGACTGTGCCACCACCGAGCCGGCCGAGTCGGACCGGCCACCGAAACACCTCGCATCCGAGCTCCAGGGCATCATCCGGCCGACAGATGTCACGGTCTCCCACCTCAAGGCCCTCGGAACACATGTCATTCCGGATTCGGCCATCGCCGACATCATTCCTAACTCTACAGCGATCCCCGACTTTGCCTCGTGGGATGCCCTAACGGCAGACGAGGCTCATGCCACCAACGAAGGTACTCGAAAGGTAATCAACACAGCAACCTTGTCGCCTGGCTGCCAGACATACCTGGAGCGCAAGCGCGAGCTGCTCATTCCCAACGAGACGGCTTATCGTGCCATCCGGAGAATACCGCCCCCGAAGGGGCACACGCAAGCCCGCTTAGGTAACTCATATGAGTTTTATCGCTACCTTGAACTCCTATCTACTTTCTGGGAAGATACCTCTAAGGCCGTCAAACCTGATGCCCAGCCTGAGGGCATCCGGGAAAATGGCGACGGGACAGAGAGCAAGGAACAAGAGATCAAATTCTATCGGACCGGCTCGGGAACCCAGATGCCCCCCGAGTACCGGCAGAACATTGTCACGTCTTTGATTAAGCTCGTTGCATATGACTTTGGGTGCAATGTCTCGGCTCCACGCACTGAGCCAAGGTTGTACATAACCTCTAATTCATCAAGCCCAAGGAGCTCTTATTTTTCGTCGGGCTGCACATTTGTTTTCAGGACGCCGACAACGAGGGAAGCTGCTCGTTCCGGCGTTGTCGAGGGACCTCTCGCCGCTGTTAGCGCGAGACACACCACGACATTCCCACCGGCTCGACCGGCCCCATCGGTGCCCGGCGCTCCCAAGGACACTGCTTCATCCACGACAGCAAGCTCTCTGGATCGGGACTCGGCATTGGATCTGGCTAGAGAAGTCATTGCCGCTCTCATCACAGCACAGCACCGTGCGCGCCAAGGCCGCGAAGAGAAGCGCATCGGGGAGGGTGAATGGTGGACCACAAAGCCTCGATGGGGCGGCGGTCCTGGAGGGCCCATTGGCCGTGAGATTGACGCTCAGTCTGGGGCAGACGAAACCATCGGCGACAAGGATGCGCCGCCGCCCGAATTGCCCCCGACCCCACAGGCGCCACCATCTACTGGGGCAGAAAATGGACGGCGTGCCTATTCTCGGCCTTCGTCCATGAGCAGTCTCGTCGCCAGCATGAGCACTAACAAAGGGGCCAAACGACTCAAGAAGTCGGGCAACCTGCCCATGTATGACAACTACCGCATGGTGCGGCCTCCTTCGGCGACATGGGATAAGAAGACAGTGTACACCGCCATTGGCCGGTCGGCAGGGGTTCATTACGATGATATTTTTGTTATTAGCGCTTTATTTCACCATGTCAGCGTGGTGCGCATCCGCGTGCCGGATAGACTGCTCGCTGTCTTGGATGGACAAGATGACGAACCGGTGCCCGGACAGGGTAGAAGCTGGGGCCGCCTCGAGGTTCGTAGAAGCAAGTGGTTTGACTTGTTTCGGGCTGAACAGCGGGTGGAGGCTATGCAGCTCATCTGGTCGATGATGGCGTATTTGATGAGAGTTGAGGAAAAAGGGGGAGAGGCTGAAGCAGAGGGTGAGGTGGCTGGTGAAATAGAAGGGGACGGGGACGTTCCGATGGCGGATGCTTGAAATTCGACATATGGTTTGGTGTAAAGGAGGCTCCGTCCGGGGCGTCTAGCGGACGATGGGCGGAAGCAAGCGGGCAATCTGCGGAGATGGCATACGTAGTGCTACTGAATGCTATTGTGATTATGTATGTACTTTTGGCTTCTATGGCGTGATGCCGTCTAGCCCCGGAGGCTGAGCTGCTGATCTGTATGCCTCCGCTGGCATAGTGATCTGTCCTGATCAGCTAATATATCTGCTCGCGGTAGGTATGACTGACATGCGCTCTTCGCGTAGTGTGGATAATTCGTATCCGGTCTAGCGGCAGTTCATCTTTCTTTCGATGGACGGTAGCGATCTAAATAGCCTACTCTTCAGGTAGGTAAGTACGTTATCCCACCTAGGGTATCATTGGTGTATATACCTACTTCGACGTAGCAAGTACACCTACGTCATGTCACAGTCAAATACACGAGGCAAGATAGATAGCACCTACAATCGTCATGATCCGTTCGCCCAGAGAATTCACTCACCACGCTAGTTATTTTGGTAACAACTTTGCTCCCTCCACTCATAAACACTGAACCCACTCCCGTCCACGCATCAGCCGCGTCAACGTCGGGTTTTACACATAGGTGTGCCCGGAAAAGTACGAATACCGGTCAACCCCTGATCCCAGACCTATCACATACAAGGATGTGTGTGTGTGTGGTAGCAACACTGCCACATGTATTACTAGACTGGACCGGGCCGAATATGTTGTTGGCCGCTGAGAGAGATAATTGGGTGCCTGTCGGTCTGTTTGGGGTAGGTAAGGTAGGTAGGTAGGTAGGTCGTGTAAGTTTTTGAGCCAGTAGCTCGCAGTTATGTCCGATCTGCTCCGGACCCCGACATGGAGCAGACCCGGAGGGATGGAATGGGAGGGAGAGAGCTGCCTTAGCTAGCTGCAGGATGGAGTGGCGCTTGGTATGTATCTGTGTATGTATAGTATGTACCTGTGTTTGGTACGCTCGGTAGGTACCGAGTAACCTGTGGGATGATTCGACTTGGCAGGGCCTATCCTAGTCCCAGGGACTGGATAACCGAAGAAGCGGCCGCCGGTTTGGCGGTCGTTGATTTCAGCTTGGGAGAAGAGGCTTCTCGTGTTGCTATTCTGGTTTTGAGGACAGACAGTCTGTGAAACTAGGCGGGATGGCAGTAATGATTTACTCGACGATGCTCGAGTGTGGCTGGTGGTTGGCCTCGTGGACGGTTGACGGGCCGTATGGCATGGAATAGCACAGCGTGGCATCACACTGCAGTCTAACTATACAGACAAATCGACCTGCAACTCAACGGAGGCCGTCGACCTGTGGCGCATTTACACTATTGTCTGGCTGGCAAGGGCAAGAGACCCGAGGATCTGGCAGGATCTAGGACAACGACGTCACAGGAGTCCCGGCATTTGGGGTAGTTGTGGTGGGGACAGGCTTGGAAGCATGGAAGGGGAACCGGAGAACTTGCCGATCTGAGCTCGGGAGTCGTGGCTGAGGAAAAGATACGAAAAGGTACTTGTTGACAGAAACGTAACCCGACGGCACTCTCCGCCCAAAGGTAGGGCCTCCGGACTAGACCCAAGTGCGGGGTTTAACGTGCGTGTTCACACTCAGAGATGGATAGAGACTGCGGGCGATTCTCTTTGGGTCACCGACACGGGTCAGTCCGCTTCCTGGAGAGGCATGATCGCCGGTGACAGGCCCAGCTAAGACAACTTGCTAGCGCCCTTTCTGGAGTCTGAGACCACCGTCTCGGTGATAACGGTGGCTGAGCCTTGCGTTTTGGCATTTGCTGTGTTGCAGGTTGCAGATTGCAGTGACACGCAGCAGAGTCTCTCCGGGGGCGTTCCTCATGCAGCAAAAGGCTGCTGTCACTTTGTGGGTGTGATAAGGCTGATGGTTTCATGGTCCCGCGTCGAACACTCAAGTGCCGTTGCGGCTATTGCGGATTGTTGCGGATTGTTGCGGCGGAGCTGCTTTCGGCTTGTCCTCGATTGGCTCCGAGTCCAGCTGGGAAACGCCGGCCGGCCCGAGTGCTCCGGCCCGCTCGGAGATGAAGACAGCTCTGCGGCAAAAAAAAAAAAG
>Ga0247760_1000893_pt1 | contig 30431 bp, 34 predicted proteins | sample UWRJL171409R4_FD_179936 | JGI IMG/M metagenome (GOLD analysis project Ga0247760, IMG submission 179936) | Plant litter microbial communities from Arlington Agricultural Research Station in Wisconsin, United States - UWRJ-L171-409R-4 | ecosystem: Environmental > Terrestrial > Plant litter >... | reverse complement strand
GGGTTGCTGTCTTATTTTGCTTTCGCCGCACAAGAAAAACAAGGCCCATGTATTCTGAGCTTGGGGGGAATGATAGACTTGACGATTGCGGCGAGATATTATGTTGAAATTCTGAAAATAGCGCAGGTTGTGCGGTAAAACCGACCCAGAGCATCTATCACCGCTTTACGCCCCAGTTTTTCTCGACACAATCTGTGTTGGAAACTGCGATGGGGTCTGTGTTGACGTGAGCCCTTGCAGGTGCGGGGTACTAACGTTATGGTAAGCTGTGAGTGGTCCAGATCCAAAGTGGCAACAACCCCCTGGCATGGACCCGTGTCACTGCCCCAATCCACACGTGAATACGATCTCACAAATACACATCGTCAGCGGCAGTTCGACAAACGGGAAATGTTGAAATAATTATTAATCTGCAAGATCTATGTTCCTCATTCATGTCGAGTGTCTATGAGTGCTGTTTTCGGCTTCTTCATTCTTCGAAGAACCTATTGGTGCCAGATTGGTATCTCTCCGACCCAAAATCTCCCGCTCCAGCACCTTCCATATTCGCGTTTCCCTACCAAAAGTCACACCTCCGATCACCTTCAGCCCGGGAGTGTGGGCTTAAACATCTCGTCAAATCTTGTCAGGGCTGCCCACGCATTGGTCGTCTTTTCCTCGACACGTGCATGGTGACTAATCGGCGCCTGCAACGCGTCCTCCGATAAGCGCCCATGATTGATGGGAGGGGACGGGTCTCTCAGCCAGAGGCCAAGAATCAGGGGTTCGAAGGTGGCCGCATCGAAGTTGGCCGCCAAACTGAAGCAAAAATGTCAGCCCAGTGTGTCATGTCACCAAACATGAAATGAAATACAGTGATGGGAGGCCTTACGCTTGCCCACCGGTTTGGGTCGATAGGTCACTCATTTGGCTTGGTATTAGTGGTCTCGTATGTGCCTGTTGCTCTGGCGTGTTGGGTTCTGTGCCGAGGAGGAAATGTCCGGAGGGTAGAACTTAGGTAGGTTCTGGGATGCATTGGAGGAAAAGGCGTTCTGTGAAGATAATGCATCCACAGGAAAAAATCCGATGCGGAAAATGCGACACATGTTCTGTCGGTTCTTAGGACACAAAGTGTGTTGAAGTGCCCGGCACATAATGCCGTGATCATGATTGGTGGGTTTGCCACACATCAACACAGGGGCGTAAAAGTCCCTTTTGAACTTCGAGGAGAGCCGCATGGAGAATCTTGAAACCGTGGGTATGGGAATCAAATGAGACGGGCTCATGGCAAGCCGAAATTCCCGAAGTGCAGCAAGGGGCTTGTCCGAAGACTGACCCTCAGCGGTGGCCGGGCCAGACAAGACGACACCGCTACAAAAGGGTCAGACCTGACACCACCCCGCCCACTGCCACATAGCCTGGTCGTTCATACCAACACAACTTGTGTCGAGGTTCAACACAAAACTCAGCTCTGTCATGATGGGTCATTTTCGTCACTCACTTCATGAGAACCACTGACAACGAACTTATGTGATTCCATACATATCCCGGAACAACCAAAAACACCAACAACAGATACATCAACTCACCGCGATTACCATTTCACCAGCTAGAGCGGCCCGTCAATATAATAATCATGGCCCCCAGTCGCTCAACCACCGATGCGAACAAGACGGCGGGTCCGGCCCCAAAACGCCAAAAGACGTCGGTGAAACTCGACTCGGACCCGTTCCCCTGCCCATTCGCACATAAATACCCCTTTGCGTTCCCTAAATGTATACCGCATCCCGACAAGCCGAAGAATGGTGGCCAACCTGTCGCTAATTCCTTCCTCCGGATTTGCGATCTCCTGCAACATCTCGCCCGATCCCACCCAGCAGTGCTGCAATGTGAGCGGTGCTTCGCCGTGTTCCCTGGCACCCAGGAAGGTGAAAGACAGCGCACAGAGCACTATAGGGCAAACGGTTGCTCGCAAGGGACACAGAGGCGTCACATCGCAATGACGATCGTTCAGCAGCACGAAATCAGGGCAGCTCTCAAGGAGGCAAGGAAGGGCAAAAAGGGGAAGAAGGGCAAGAAGGGTCCAGAAGTGAGCGACCTTGATCGATGGAACTGGATCTGCCGCACTCTGTTCGGCGAGAACGAAGATACCAACCCGATGCCCCCGGTCGCGAATCCAAAGACTTATCTGCACGATGCCATGGCCAATCTCTTGGAGTCATTCAAGCAGAACGAGGGCAATTCCAACGCAGACTACCAGACGGTCGAACGATTCCTTCAGTATGCCAAGTCGAAGTGGCCGCCTTGCCCCGATTTCATCCCCATTCCTGCGACTGGACCCACTGTCACAGCACCGGTTGGGCAGTCAACACCAGAGCAATTCAAACAGATTTCCCAGCTCTTGGCAGATGATCACGTTGATCATACCGATAGGCCATCGCCAGCAGCCAGCTTGGGCGGGACTTCGAACCGCTGGGATTTCAAGGACAAGGGTGATGAGTTTTGGGGTGATAATTACGGGTCTTCCACGCAGCAAAACTCAGCACTGGCTGTGGCTGGCCCCAGCAACTCAAGGTGGGGAGTCACACCTTCCATCCAGGACTTTTCACCCATGTCTCGGCAGGAATCCGAATTCCCAGTGGACCCAGGATTAGAGGATATGTTCACCAATCATGATGATGACGAGTCAGACACCGTTATTGTCGCCAACCCCGAGCCGTCGTGACGACTTCCCGCCCTTATTAATATTTTCCTTGATACCCCCCCCAACCACCTCTTTACGATTTCCCGGGAGTTTTTGCAAGGAGCTTGGGCATATTGCTCTGGTTTTGGCCGTTACATAGTCGCCCTTATATAGAACTAAAAATAAAAGCGGCTCTTTTCTCCTATGTTCACTTCTCACTTCTCGCCATGTGTATCTCCTCCAGCAACACCCGCTCAAGAACCCCATCCAAAACCTCCGCCATCAAGAGGTCCATCTTCTTCCCCACAACCTCTTCAAACGTCTCTGCCACTAATCCCGCCCCATTCCTCGACCAATAGTCTCTCACTGCCTGGACGACTCGTACCTGCCGACTCTCACCAACCCCGCCAGGCATCACAGAACGGAAGTCTTCGCCGTAGAACAGCAACTTCCACATATCTGCGAATTTCTCCCCTTTCGACAAGGACAAGCTAACACTGCTATCATCCCGCTCCCGCTCCCGATACCGCTCCCACATTAATACCATCGCCTTCAACTCATGCATCGTCCCCTCATCAAGCCCCTCAAATACAGGAGGCTTGTCCGTCAACTTACACCCGCGCTTGGCAATGTGTTGACCGCGATCGATGTGGTACTCAAACGTGGCTCCGCACCGGGGACAGTGCGGAGTGCAGCGGTGGTGCAGGAGGAGATGATCCATTAACTGTGGTAGATATCCGTCAGTTCTTTCTTCTTTTCTACATTGGTTATAACAGACTTGATTATCTGTCGGAAACCAAAAAAGGAGAACAATGACTGTAAGGGAATACTTGCTTGGTGGGCCTTGGAGAAATCAAGGCGGAGACAGAGACCGTGAGCTTGGAGGTCGCGAAGGGCGAACGGGCAGACCCATTTGGGGGTCGTGCTGGGACTAGGAGGCGGGGTGGCGGAGTGGTGATGGCTTTTTCTAGCTGCGGAAGTCGCGTCTGTGCTGTGGGGGGTGGAGTCCAGTTTGGTGATCATTTGGAAGGAGTCATCGTCTGAATCTGTGGCATGCTCGATGAGGTTGTCCATGTCGAGGTCGCTGCACAAAGGTGAACTTGGTGTGACTGGTGTGGCGGGCCCGCTGTAACCTGTATTGCACCTCTCAGGGGAACTTGACGGTCGTGATGGTGGACGTTTGCTGTTGGATGATTTCAAGAGTGGACAATCACGGAGCAAAAGCTTGAATGCCCGGTCGATCAAAGCCTCAAGCTTCGGCGCATAGTCGGCGCTCCACGGGGTATTCTCGGGGTCGGGGTTCGAATTGTCATCAGACATGGTATCGCTGCCGTCTGTGATCCAGACGTGGCCTAGAGTCTTGCCTGACATGGCGTCGTTGGCAGTTACGGTGCGGGTTGGAGAGCTCGCACTGTCAATGAGAGTATCGCCCATGATGAAGCCAGCATAGATGACCCTGCTCGTTGACTCCGTGGCACCGTCGCCATCGTTGGCTGGTACCATGGTGGGTTGGTGAAGAATTACGCCAGGCTCGGGGTTCAATGTCTGGGTCCTCTCTGGAGAGACTCTGGCGATCGAAAGGCGAAATGGGCCATCGTCTGGCAGTCCGATGGTTTTTCGCTTTTTGGGGGCCCGGCTATCGGGCGTGACGACAAGTTCTTGGCGAGGGTTCCAGGTCTTGGGCTTGGCGGATGATGGACGTAGGTCAAACTTGCATTTCCTTGGCGTCTTGGTGACGACATGAAAGTCGGCTGCTCTTTCCATGGCCTCTGGAGACGCCATCTTGACGTTGGCTTTGGAGAGGGAGGGTTGTTTTTGCCTCTGGAAGCAAAAGGTAGTGAGCGTCAAAACGGCGGCCGGCATAACCATATTTTATACTTTGGTGGCAATCAAGAGTGAGCAAAACAATGAGTCTCGGAACACCGAGGTTCCATGTTGTGGGATGGTTCCACTTGTGGCCTGGCCACAACGGCGCACCAATCAAAAAACCTGCGTTCTCGGGAGGCGGCAGGCCGCGCTCAGCTGCGACACCAGAGGCCGAACAAGGCAAACGTGCAGCGCAAGGCGTCAAATTACCATTGGCTGGATTGATCTGTCGCATCTCCTTTTCAGGAATCAGGTGGCCGGCCGCCTCAAAAGCCTCTGGCCAACACCTTGGACACGCCCCCTAGAAGCAGCAAAAATGCCACATGCGCCCTTGTCGATTGCAAACCTCCACGTCTGCAGGTTGAACGGGGCGAACCACCGCTGCCAACAATGAAGGCGCAGGGATCCACCCACGGGTTGGTGCGATCATCATATTGCTATTTTTCAGACACCATGACTGGTGCGCGATCCATGTGCCGCAGTCCGCCCATCCCCATCCACGCCTACCGGCGGGATGACTGTCAAATTCCCAGCCCAAGACCCTTTGGCTCCCACGGTAGCTTCATGCAGAAGCCGCCTTATGGAGATTATGAAATCGCCAAGCTCGCGCCCAAGCGGCTAACCCAGCAAGAGGCAAGAGCAAGTAGAAAGCTGCTGCCAGCATTCATTCGAACCTCCCCATGCGGCGGTATAACCCGTGTTGCGCATCCACCGGCACAATTCACATCAACCAGACATCCTCCATGCAGCCGGGAGATAGCTCAGATTGCTGGTTGATGCCGTGATACCAACCCATGAGGACAAGCACAAATGGAACACCCATTCCTAGCGCGCCACTCTTGCCCGGAGGGTGTGTTGAAACTCCCGTTTCGACACATGAAGCATTAACAAGCAGTGATGTTGTCCGTCACGCCCAGCACCACGAAAAGATTTGGAACTACTTCTGTTGGCATTATCTCCCTGCTCGGAAAACAACCTACCATCACCTCTTGGCCGGAATCCCCTCCGCAGCTCTACAAGAGATGAAGAGTCGGTCTCCTCGGATAGACGAGCCTCATTTCTGCGCTCTAGAAATGATAGAGTAAAAATTGAAGACCAAACGGATCGCCTCCCGTCCTCTTGACACCAACATTTGACGGGTGCCACCCGCGACCAACCAACTCCAGCGGCTTCACTATGGCCGACATCTTGCTTTCCTGCGCCGTTCTGGGGAACGAGGACATGTACGGTCTCGGAATACGGCTTGGTTTTTACTTGCAGTGGCTTGCCTCCATCACCGCGAATTTTCTGATGATGAAGAGCGAGATTGCGTCCACTCGGTTCGCGATGCATCCAGGACACTTGCGGGAAGAGTTCTCTTTAGGTGAGCAAGTAGGTTCCGAAAGTAGAGATATTGCATGGCGCCCAGGCACTGGCCGCAAAAGGCGCCCCCGCTACCAAAGAGCTCAGGAAGTGCAACCTCCAACATGTTTGCGCCGAGTTCGATACTTGCAAATGTGAAGACTGCCCGGTTGAGGGATTTCTGAGATAAGGTTCGGTTCGATTAAGGGCAGTTGCAGTAAATCGTGGCTGGGAGCCACTGACCAAAAAGGCTAGACGAGATGGTTGCGGGAGCGCCACCAGAAAAGCCCAACAGCCCTCCTCGACACTACCATTGGATGATGCGGAGGTGAAAGCTTTATCCTCCGCCCTGATTTCCATTCCGCACTTGCAAGCAAGAGAACTATAGCCATAGAAAATCGTCGGAATCCACCGCCATGTTATCAAGCGGCGGCGTACGGGATCACCGTAGCTCAGGGAGGATTCAAGAAAAGCTCAGGACAAATCAGCCTCAGCTCACCCCCGCTCAGGGCGACGAACAAAAAAGGAAATTTCATGTGCCCAGATTCGTTGCAGACAACTAGGCTGCACAATCTTCTCAGTTCCCAAAGCCAAAGCTGCATTTTCCCCTCCCCGGGACTAGGCACATCAACACACACAAACTCGCTGGCTAAGGACTCAGGTCTCTTGCACCACAGCCCGCGTCCTAAAGAAACACACAATGCCGGACAACACAACTCCCCTAGCCTTCACCCTAGGAGACGACTTCCGCATCGTAAGATCCGATTCGCATGGCCTTTTCTTCGAAACTATACCCGACGTTTCCATCAAGGTCTTCAACAAGACAGGGCACGCCCACGTCTGTCTCCCCTGCCGAGGGATCATTATAATCGGCAGCGAAGGCACAACCAGCTGCGGCTGCGACGAACGGATTTACCACCCTCTCCAACTGACGCTGCACCACACATATGTGCGGTTCCGGGGGAGGGATCGCTCCTGGAACCAGCATGTGCTCACACACCGGGAATGGAATGGGAGGTGTGGGCTGTCGGGGGGCCGGCTTTTGGAGACTTCGGATGTCTCTCCTGACGACACGCGCGTGGACAGCCCGGATACGGCTTTTTTGGGATTTTTAAGGGTGATGGGGGTTGTTCTCGTGATTTTCGGGCTTGCGGTGATGTCCGGGCTTTGTCCGTTGTTGGATTTAGCGGCGATTGGGCTCCCAAACTCCCGCAGCTTTCTCGCAGAAGGATCCATGATGCTGGGCCTCCCAACCCAACGACAGCCCGCAGTTCTCGCTCGTTATGCAAATACGAATCGGGCAACAGAAGTGGTCTTGGCTGCTTCCGGATTCTTGACGAAAACTTCAGCAATCGGTGAACCGTCGACGAAATTGTTGGGGAGCAATTCCCATGACCGAGATCTCGACACACCAGCAGGTACAGCTTCGGCTACGACACCCCAAGTGACACACGGCACATCGGGCCCCATCTTTCCCACTAAGTGTGTTAGCCTCTATCGTCGGCCCGGGTTCAGAAACTAGCAGCCTTGTCCATCTTCCCTTAGGCTTATGATCATTACCACGCTCCTTTGGCCGATGACAGTAATAATATTACCCTTATAATAAGGCGACAGTGGGTTGAAGGGCGTTCCGTCGGGGAGATTCGATATATTAGCCCTCATCATCGTCTCGACAGGCTCGCTCGGCGGTTTCTGGCTAGCGTATCGAGTCCCGCTAAAAACTGGAACTGCCGGGGATGAACAAGGTCATCATGTGGGCCTACTACGTTTGTGGATGGTGCTGCTAGATGATCGTTAACCGCCTGCCCATTAAAGACGTCCTGGAAAATGAAACAATCAAGAGAATGTTGAGGAAAATGGCCACAAAAGAGACTCGATTGAGGCTGAGCCTAACGGCTACGGTCGACTTAATCGTGTTCATTCTCTTCTGGGGTAACATTGGCAAGAACGCTTGTGGCTAGAGTATCTGTTGATCTTGGTTGGGTATCTTGGTTGGGTGTTTCCTTTTGCAATTTCCTATTTACATAGGAATCCTCATGGGGTTTTAGCAGCCAAAAGGGGTCTTTCGACAGAGCGACTGCGAACCGGAGCCAGTTGTGATTATGCCGGACGTTGAGCCACTGGAGGCCAGACAACTTGCTCCGGCGGCCCGAGACGGATTGACCCCAAATGAGATTCAGCAAGGAGTGGACGAAACTGAAAAGAAGGGGCGGAAGTAAACACCCACCGAGTCTGAGCAGGTTCTAGGAGATAGTTGAGACGATGATATGCTTCAATGAATGAGGATTCCCATGTTGGCTCGTGGTAAGGATGCTTTGATTGAGAAAATCTCCCAGAGCCTGGCGGCTGCCTAAAATACTCTCTAAAAGCCGGTGGAGCCAATTTGTCGTTCTTTATCGGAAGCAACTTCCAAGTCTAACGCCATTTGACGTCAAGTGAAAATCCATGCGTCTTTAGCGTATTGAGGCCCGCAAGACTACGATCACTCGCCTGCTTCCACCATCTGTAGGCGAAGATGGCCCAATGAGATGCCCAGAACAGGGTATGGAAAACCATCTTTGAAGGCGTGAATTGCTTCTTGGTTAAAAGTGAGGAGCGGCATCTCGGTGGCCGAGCCTGGAGCATGGCGGCAGCGAAGAAGCTCAGCACGAAAGCTGAGTGAGGATAGGGAATCCGGAGCAATGAGTGATCTGAACTAGCAACGGAAAGAATGAAAGGAAAAAAATGAGGAACGGAGTTGGTCCATGGAGGGCCTAGGGGTGCGTACACCTTGTTGCCCTCGATAACCTCTGGCTACAACAGTGCTCGCAGCTCAAGATGGCGTGGTTGGAGGCTGGGATGCTTGAGGCTGGGGGAGCGAGGATGGATGCTAGATGCCCGTTGGGATGGGAGAAGATTAGGCGTGTCACAACGTACCTTGGGCACTTTAGCCAGGGCCGTGCGAGAGTGGGAGGTGGGAGATACGGGGGCGTGAGCCACGATGTTTGGTGGAGCAGGAGGAAGGCGATAAAGAATAAACCCGGGGGAGAGAAGAGCAAACAAACTGTGCGAGAATTAGCAATCGGGCGGGAGCAATGTCCCTACGGCCACGCTGCTGAGTAAAGGTCAGTGACCTTGGTTGCTCGGGTTTGGTTCCACGGGTCGGATCGTGGCTACCTGTGTGCTGTTGGCGTCGCGCTGCAACGCGCTCCATGGCATTACCAAAACGCACCCACCAACTTTTCTGTCGGGCGTTAGCAGGACTTGTTTGCGTTCCATGCTGACAAGAAAAAGGCACTGTCGCTCGTCAAAGAAAAAGGGGAGATTGAGGTGCCTAATTGCCTGGCCTGGGTGTGCAGTGGATGCCGAATTAACCCCGCGGCGAGATTCGACATCACGCCACCTCTGAAACTTCGCCAGGCCCAGACGCCGTAATCGCCCGAGTTGAGTGCTGTTGGGGCCCTGACACTATTCCCAAAAGACCGGATTAGGCCAGCGGGCCGTCAGCCTACATAACACAGGCGGTTTGTTCCATACAAGGTTGACACAAAGCGGGTCCGCACTTCAGGGGGGGGCGCGGCACGCGAGCCGATAAGATTTCATTGCGCAGGCCGTTCCGACTCCGTTTCTAGCCTGATTATCTTGTTCTTGCTCCTGTCATACACCAGCCCGTGAATTTTTAGGCCTCTGCTACCCATGGCACTGGCTACCTCAGGGACGTTTGCCAGAGCCTGCATTTGTGCAAGGACGTTCAGCTCCACGAAGCGTCTATCGCTCTCGCCCCCGGCCAAACCATCGAGTTGTCCCGCGCATTCGGAACGCAGGGCATTGAGTTTGCTTCATGGTATCAGCGCCAATTGCGATTTTCACCAATTGGGTACACCTGCGACATACCTCCGCCATGGATCGCCCAGGCCAGCATTTGACGATGCCTTGACAAGACCGCAACCGTAGTGCCCGCAGACGATGACGTGATTCACTTGGAGCATGTCGAGCGCGTACTGGGCCGTACTCATGCACGTGGGACCGTCGTCGAGGAACATGTTGCCGATGTTCCTGAGCACGATTGTCTCGTCGGCCCGGAGGTCGAGGGCCGCAATCTCGTCGAAACTGCTGTCTGAGCAGCCGATCCACAGGACCTGTAGCTTCGATTCTCCGGAACTAGAGAGCGTCATCTTGTGCACTGACAAAGATGGGGGAAGAAAAGCCGGTGGAAGTGGTTGCTTGTGTCCGGTGGGGAACGCCTGAGGAGGTCAGGAGGTAACGAAGGTTGGTGATTGCTGGCGACTTGGGAAACCTCTTTAAGAGGTCGAATCGAAGCCAGGGCACCCATGACCCTCTTTGAGACAGTTCGTCTATTCTGTGGGAACATGCATGTGCACATGCCAGGCCGTCCTCTCCGCCATCGCCTCGTCACTTGAGCTTCCGATTCCCGCCGAAGATCCATGTCCGCCACAATACCCATTCACCGGTCTTTTCTCCTTGCATCTCTCCTCACTTTGTTCTTATCCTAATAACCCACTTCCAAGCCCTTCTCTTCTGCTTTTTTTTCTTTCTTTTACCTTCTCCGAAGACATGAAGTGAACAACTCTGTCGCACCAACAACGCCTCACAAGTACCCCTGGAGTTCCCTTCGATGCGACTCGCAGTTTGCGTCATTCCTGCCGCCGGCCAAGATGTTCATCACGCGGGCGATTTCCCTTACCAACTTCTTCGTTGCCACCTCAGCGTTAGGGTTTCAGGTGTGCGTCCTGTACCCATGGCACAAACAGCTAGAAGATGATTTCGAAGCGCTGAAAAAGGAACACCTGCGCGTCCTAGATACTATCAAGAGCACCAATACTCGTGAAGGCGTCGCGAAGCCCAAGGGGGGACGACTTCAAGGGGTGCTGAGCGGTCTTGGTGGATGGAGACTATGAGGAATGCCGAATATCAGCAGTTGTCGACCTTGGAATTCACATCTACCCTCTACAGCGGACTCGGACACACGAACCCGAGCATCTCACCTGCGTTGACACCGCGATCTTTTGCTACGACAGCCCAGATGGTACCCCGGCACGCGCCTGAGGAAGTATCTACAGGCAGATTATCGGACAAGCTCCACGGCGTTGGGCTATATTATCGATACGTATTGGCCGGCGCGGTTTGTTGCGCCTTCACCCACGCCATACTCACGCCCGTCGACATGTAAGCGCGTTAAAACGACCCTTTGGGCCGGCGAGTCAAAACCCACCCCCATGATTCTTCGCAGGACGAGATGCTGATGCTGTTGCGTACCATGCAGTGCCAAGACGAGGATCCAGCTCCACCCTCTGGAATATGATCGCAGTCTCTTCGTCGGGCTGCGCCAGGTTGTCGCCAAACAAGGCGCAGGGTCTCTCGCGACAGGCTTTGGGCCGACCATTGCGGGATACTTCCTGCAAGGCGACTTCAAGTTTGGGGGTTACGAGTTCGTCAAGACGCGGCTCATTGATGCGCTGGGGCACGAGACGGCGTCCAGGAATCGCTATGTCGCGTACCTGGGATCATCAGCCGTTACCGAAATGGCTGGGGACGTGGCATTGTGTCCCTTTGAGGCGCTCCCGCATCCGCCTGGTCTCGTAGCCGGGATTTGCGCGTGGTCTGTGGGATGGATTCGCCAGGATTGTTAGGGAAGAGGAGGTTCGAGGGATGTACTCTGGATTAGGTCCGATACTTCTCAAAACAGTAAGTAGTGCTCATACTTTGGATGGAAAGTGGGCTGATCGCGCCAGGGTACTATACACAATGGCGAGCTTCGTCGTGTATGAGCATACCCTCGAGGTGGCCTACCAGTGGGTCGACAAGTCCACTATATCCGGCGCCTCGGCCATGGGCATCAACCTGGACTCGAGCCTCGTCGCCGGTTTCGCCGCAGCGGTTGTCTTGCAGCCAGCAGATGCCGTGCTGAGCCAGATCAGCAAAGAGAGGGGCGAACCGGGGCAAGGCACATGTGCTCATTTGTGTAAAATCTCCACAGAGACGGGTCTTCGGAGAAGTTATGCTGGTTTTCGTGCTCGGCTGGTCATGATGGGCAGCATGACTGCTATCCAGTTCGCAATCTACGGAGACGTCAAGGAGGTGTGTTTCCTGTTCACTGCTCGATCTCGGGTCGACGTCAAGATAGATCATCGACTAACAGTAGTAATTCTAGGCTCTCGGGGCGGCTGGCGGAATACAGATCAAATCGTTGGTAGCGTTGAAGGAGCCATAAGCTAGCAGGGATATGGGGGAGAATGCTCTCCATCTAGGTGTTTGAATAAAAGACCCTCGCCCTCTTTAGACGGCGCCGTGATGGGTACGCCGCCGTCTCGCTCTCTTTCACCCGTCCCACCGATTTCACCATCAGCTCTGCTCGAAATTCGGATAGCAGATACATTCGCGCCTTCCATGAAAAGATGCATTGCAGGCCTCTGGCGCCTAGCAAACGAGTCCCCTTCCCACGTCCTTGAATCCTCCTTGGCTCGTCCTCGGTTCCTCCTAGGAGACTCCTTAGGAGGAACTGGTTCCAGCGGCGCCTTCCGCCTCCATCCAGTTCTCCATCTCTAGTACAGCCAGATCGAGCCGGAGCTACTGCTTTGTGTGGGCCAATTCGCAAATGTCTGCAGAGACATTGTGTCCTCTGTCAGCTACCACGTGCTCCACTTGGCTGAACTATGCCCCACTTCTCGGCACATTCCATTCAAGGTTTGGCTTGACTTGAAAAAGGGCACCCTTCCCTTCTTCACCTGTTCTCCACGATCTGCTTCTTCCCAAACTCACTGTGCACACATAAGATGTCCCATCTACCGACGCCTGAAGCCACGGACTCGAGCGGCAGTCGTCGCCGCCGCCGCGCCGAAGCCTCAAGCTCTGATGAGAGCGCCCTTGGTACCTTTGCCATCTCTAACCTCCGAGACCGGGTTGTGACCCCCCCGCGTCCCCTCCCACTCGAGTCTTACGGTCCTCGCGACGGCACTGAAGCACGCCGTGCCGAGATCTTATTCGGCGATGAGTTTGAGCGCAAGGCGGTCGAGCTGGCCCGGGAGCAGAGCATCCCGGAACTCGTAGCGGTTAGCCTTACCGAGCGCTACTTCCGCGACGATCCCCGGGATACGCAGGCCACAGTTCTCATCGCCGTCAACGAGTGGACGCCCGAGTCCATGAGCCCTTGGGAATCCGTGGTGCGCAAACTGAAGCTGCATATCGGTATGCCACTTTCCGTCTTTTGTATTGCGCTGATCAGGGCTGACATTATGACTGGTCGAATAGATGAACGAGTTGCCAGCACGGCTGGCGCTACCTATCTTGACATTAGCGTGGAGATGGTCTCGATGGATTTGCTCCGACCCAAGTATTTCAACCTCCCACGCGAGGACGGACCAGATTTCCCCCGCCTGGTGAAATCATGGCCTCGTATCCAGGATGAAATAATTAGCATCTTGGAGTCCTTCAGTCCCACAACCGGTCATATGACGGCCATATCTCTCTTCGAGCTCGGTTTTGACGAATGCAACAACCCCAGGACGGTCTACGTGACGGTTGACTACGACTCACAAGCCTCAGGGTGGCCACCAGTTTTGGACGCGATGCAGGCTTGTGTGGATAAGTTTGGCCTGGGCCTTAGGGTCCATCTCGAACACAACGTCTTCCATCACCATGCGTTTCAGCTTCTGAAATCTGACCTGACAAAGATGGAGAGAGATACCAGAGAGGATGACTTCAATTATACGCTTAAAAACCCCTATTCCACAACAGTCAAGGCTGGGGACGACATTTCTGCCGGACGCTACATCCGCCGCAGTGACGGCAAGCTATCGAACCCCATAGTGGGGACTCTGGGCTGCTGGGTCGAGATTCTCGTTAAAGACCGCGGCTGGAGGAAGATGGGACTGACGTGCTATCACGTTGTCCGGCCTTGCCTGAATGGCTACACCATGGGGACGAAAAAGGTCAAGACTGACAACGAGCAATGGGTTTTCCGAGGCGACATGGGAAATCCTGTTCAGGACTCTGACCTATGGGCCGCAGATTACGAAGGCTTCGGGACAGAGGGCACCGCACGGCGTGCAAGGGTAGAGCACCCCGCTCGCATCAAGCACAACTTCATGGTCGAGAAATGGCAGGCTTCCATCCAGCATTACCAATCCCAAGGCGCATCAGCAAAGGCACTGGAAACCACGGCTCTGCTGGACCAATCGATCGCCTTTTTTGACCGAGATGAGCAGTTTTTTGGCAAAGTCTGCTTCGCTTCGGGATACACAAGGCGCACCAAAACAGGCGCCAGACTCGACTGGGCACTTATCGCACCTATATCCGATAACCGCATTGGAGGCAATCCGCTTCCCAGTCTGGACGACTGGGTTGAGAAGAAGTACGATCCGGAAGATGCCCCCCTAACCGACGAGCAGCTGAAGCCTCAGGGTCAGTCACTTCATGACTGCATCGAGGGTGACAAGGTCGTTCATAAAGTCTCAGTGTTCAAGAACGGGGCCTCAACGACCTGCACCATGGGTTATCTATCCAAGATCAAGACCGATTGCGTGATCTCGGAGGAGAAGTACATGTCCAAGGGGGATTCCGTGCCGCGTCGAAGCCTATCGAGCCTGCGGTCTAGGGAGTTTGTCGTCAAGGCTGAGGTTAGGAGGGCTGGGAGGTTCGGCAACCGCGGTGACTCTGGTGCCATTGTCTGGGATGCACAAGGAAGGGCTGTTGGGGTGTTGTTTACTGGACAGCAGCCCCAAGGTACCGAGGAGGGCTATTGTCTGGTAACGCCAATAGAGGATGTATTTGAGGACATTAAGGACAGGTCGAGAGGGAACATTCTCGATATCCGGATTCCTGCTTTTGGCAGCAATGAACATGTTGAAATGAATTCATCCTAGGTAGATTGCCTATGTAGGTAGACAATTTGGTTTGGGAATTGGGCTTTTGACATGATCTAACTTCCCATGGAGACCAGCAGTATCTCGATGCTGAGAGAGATGCTGGGGAAGATGCTTAGATTGTGTGACTTTAGTGAAATGCGGGACTAAGAAAAGGCTTGAACGCTTGGAGACTAGTAGTTTCCATGTCATAAGCTCACGCTCATGCGATCGGTTTATATTCATATACAGATCGAAGTCCTTACTATGTGCCTCGTCTGCTTTGCTATATCTGTCTCTTTCCCATGTGCATGCGATCTGGCCTATGCAAAGGTGTCCCTCTAATAGCGTCCTCAAATCAGTGGCTTCGTCTCTTAGATGGTGTCTCTTTGTGCTTTCCGGCGTCCTTGCGTTTCGGGGTCGGCTTGGCTACAAACAGATGTCAGAGATGTCCCGATAAATAGAAGCGGGGCCTGAAGTGAGCAAACCTCGGGGACGGCTAATGGAGTCAGGCAGAGTCGTCGTGTTTCCAACTATCTTTTTTAAGGTTGCAAATGGGTTGGTGCTGCTGAAGCCAAGCTCAGTCCAGTTCTCGTCATCATATTCAAAGACCTCGTCGTCCTCCTCCTCTATAGCCTCGTCACCATACTCCTCATCTTCTTCCTGGACGTCCTTGGTGGTATTCTTGCGCTTGGGAGTTGTCGCACGCTGAATGCCCCTGACACTTGGAATGGCCTGAATGGCTCCACGGCTCATTGAATCTCGACGACTCTGAAGAGGGCTTACCAAGGTTCAGCCCCACGAACCGTGACCTGCGCCAATCGAGCCGTATCAAAGTCACAATGGCTAGGAAAGTTCCGTATCGAATCACGAGGGCCAGGAAAGGTTACGCCGGTGAGCGCCTACTGGTTATCATCCAGAATGGCGGAGAATTCCGGTCCCTAGAGGACCTCTGTATTTAGAAAGACATATCTGGCCTGGCATGATTGGGGAGGACAAGGACCTTCATACTCAATTATTGTGTTCAGAATAGATTTGTTCAGCGCCCACAGGGCTACACACTGTTCCAAGCCGTAGTCACAGCGCCTGTGATTACCCCTTGTCACAAGGAGTAGACTTTGCGGCGTTGTCGAGCTTGCTGGAGACCTTTATGTCGGGGGACGAATAGGAGGTCGCTTGCACACGGCGCTTCTTGCTCGGGGTCTCGGAGATGTGGGAATCCATCTCGTCATCGGTCGCGTCAACAGTTCTCTTCTTTATGGTAGTCTGTGCGCGTACCAGTGCAGGTTCAACTTCTGACGGGTTGTTTACCACTTCAAACACTTGCATTTTGACGAAAACTGGGCTAAACTGAAAGAGATCTGATATTCTGATTCTCCAGCCAATTTTGCACCGAGTGGTACTGGTTGCATCAGTAGGAAAGCCCTGTATGACTGTAAAAACGGTTGTAAAAATCAGGTGGTGTTTTTTTTCAGCCCCAAATTGGCCAAGTGGCAAGGAAAGAGGGCAGTGCTTATGTTTTAACCTAAAGGATGACGGCCGCAACGCCGCGACTGCTTGCTACTCTATCGATGGCGGCAACCTTCAACATGTGATCACAACTCTCTAACGCATACATTGTCAAGCAAATCGTTGATTCAGAAGTTTTAAACGATAGACCACAGTGAACCATGTATTGCTAGCGTGAGGAACGAAAAGGGTCACTCACCCATCGTGGGCACGATGATGGTATCTATACTACAGAGGTAGGGTACGTGCCTTGTATTTTGATCACTGTGATTACTTCGTATCGCCTCTTCGTGCAGCACAGTGGTTCGCACTGACGACCATGCGGGGTCACGTCGAGCCGCTCCGGCTTGCGCTTCCAAACGGGTCGTCACAATTTGATGGTATGCCCGTTTGATGACATGTTACACTTGATGACATGGTTTACTTGATCACATTCTCCACTTGATGATATCCTTCGCTTGATGACATACTTTACTTTATGACATCTTTCACTTGATGACGTGGTAGAGAGAAGAGAGGGGTGTGAAAATAGCCAGACATGATGACGTAAAGAGTAATGCGGAGCCTACAGGGGTTAATTACCGCATTGGATGCTACTTACCTCGGTAGGAAAGGCCGCGACACTAAGATTATATATATAATCGATTTACAATAAATCTGTGTGTCTGGGATAGTTAATATAAATAGCAAGGGTTAAAACCTAAATGTCTGGGACGGAAGTTATAATACCTTTATCCTTTTCACTTATTACTTACTCTTATAAGTGTCGTTTCTCACAAACCTCTTATTAGAACTTAGGTAATAACATCCTAACCTATTCTTCCACATAATAACCTTCCTTAACAAGCTAGTGTTTAAAATTGTTAATAAGATAGTGACTTGAGGCGTTTGTTCAGGACGACCCTGTCGTTCTTTTTGAGCTCTCCGTGTAATATTACTGTAGCCGCTTACGTACATAGCGATGCGTTCTCTAGCGCGTGCCACCGTCGAAAAGGGGCCGCGCTGTGTGGTCCTTTAAACCGTGCTTCTTTTAATAACAATTATTAATCCAACGATTTTCATTACGAAGACCTCCTATTAAAAGCCCAGTGACATTCTGGCTCTTCGATCGAAGGAAGATAACCTAATCCATGGTCGCGTTTCCTTTATTATTCCATATTAGGCTCCGTTTCATGCTAGGCTCCGTTACATATTAGGTTTTGTTCTATACTAGGTACGTGTTTGTTTTTCTACATCAGTTACATTTATGTCCCTCTAATCGGGGGACCAGTAGTCTGGGAGTCGGCCTCCCAGGCCGACTATAAAGTTCTGTAGGTGTAGTTCTCTTTATAGTTTCTTCCCTATTACGTCACCGCACTAGCGTAATAAACTTTTTTATAAAGTTATACTTTAATCTTAAGGGCTTTTATCTTTATTCTTACAGTAATTACCTTAATTTATAAGTCTTTTAACTTATTTACTAGCTTATAATAAGTGGCATTTAATTCTTAGATCTTTTATTAGTGTGTTTTTTCCTAGTTATAGCGTGTGTGGAGTTGCACTTTAATTTTAAGGGCTCTTTTCCAGTTATAATGTGGAATTTTAACAGTTTTAGTTTTAAAGACTCCCTCTTTAATATAAGGCAGCCAGTTAATTTATCCTTCCTTTAAGCTAGTTAGAGTAGCGATCTATTTAGCGTATTTAAAACACTTAAGTGTCTTTAATATCATATTAGAAAAAAGCTTCCATTTTTCCAGCTTAACTCTCTTATTTTATTTCCTTTTATCCTTTAAAGCTTATTTTACCTTTTAGGTAGCCTGGAGCGCTAGTTTCTTAACTCCTTTTACCATTCTAATAAAGATTAAATTTAAGTCCTTTCTAGACTCCTTTAACTCCTGGGCTTGCAGGATAAGGTTTTTAAGGCTTGTTATTACTATTTAAAGCTTCTTTTTTTAAAGTCAGTCTTTAACAACCTATACTTTTAATTCTCTTAAATTTCCACCTTAAAGTCAGTCTGTAACAACCTGCACCTTTATAGCTAACGTATTTCTTTTAAAGTTTAAATACTTTACGTTTTAGGGGAACTAGAGCCCCTCCTTTTCCTCCTCACTCTCTTCACTTCCCATATCGCACTTATCTATCTAGGAGTAGTCTTCCTTATTACCTTTCATCTGGATGTGGACGTCTTTAGAGTTAAATTTAATATACTTTACTTTATTTAAGATTAGTTTCTAAATAACTCTTCTTAGAACTAGGCATTACTATACTATATAGCCTTCCTCATTATAGTTAAAGCACTGGATTTAAGATATATCTCTAAATGAATTTTACTATTACTGTTACTAGGGTTTTTTACAGTTAGGCTAATTCAGACGATTTACCATTTTAATAATTATTAGATTAGGGTAAGTGCTATAAGTAGTACTTTAATGTTAATAGTTAGCCTGGAAAGGCTTTAATATGTTTTTTCTATTAATTATAAAGTAAGCACTATATTAATACTGGCTCTTCTTTTTTAACTATTATTTAAACAGTTAATTATAAATAATAATAGCTTTAGCGGCGTATTAATTAAAATTAAACACATACTAATCCATTTTACAATACTCATCCTTAACGTTATCCTTTAATCCTTTATAAAACTGGTACTTTAAGGCAAACTTATCTTAATTAACTTAATATCAGTTACAATTAAAGGCTAACAGGTATATAGCTATTAAAAACAGTTACACTAACTTCTCTAAGCAGTCCTTAGCTTACTTTTACTTATTCCAGACTTTATACATTTTAGTAATCTCAGTCTTAAAGTTAACTTATTCCTTATCTTTATTAAAAATTTAACAGTACTAATCCTTTATTTAATTGGTATTAAGTTTAAGTAATCTCTAATAATGGTTAAGAACTATAAGTTAGGGTCTCCTTTAAGCCAGCTTACAATATAAAAAACCTTCCACTCTACTATAATAATTACCTAAAGCTGGAAGCCACGCTTTTATAAGTAAGCTAAGTGGACAGCTTAGCGCTCTTACTAGTAAATTTAAATAATTAGCGTATCTTAAGGTTTCAGGGCTATTATTAAAGGGCTAAAGCCCCTTTAATTATTATAACCTATACTTAATATAAGCCTTAAAAGGACTAGTGTAAGTTAAGACAGAACGTATAATAGGATGTTAAAGATTAAGTAGGCGTTTTAAAGACAGCTTATTAAGTTAACACTCTTAAATAAGGGTTTAATATCACAGTGGGGTGACAAAAGTCTCGCCCAAATATTACGACCTGCACCCGACACAGGCCTCGAGAGGACTGGCGCAGGTTAAGACAGAACGTATAGCAAGACGCCAAAGGCTAAGGGGCGTTCCGAAGACAGCTTGTTAAGCTAGCACTCCTAGATGGGAGGTTTAATGTCACTGTAGGTCGTTGTCACTATAATGCACAGAGGTGAGTCTGAATAGTAGGATACAAATGAACAATTGAATACTAGCGTGAGGAACCAGGAGTCCCTCACGGCTATCGTGGTTACGATGATGTCTATCTATACTAGCTAACTGAGAGGTACCTTATACCTTGCTTGGTCTACTGTGCTTGGTGGTGCACCACGCAATTGCTGCCAAGCAGTCAATAGAATGGTGCTTGGTGTTGACAGTCCCTGTGGGCCACTAAGCTCTTTTCTTACTGGTCGTAGGGGCTTCGGGTCTTTGCACCCTTAGCCCAGTGCGCAAGTCAGTGCACACCGTCCTTCTGTACTGTCTCTTCTGCGGGGATTCGTCGGGCCGCTCCGACCCAGGTGACGGCCTGCAGGGTCGTCACACCAAACCCTGCAATGCCGACACGTACTTTTCATGTCCCGCGTTTTCCACCCACACCACCCAAACTTCAATTATGCAGGACGGCACGAATACAACGATACATACTCCCAATACCGAGTATTCGCCTCATTTGAGGGCCAAGATTGCAATGGGCTTCGAATTGGGCCTCCAACGGCCTGCGTTGAAGCACAAAACCGGCGTTAATCCAGTAAGCGTTTCGGGGCTCATTGCGCGATACAAGATCTAAAAGTTAGGAAAATCACACGTTTGAGGTAGTGCCGGGCACCATTGTTGGCTTCAGGGGACCCGGATACATCTCAGGTGTCAACGTGGCGGGAGACCATTTCCACTACATCAATGATGACCGGAAGAGCGGTGGGCATATTTTGTCATTCGAGTCGGAAGGGGAGGTGGAAGTGCAAGCAGCCATGATCTCCAAGTTTCACATGGACTTGCCAATCGGAGACGACGAGTTTAACGAGGCAGCATTGGTAAAGGACGAGGAGGGGATTGTGGCAGTTGAGGGGCAACAAGCCTTTGACAGATCGGGACTCCGTTCCACCCGTCAAGAATGTCGAGATGCAAAAATATGAGAACACAGCTTTACACTGCGCATCCAACACTGACTCCCTCGGTAAGGATCAAACTTACGTCACGAGGGACTGGAGTGATTCATCTCTGAATCGCTGTCTCGATTTGGCATTTTTATGTCTCCGTTTCAGACACGTTCGCTGCCAATAGCAAGTGGAACACTGTCTTGATATGACCCACTATACACATTCTCATTCCCGAGCCGTCACCGAAACGCACATATCGTTGATCATGAACGGACTCAAGGGCTCTGAGTCCTCCACGGCTTGCTGGGATTCAACGAAGCCAAATCAAAGTTGCAGACGGCCTATCAGATCAGTTATTACCCGCCGCTGAATATTGACAAGATAACCCACCTCGAAAATGGTCTTTGTCATCTCCAACGGGGCAATCGGCGTTTCCAAACACGACCAGCTCCCATGCCCAAAGATCATATCACTCGTCTTGATCATCCTCGCCAACCTGTCCTTATCCTCCTCAAATCACCTCTCCGGTCTAAAAGCCGCTGCACCATCCACCAAAATCTCCTTACTAACTACCGGTAGCCACGCCCTAATCCTCTCCATAATAGTCGCCGTTGTTGCCGTAATCACCCCCTCCTCACCCACTGGCACCCGCCCCTCCCACCACCTCATCCACCTCCCTCCTCAACTTGGCACACACCCAATGGTTCGTCATCAGATACAAAAAGATCCCCCGAAACGCACTCGCCGCGGTATCATTCCCAGCCAAAATCTGCCCAATCGCCTTGGTGCGCACCTCATCCCTCGTCATATCATGCCGAATAAACAAAGCCAACATGTCATTCCAATTCTCCTGCTCGTGCTTCGCCCACCGCTCGTCAACCCACTTGTAGCGCATGCCCAGGGTCCTGCCGTGTCCTCTCCTACCGTGTGGTGTGGGTGACGCGGAATTACCGATAAAGAGGGCTTGACGTAGGCCGCCGAAACCGATGGCCATGAACATGATTCCGATGAGGAGGCATTCTTCGGAGTTCTTGATGCAGTCGCGTACGTCGTGGTCTTCGATTAGCATGTCGAAGGAGCGGCCGAGGCCGATAGTGGAGATGATGTCGAGAGTGAGGTATTGAATCTTTTGGGAGAGGTCCATGGAGATGATGCGGCCGCTTGTGGAAAGGTATTTAGTGCGGAGGAGGGCGATGAAGTTTCTGATATGCTTGTCGACTGAGGTTTCAGTTCGAGGTTTTCACGGCCCGAGTAAAGACGCTGTAATGAGAAAGGGGGAAAGGAAAAGGGGAAAAGTGTCAGAACACTGCACTGCTAGTTGAGGGTTGCAATTGCGATTGTATTGCTTGTTCTGTAGCCCTCTGGCATGGCCAAATGGTTGGGTATATGTATACAGCTAGATGGGGTTCCGGAGATGCCGGCTCGGCAAAGATGTAGCGCAGGTGGAGTTGAACAACATGTGTTGAGCTTCTTCGTCGCTTTAATCTATCCGCCGTTGATCCAACAAAGCCTTGGTCGTCTACCTGCGCGAATATCATTTTGGTCAAGGACTTTTGGATTAAGGCTGAGCGGTGAAAATTACGTACATGCCGTTGACACGAGCATGTAGGCCATGAGGGTATAGGCGAAGCAACATGATGAATTTGCCCAAATCTTCTTGGATAGGGATCCAAAAATGGTGCACGAGATTCGAACTCACAACCCAATTCTGAAACCAGAAAGTATTTGTCTGAGATGCGAACTTGAAATTCCAAGTTTGCCTGAACACGCTGGCAGCCAACTTGGTGATCACCCGGAAAAGGGGCTCCGCCTCCAGCAGTTCAGCCGGGAATGCCGTGCTAATAATTTGGGGAGAACGAGAAACGGAGGAAACTGGTTGGATGGGTATCTCCCGAAAGTCACCTGCGGAATGTGCGTGCGTTGTAGTCTAGCCTTAGGAAAGGCTTGATTGTATTAAGGAGGTGGTCGAGGGTGCGGGTATTCTGGTATCTGATTTACGTCCGACAATGATCATGGACGAGTTCCTAATGTGGCCTGGGGGTGAAATACCTAGCCCAGCTGCCGCCGCGGCGTTAAACTTACCCCTCCCAAAAGCCCCAAAAAATCTGACCGGGACACGCTAGTAGGCGCCCGTCAACATGTGCGAACGCATCATGTGAGCGGGTCCGTAAGAAGTGCAAAAATGTCAGACAAAAAAAAAGGAGGCGTAACAACTAGCCGCTGTACATAGAATTTACCAAAGTATCATGGTCAAGGCAGACGGGAAAGACTGAGGTTTAAATTTCTGGAACACTACAGGTATAATCAGGGTATTGCCAGTGCGAGAATTCATGCAAACCCTAGGCTAAGGTATGGATCTCAAGCAGCCAGAAATTGAAACTGAGCCTCGGCGCTGGTTGCCGCATCCTGTACGGTAACTTTATCCTCCCCGTCCACCTCTTGTTTCTCCAACTTAGACGCTTCGAAGAACTTCTTCCAGGGCTGGCTCTTGCTAGCCATCTCGGCCGGCTTGACCTCCGATTGAGCAGCGATGTGAGAGGTGGTCTGAGAAGGCATGGTGTTTGATCAGAGCCTTTGTCGTGTTGCACGGGTTAATCAAGGTGTTTCTCAAGGGTACCCATGTAGCAGGGCGTCTGTAGGTGGAGACTCACGTAACTCGAGCAAGGTTTTTTGGTATGGGTAGGTATGGTGCTGGTCTGTGATGTGGAAAATTTGATGGAGAAGCAAACCAAGCGTGATTTGGATGGCAAGGAGAGCTCATGGTTAAATTCTGCGATTTATAGAGCAGCTCTGAAAGGACCAACGGACCCAGTGCCTCTACAGAATGGCCAACGGATTTGGTTCGCGGCTACGGCGGTCTTCATCTCATGAATGGCACCCGGAACGTAGCTTCTGAGGGCAACGAGGAGGGAGAAAATGCGTGGAACTTCCATCACCTCCAATCAGAACCTGGAGTTTGCCCTACGCTAATGCATTGTGAACATAGGTGATATGCAGTTGGGATGATTACCTGCCCACCGCCTTTCCTTCTTGCCCCATCTGCATGAAGCCGTGTTTGGGATTTTCATCACCTCCACTTAGATTTGCAGTTTCGACTTGTATTTTGGCATCACACATAATCCTTCACATGCATGGTAACGTTCGAGATAGGAATTTTAAAATGGCAGCCCTCCGACCAACTTCCTTTCTGAGCGGAAACCGCATGGAGCCTAGGGAGCTCTCTGTCCCGTCGTTACTCAAGCTCCACAAGCAAGAGATTATTCGCAATCAAAGCAAGACAGACATGGTCCAGAACTCACGTTCTAGAATCGGCCTCGGTTGTTCGTGGCTATTACTGTCAAAACCGTGCAAATCAGTCTTAAGGTTATCAGACGTCACATTTGATTCAGTCAGGAAGGGTTGGCTCCGTAACCGCTCTTCTCAAGACGATATGCAATGGACTGGGGGTGGAATTTCTTACCCCAAGGGTTTGACCCCTTCATTGATGGAATGTTTGAGGGTCGTATCTGCAAGAGGTCATTCGAAAGGTCCAAATGAGGCAGGGTGCGTAGACGTGGCGTTGTTACCCCGACTATCTATCCCGTTTTCGATTTAGCCAACTGGTCGGATTGGGCCGAAGCCGCCCCGCTTAACACGTCAATGGTCACCAGCAGCACCCCAGACACAGTGCGGAACAACGTTGTGTAAGTGTGTGTGATCTGCAGCATGGATAATCAAGCACTGAGGTGCATAAGAGTCTAACAACACAGGAGGAACCTCTTGCATGCGCGATACTCTCCAACCCTTCCTCTAACTAGGAGACCCAGTGGGGAAGGGCGCTGACTTGAGCTAGTGTCGATTCGGTATTTTGATGCTTCGAGACACTGAATACCAGATGGGGCTGAAGCTCCCTTTATGGTGCGGATATCGTGTTCCCAGCGATTTCCAATGGTGCACGCCGATGCCACCTTGCCGAACAGAGCCGCCTTAATTCCACTACCACGATCTGAGTCTTCTTGACGACTCGACTGAACACATGTCGGATCCGTCTGTGAGCAATATGCTGCTGCTGCAGTCACGCACGCCATGTCCTTGCCGCCAGTCGAAGCCTTCATCGTCCCGTACCCCACCACCAGCTTCACGCCACTCTATTACCGGGCTTTCTTCGCCCCCTAAAATGCGGGACGGCATGCCCCGCAGTCAATTTGACCCCAGACTCCTTTGAAAATCTTTTGTCAGCAGACACCACCATCTCTCTTTTTCAACAATGACCGCTGTATCTGCCGACCAACGCAACGAGACGGTCCGGCTGAATTATTTGCAATGGAAAGACGAGTTTCGCTTCGAAAAGCCGTACACCATTCTATCGGCGGTCCCCGAAGGGGTCCCGAAGCAGAACTTTTCGCTTGGCCCTGGACCTCGGGACGAGGTCATCACCGACATCCGGGGCCACGAGGCCGAGTTCAGCCTGGATGAGAACGGTTTTGAGATACGCCAGCAGAAGTTGACCGTCGCCTCATTGGAGAAGAAGGAGACAGTTGAGCAGGAATACTTTGCTGAAATGACAGCTCTGCTGCAGACTGTCAGCCCCGGGGCCGAGGTGCACATATTTGACTGGAGGGTAATGGTTTCTGTCATGTTCGGAGCTTGTCCACCTCCAACTGGGGAGCTTTCTTTCTTTCTTTTCTCTTCCATTTCCATCAGTCTGCCTTGCTTTATCCATAAGACACCTGCTAATCATATACCTCTTATGCCAGATCCGCTCTAGCGATACTGCTAAGTCAGAGTACTCCCAGGCCGGAGCGGTCGTCGATTTGGACAATCCCCTGGTATATTTACAACCGGTCCATGCCGTGCACGTTGGTCAGTTTCAACCTGGTTCATGCTGTTCAAGTTCTCCCAGCCGGCGGATAACAGCAGGCTCACCGCTTATAGACCAAAGCTCGACGGGTGCCGTGAAACGGGTTCGGCATCATATGGGGGATCGCGCAGAGAAGCTTCTTCAGGGACGCTTCCGAATCATCAAGTTCGAACAGGCTTGGCTCTATTACCTACCTAAGTCTCAAGATTCGCTGACCGTATTCCTGTCATATTTAGTGTCTGGCGACCCTTTCGTAACCCAGTTGAGACATACCCGCTTGCAGTTTGCGACGGGAGCACGGTTCCGGCAGACTCGCTTATACCCGCCGACCACGTGCGCAAGTACTATGTCGGAGAGAGCCTCTATCCACTGCCCGACAAAGCGTATCGATGGTACTACTTGAGCCGGCAGACGAAGGACGAGGTGCTGCTGTTCAAGACCTTCGACTCGAGCGGCGACGTTCCTGCGAAATGTACGTGATTAGCAGTTAGCTTGCATGTACTGTTTTACGTCCCATTCTTGAGAAGCTGACGGCGTCTCTGGTGCGGTCGGTGCAGGCTGCCCGCATACTTCATTTCCTCTTTCCAACGTCCCCGCCGGGACCCCTCCGCGGGAGACGATTGAGATCAGAGCTCTGGTTTTCTCGCAAGTTTGACTGAAGTGCCAATCGGACCCGACCCTCGCTTCAACCACCGTTTATGTTGAGCAAAAGGAAGGCTAGTGTTATGCAGGGACCTGCAAATTGGTAGTGGATTGCCCTGAAAGCCGTCATTTAGGTAGTTCATCCATGTGGACTCCAATCCAAGTTAATTACAGGTACCCATCGATATCAGAGAGTTTCGACCTTCAGCCTGTGAAGATTGCGCTGAACACACGTGCTATCCTGCCCCTTCTTCAGGTCTTCCACGAGACTGCCAATATCTCCATCCAGGTCAACGTAGAGGCCGCTTAAGAGCGATGCGTCTCTGTCGGTCGCAAGCAAAATACAGGCATCTCCTACTCTCTCCGCATTATGCTTAGGTCCGGTGGAGAGCCGCTCCACCATTCGGCGTAGCCCCTCGATCTGATGGAGGCTATCTTTGTCGGTGACGCCGGGCCCATCCATGATACCCGTGTCAATATTTCCCGGCTGTAGATAAAAACTGAGGATACCTTTCGCCCCAACCTCGATTTGGAGATTTTGGTGGAACTTGAGCAACGCGGCCTTAGAGACCGAGTAAGCGCTGGCGTATGGTATGTCCATGGCAGCACTCCTGCTTCCGATGCTAATGATGGTACCACTCCCGCGGGCAAGCATGAATGGCAGGAGAGCAAGGGACAGAGCCACGGGGCTGGTCAGGTTGGTCGTCAGGACCTGCTGCCATAGCGCCATGTTCACCGTGCCGCACTCGAGCGCCTCGAACCTAGTTATCCCCGCACTGTTGACAAGGATGTCGACAGGCTTGCCGCCGACACAACGGCTGATGTCTCGGACCAGGCCAGGTATGCCAGTAATGTCCGACAGGTCGCAGACGAGAGGCACTCCTATGCCAGTGGCGCTTGCAGTGCTACCACCAGCAGCAGCAACAGAAGCATGCCGCTCTTTGTTGATGATGTCGGCAGTCACATCGACTTCGGATTTTGTGCGAGATATACACACAACGTGAGCGGCTCCTGCAGCGCCAAAGGCCGTGGCGATGGCCCTCCCGATGCCACGACCAGCACCCGTGACGATGACCACTTTACCCGACAAGGGGTAGTCCGTACGCGGGGGGGACTGCATCCTAAACGCGACACGGAGTAGGGAGAAAAAATTACGCTGTCCGAAGATGGCTGGGGACTGGACTCAAAAATGGGGGGGGGATGAGGTGGAGATCGCAACTGGGAAGCCACCCACAGTTCGATATTATCTTCCCACTGCCGATTCACGCTAGTGCAGCGCGGTAACAGCAGTATCCGCTCCATTTGTAAAAGAACCAATAAATAACGCAACTTGTCTTTTGCGCCATGCGGATAGCTGTTGGGGCCTCCAAGTGCTTCTTGCACAGTGTTGAGGGACGATGCCGCACACCGTGCCAGAGGCAACAGTCGGACTGTGACGGATGCGTGCCTGCCTGCGTCGCCTGATGTCCCGTCTGACAGCTCATACTGTGTAATCTGCGGAGTCAAACACACTGGTGAAATACCTGCTGTGGCCCGCGGTTGCGTTGTTGCCGCTTGTTCCCAAGGACCCTAGGTACCTACCCCAGGTACTAGCTATGGACGCCCACGACACCGCGCCGCCTGCTCCGGCCATCGAAATTGAAGCCTCCGAGCACTCGCCTTCCGAAGGCAAAAGCGCTCAGACCACCGCCACCACCCTCCACCACGCTGCGCCCCCCCGGGTCGCGTTTGAGGAATACGTATACTGGGCTAGCGCTGCATGTGCCAACAACGAGCAGCGGGGCCAACATGAAGCGACATTCGGCGGCAGCCCAACCGCGACCGCGTGGGACATTGAGCGGACGGATGAGAGCCGAGCACTGCGGACTGCCAGCCGCGGCGCTGTCTTTTACCTCATCGTGGTCAGCATTTTTGAGCCATTTTCGACGCCGTGGGCCTTTGCACAGATGGGTTACGGCCCCGGCATCGCTACTTACACCGTCCTTGGCGCTGCATCCACCTACTCTGGGTGGCTTCTATGGAAAACCTATCTCGGCCTGGATTCGGACCGGCACCCACTGCGCGGATATGGAGATCTGTTTTACAGGCTGTTCGGCTCAGCCCCCCGCCATCTTGTCAATGTGTGCCAAAGCATCGAGCTTCTTTTATCGGCATCCGTCACAACATTGTCTGTCAGCCAATCGCTTTCCCAGATCTCCCGTGGGTCTGGCGGCGGCCCGGGCCTCTGCTTTGTCGTGTGCCTGGCTATTTTTGCCACCGCTGGCATGCTTCTCGGCCAGGTCAGGACGTTCCGCAAATTCTCGTGGCTCGCAAACCTTTCAGTCTGGCTTGGCGTCGTGGTGATGTTCATATGCGTGGGTGTAGCTGTGAGCAGCCGACCCAACTTCGTCTCTACCCAGGCACAATACGGCCCGCGCTTCGGCCCAGGGCCCGTCGTCACATCTTTCAACCTCCCGCCGGATGGCTATGCCAGCGGTGGTTCCAGGCTCGTCGGAACGGCCAACGGCATCCTCCAAGCTGTTTGTGCCAACGGTGGCGCCATGCTCTTTGTAGCTTTCCTCGCCGAGATGCGGAGGCCAACTGACTTCTGGAAAGCATTGCTTTGCGCAGAGCTCTTGATCTATATTCTGTACATCGGCTTCGGCATTGTCATGTATTCCTACCAGGGACAGTTCGCCCTCAATCCTGCTATGCAAGGGCTTTCTCCGTATCGATGGCAGTCAGTAGCCAACGCCCTCAATATCGGCTCCGGCCTTGTTGCGGCAACGCTGTATTCCAACGTTGGCCTCAAGATCTTCTACGCTGATGTCTTACGGGAGCTATTTCACGCCCCCGCGCTGCACTCTACCAGAGGCAAGCTTTTCTGGGCGGGCCTAATGCCCATCTACTGGGCCGCCGCGTTTGTTATCTGCTCAACACTCCCCATGTTTAGCTTCGTCACTGGCATCATTGGGGCCATTTTCATCATGAATTTTAGCTTTGCAATCCCCGTTCTTCTTTTCTTGGTTTACACGATCAAGAAAGATGGCATGATGCAAGAAGAAAGGTTCATCCTGGCGACAAGCCAGTACAGTTATAAGGACACTGGGTTTAAGCGTTTTCGTCGTGGTTTCATGAGGCGGCCGGTCTTCAATACCTGGAATGCCATCTACTGTATGGGAATGACGGCGGTCAGCATTCTAGGCGTGTACTCGAGCGTAGTGGCACTGAAAGCGGCGTTTTCTGGTAACAGCTCAGCCGTGCGCTGGAGTTGTACCCCACCGGTGTGAGCACAGGCTCGCTTTGTTGCCACCAGTAGGTCCCTACCTTGGTAGGTTGCATTACATCGTTACTCCCAATCGACCTTCTGGCATTGTTTGCTAATACCTAATCCAGATAGCGCCCTAAGAAGTGCTAAAGGCGGAGCTAAGAATATAACATTCACTAGTAGGTTCCTACATTAGTAGATGCTTAGGGGTAGGATGGTGAAGACTGGTGGTAAGGACGAGAACATGAAGGCTAAGAGAATTGAGATGAGTGCTGCTTGGACCGGTAAATTCTCTAAATCAGCCGAGCTCAACTAGAACTATATAGCTTCAATAAGCTAAGTCCGACACGAGCGTTAGGGTTGTTGGCTGGATGACAGTAACTCGCGACTGCGGGTACCTCGTAGAATGTCAAGACTCTTTGGGTCTCCGATAGGGCCGTACCACTCAATGTTATGAAATAGATCAATCAGCGGGTTTGCGTTCCGTTCCAGGGCGTTTCGGAAGGTCGTTTGGGTAATTGAGCTTACTCCGAAATTTCTCCGCCAATTCGCAAACAATGATCCCCTTCGTTGTATTTGGATTTTCGGGCAGGGCTGATCCTTTATCTCAAAGCGAACAAAGTAGGTGAAGTTCGCTATGATTCCAATGAAAAAAGCTGAGGTCTCGGCCCTCCTAATATCGTTCTGGGACGCCTCTGGTTTCCCGCAGCACGAACGAGATCCCAAAATTACCTCCATTGAACTCGAAGCCCATTGAACTGTGGCTTCTAGTCTAGATTAGATCCGGAGGCATTGCGGCCTGACTAGCTGTGGTAACTAGGAAGATCAGCCTAGATAGGGTGCTATAAATATCCTGGCTCCGCCGATACTGTCAAAGTGCGGTAAATAGGTGTCCCATTACCTAGTCTAGGAGGATGCCGATCCGAGGTCGCTTGCTAGAATTACAATTGCGCAGCATGTTATAATAGTGCAAGTCCATGGTGTAGTGTCAGCTTCCCTAGTGTTCTTACACAGCTTAAATCTTGATACCCTGTCAAGCGGTTGTTGTGATACAATATGGTCACCTGGTTGGCCACGTGACTCGCCACCTTCCACCACTATATTACTGGCTCTCTGCCACCCTCTCCTTTTTATCTAGAATA
>Ga0247760_1000890_pt1 | contig 30481 bp, 10 predicted proteins | sample UWRJL171409R4_FD_179936 | JGI IMG/M metagenome (GOLD analysis project Ga0247760, IMG submission 179936) | Plant litter microbial communities from Arlington Agricultural Research Station in Wisconsin, United States - UWRJ-L171-409R-4 | ecosystem: Environmental > Terrestrial > Plant litter >... | reverse complement strand
ACGGGGCTGGCGTTACATACGCTAATGCAGGGAACTGCTACAACTGCCCGCTACACCAAAAGGTATGTGCAAGTTGACTAACCGTTAGTCATCTTGCTAGTTCCCACTTATTACCAACCCGTCACAGGCATACAGGTTCTCCCTTGGAAGAGAGGCCAGAAGACGGATGTCGGGTCGTTTTCACTACCACACATCAGCCCCAGTCTCATGCCAGGACCACTGATCAACACGAAGCCGGAAAGACGTACTGCGTATACTGATTCATAAAACCCTCCTGCACTGCCGCACACTTCTCGGCATCGTACACACCCAAATTCTGGTAGCACACGGCAGCAAGCGGCACCGTCTTGATCAGTGCACCGTTGAGGAGATTATCGAAAGAATCCCATATCGGTGGGGACGGCCATGCTTCATCGCCAGGGAATACCTTGCAGGCGCCGCTTTTGAGTCGGTCCGGGTTTAGGGGGGCGCCACTGCCGAAGCTGAAGAGGTGGGCGGTTTGTGTGGCGTCTTTGGTGCGGAGAAGGGACAAGAGAGACTCGTCGGTGAGAGAGTTGGTTTCATATGCGAAGAGGGGGTGGATGAAGGTGGTGTGGGCTGTTGAAGGGAGGAAGAGGATGGTGGTGAAGATGAGGGATTGGAGGATCTGCATCATGAAAGGATCGCAACGGGTTCGGTAGCCGAAGTTGTGATTCTGGGGAGAATCTGGGAATGTTAGAAGTCCACGCGGACTTGGATGCTAGGTATCTATATATTTCTTTTAGCCTGCTGGTCACCAGTACGTACCTAATTTAGAAGGAAAACCCAGTGTTCTTCACCCGACCATGGCATGTTGTGCTTCTGCACTTAGAGTTCAAGCCATTTTATACAAAGCTGCTAGGGATATACCTCGCGACGGTTGTAAGTGTCTTGGGTGCCAATTATTCTGCTCATAACCCATTCCTTACCCCCGCAGAATGTTGCTCGTCAACGTTCTGCGGAAGTCGCATTCTAACTGACCTCCGAGCCAATCGCGACGCCGACGATCTCGGAATCGTCGATCATTCCCCAGAAAAGAATGCGAGGCTTGTTTATTTCAACCTTGGCGAAGAGAAAGATTCTCCAGGCACCCGAGCCGGCAAGGGCTTAGTCGTGTTTGTTGCCGGCCAATGCGCTTCGGAGCCATGCAGGTTAAGCCAGTTCCAAGACGGCCCAGATGCGAGCGTGCTGCAGTAGGGTATCTGCCGAGCCGGCGTGCCAATCTCTCGGACTCGAAGGCTACTACTTTCTGGAGAATCCGATGTTCAACTTTAGCAAGAAGTTGAACTTGGGAAACCACTCAGGGATGAACATGAATTGCTTACCTTACCTAAATTACTCGAACCTCGATTTTCTTATAGCCAGATAGGCAGTTAGTAAATAAATGCCTGTTATCGGGTTTTCCTGCATGATTGCACTTATCTGGTGTCTAGTCAACAAATTGGTAGGTTCCCCAACTTTCTCGTAACCAATAGGCGAGATCAACACAAATGTGCGAGCCGCTGGAAAGGTTTTGCCAGCTGAACGATTGACTGAAAAGCCGCGCCATCACCACGACTTCAACCTCCAACCGCAGTCGAACATCATCCCGCGAGTTGAGTTGAGACCTCTTGTCCTAGAGCTTTGTTTCCGTGTTCCAGTCAAAATGCCGTCTCAATCTGCTTGGCAGCAAAAGAAATCAACCATTATCGCGCTGTACCACGACGCGAACAAGCCACTGCATGAGGTGCAGTGGATAATGCAAAAAGACCATGGATTCAAGGCAAGGTAGTCCGCTGAAGCGATGCCTTGTTAATGAGTACCTACGTTCACTAACCGTCTGCACAGCACCAGAGCATACAGAACCCATCTAGATAAGTGGGGCCATTACAAGTACTCGTGCCGGAAAACAACACCAACTCCAATGCCAGCAATCTTCGAGTCTCTTTACAGTGCGCCTGGACGGAACGATAGCGCCCAATTCAAGCCATTGGACATTTTGACTCCCTCAAACCGTACTCGCGAGAAGGCCGCGGGCATGGAGGAAAACGGCCCCGCATCGGGCTCGCCCGCGCCACCCTCGGACGAGACCCTGGACCCAGATATGCTATCGATACCAAGCAGCTCTGAGAGATCCGAGAGCCGAGATGACGAAAGCAGAGGGCAAGATGGCAGAAGCAGAGGGCTGAGAGTCTTCAGGGCAGCGTTCCGTGGGATGCTCTTGTCCCCGCAGGTCGACGTCGAAGACGCAGATAATGGGCCGGGCGGGAAAAATTCTGCAGACACGAGGCAAAACCCAAGTGACACGTCAACTGATCAGTCAAGTTCGTCATCCGCCGTCCGGAACGGGAAGCGTAAGCTGAGATGTAATAGAGAGGGGTATGGGAACGATGACGGCGACGACACACCTGACCCGAAGAGACTTCCTCCACAGAACCTGTCCCAGGAACCGGCTGGCCCGAGATATCTGGCTTGTCCTTTCTGGAAGCTGGACTCGGCAATGCATTGGGAGTGCGCGCTCAAACAACTCGACACCATCCCTCATCTAAAGCAACACCTGGGCAGGCGGCACACAGCGAGACACTATTGCCAGCACTGCTACGGCCAGTTCCCAGATCCGGGGGCTCTCGACTGCCATGTCGAGGCCCGCTCATGCGCTCGAGGGTCACCCAGCAGCCTCGGAGGCATGTCTTACGATCAGCGCGACCGGCTCTCCAGGAAACTTGCCCCAGGTTCGAAACAGCAGCAGTGGTTTGCCATCTGGGACATCCTCTTCGACCCAACACCTCGCCCTATGTCGATATACATCTACCCCCACAATCTCGTCGACCTTGACAACATTCGCGAGTTTAGCGCCGGGGAGGGTACGAGCATCCTTGCCGCAGAGCTGACAGCCAACGGCCTAGTGTTGAGTCCTGGCGTAACAGAGGATCAGCTGCAGCAGGTGTTGCAACGGGGTCTCACCATGGTGTATGAACGTTTCATAGGGCGTTCTCATACGCGTTCCCATACGGTGGTTGAAGGTCAACAGGTGGCCTCATCTTCAAATACCTCTCAGATTGAAACGGCGGCTGAGCCGATAATGGACAGCGGTTTGGAACTGGGATTGTCGCCGCCAGCCATCTTCAATCCAGACCCAGACCCATACCGCTTGGCAAATTTCACAGGCCCTGGCCCGGGAGACCCGGCGCTTTTGGACAACGAATCCACTGTTGAAAGTAACTTGGGTTTTGATCAGAGCTTGGGCCATGAGGGAACTTTCAACTGGGGTTCGTGGGAACTGGGCAGGAACCTTGATGCACTCCTCGGTGGGATTGCAGAGAGCGGCGAGGAGGATATTGCCCATTATGAGGTTTTGTAGAGAATCAGGTGCCTGAGAACGTTGGGTTTGCTGTAGTAACTAGGTACCTTATCTGGATCGGAATTGGAGACTCACCTAGTCTCAACACGTGTACATACCTTATAGATAACTGCTGAGGCAGCTTGCACCCAACGCCCAATGTTTGGACAGAAGGAACATCAGTCAATCGTGAAAGCGTACCTATTCTCTCGGTGACGCAGATTTCCAAGCTCGCATTTAGGAAATGCATTGTCTTGAGCAATATCAATACAGGCAAAGACTAGTCTTATGAAGGAGCTTCATGACTTGAAGCGGGAGGTTGGGACCACTTAGCGTGGTTGTTAGGGAGAGTTTCCTATGTGTGCTGACTCTTGTCGTCTTACCTGAATTCATGCAAGTAGTGTCGGGACTACGCAGGCAACTTGAATCACTTGTTGATTGGCCCCCGAATGAGATTGTCTCGCGCATCTTCAGGTAACAGTCTTGTGACTTGCCGGGATGAGAGCTTGGCTGTTTCCCCGCCTCCTTCGAGGCGTAGAGATTCTACCCTTCAACCAAACGCGAAATCCCTGTCGGTGGCTGCGTAAAATGACGCCAACAACTTCCACCAACATCGACTCCGAGATCCTCCTCTCAGAGCTCTCCTTCCGTCCAACCGACCGCGACTTCGTCCAAGATGGTCTCTGCGCGCCATCGGAGTTCCATCTCATCAGATCTGTGTCTGGGAGATTTCGAAACTACGCGTCAACATCTCACTCCTCCAAAGACCGATTTCACTAGACAGTCCCCTTCACCAACTACCGACAGAACTCTTCCACCTCGTCCTCAACTATCTCGACATGCAATCTTGCGCCCATCTGTCCAGCACTTCTTTCCAATGTTACACCCTTGTCCAGTACAATCGCATCTACAGGGAGAACATCACCTTCGCATGGCGCGCTCTCCTCGGGATGACGGCTATGGGGCTCATCCTCCATCATACGTCCCAAAAGCTCCATAACATCCTACGCGATACATCTTGTGCGGCTTGCCCCGCGTACAAGGCCTTACCTGTTCTTACCGACCTGCGAAAGATGCTGCTGGGTGTGTCTCCGCCAGTTCGCGCTACCGCGATTTTCGTTGAGTGCGTGCCTTGCTAACTGCGGTCTTTCACATGAACAAGTCAGAAAGACAGCCGACAGGATTAATCGGAGGCGCCAAAAGGTGGTGGGCGTCACTGGAAACAGAGGAGGACTCGAAGTGCTCTACGTGTGGAACGGAGCCATCCTGCTGAAACGCCCCGAGAGGACGGAACCTGGGGATCCTAACGCGGGAGGTTTCGCCTGTCCGGGATGTGTCGTTCTTCGTGATCGAATCCACGGGTTCTTTCGGGCCGAGGACGTGTCGGAGGAAGAAATGCTCGCTTGTGAGGCTTTGGGGAAGATTAGGGATCTGGGGATGCATGCACTATCGCGTGGGGAGTTCTTGAGGCATTTGATGGAATGTCCTGGGCAGAGAAGATTGGCTCCTGAGCTGGTGATGGGTTGATAGACACCTAGGCTGTCAATCCAAAAAATTGGAGCACCACGCTAATGGACAAGACAGCGGCTTTGAAACCCAAACCGCCAAATGTAGCTTCCTTATACCCGTTGGGACAGTAGGCGTCGCCGGCAAAGGCCAGCACGTTCACCATAAACATCCACTTGCCGACAAAGGAGGCTAGACTCATCAGGATGAAGAGCCAAAACACGAACTTGACGAGCCCCCTCTTGAAGCGCGACGTATTCTGGAACTTGCGCCGGAACCACCTGGCCAGGGGAAACATGGCCTTCTCCTCGTCCTCAGTCCTTTCATATTCTTTATTCTCCCGCGCGGCCCTCCACTCCCGCTTCTTCTGGACGGCTATCCAGACGGCCTCCCAGATGGCGAACAGGGGGGTAGCCGCCATGAACCCGAGAACCACAACCAGCACCCAGAGGCAGAAAAAGAAGATGCCGAAGCCGTAGGCGGTTTTGCCGCCGGCGAGCAGCTCGAACATACCCAGGAAGAGACCCAGCTGCATGGGCAAACTTACCATTCCGAACAGCAGACACGTCAGCACCCACGGCCCGACAGCGCACAGCATCCCGATCGGCACCAGGAACGAGCCCCCCAGTGCTCCCTGTCCTCCCTCTCCCTGGACTATCGCCATGCCCACAGTAATGATCCGCATCGAGGTGAATCCAAGGACCATGGCGCACCCCAGGAGGGTCGTGATGGCGTCCGTTGCCAACACCTGGAAGCCATGACCTTTGGAGAAGAGCCACCCGGCCGCGGCGGCCAGCAGAGGCGCAGCGGTGGGCTGCAGAAACTCCATGGCGGCGAGGACGAAGCCCGTTGACGTGTCGGGCCCGTGGGAGTTGGCTTTTTGCAGCAGGACGGCCTGGATCGCGGGCTCGCCGACGCCGGAAGCGAGTCGAATGAGGAACTGCAGCCACGAGAAGGATACATGGGGGCCGGGTGGCCCTCGGAGAAACCACATCGCGACCATGTGGGCTACGTCGAGCAGGATGGAGAGACCCACGCTGACAAACGACCATAGCTGCGAGTCGCACTGCTGGGCACCAAAGTAGATGTACAGCGACGGGGGAAGGAAGCCGAGCTTGGACACGGTCGAGACGGTGCACTCGTGAATCGATGAAGGTTGTTGGATCGCGCATCGTGTGTATTGGTGGGCGCTAAGAAAGGAGGGAGGGATTAGTAGGTAGGGATTGCAAAGTGTCTTCGCGAGGGATACTTACGCAATGTCGATGGATTCCAGGAGAGAACCGGGATTAGGGAGGGAGGTGGAGCTGCCGATGGGGATGGCAGTCGTGGTGTTGGCATAGGTCGAGTTTACACGGCTATCGCCGCTGTTAGTACATGCGCTGGGGGTGGCGTCTGCAAAGCGCTGGAAAAAGGGCGCAGTTGTATCTTTGAGTATCTGTCTCACTGTCAACAATTCCTTGGCCAAACACTACAATGCCGGGGATGGGAACATACCTACCAGGAGGAACGGCGCGGCCTTGGCCTGGTCCAGCGGTACCAGAGGCTTGATCGGCGGCGGGGGCGAAAAGTTGCGGGCATCGGACATGTCGGGTCTTGGCGTGAAAACCAGAGTTCGGTCGCGGAACACAAGGGTTGGTAGTACGCCGTTGGGTATGTCGGGAAAGCGGGTGGCAATTTGATGGTATGTGCAGTTGGCGAAGCTGCTGGCCGTTTCGTATCGCTCCCATAGCGACAAGGAGGCGACGAGCTCGAGAGGTTCGATGTAGGTGCTGCAGTTGGCTTTGGTTGCCTGATTACAGCTCAAGTACAAGTTTCCCGCAAATTCACTTCCGTTCGTGTCAGAAAGAAGGGGGTTCAGAGGCCCTGGGCATCTAGTCAGCGGAGCTGACAGGATGCCTGGCACTGCCAGAACGCCAGTGAGCTGCCTCAGCCACTGGAGTGACGAAGCCTGAATCCTGCAGAATAGTCTATAAAGAAGCCTCTGGCTTCCAGCCAGAGCCAGAGGAACAGAGTCAACACAAGCAATACAATCACACTGCTGCAACCAAGAGTGCCGCGCTTCTGACAGTTCGTGGAGGCCGGCCCTCCGAATCTAGACGCAAGGGTTGCCGATTCTGGAGCAAATTTTGCGAGGCAATATCCACCTCGCTAGATGCACTCCCCAATTAAGCCCTACCCCCCTCCAACCTGATTGGGACTAGATTAGAACCCAAAAAATAAAAATTAGAAACTTAATCAAAGCTAGCAATTATCACCGTATCGCGTAAAAAATAACAAAATATGACGACCTTACAGGCCGTCACCTGGGCCGGCGCGGCCTGACGGTTACCCCGCGTACTGAACAGTGCACACTGTGTCGTGCACTGGGCCAGGGGTGTAAAGACCCAAAGCCCTTACGACTAATTAAGAAGTGCTCTGTCGCTCCGCCTGCCCTACGACAGAGTATTAGAGTAAGGTACAAAGTACCTCCTAATTAGCTAGTCCTGTCCGGAGGACAGTTTGTTTTAAGGGTGGCCCAAAAAAATTACTATAGGAAATTCAGTTAAAACTGATAAGGAAATTTACCTTGACCTAGGACTGGTCAGTACATTATCAAAAGTGTGTCTGCTCGGGCCCTAAATCACGTGATATGATATGTTTTCAGATACGTCACGTGACTAGGATTCCAAATCTGAAGCCAGATTCAGGGTTAGAGTTAAGGCTCAGGAGTTATTAGCGTTTGAAATAATTAAACAAATGGGTATTCAGAAATAAAAAACAAGGCTAAATCTAATCAAAGAAGGTGGTTTTATACATAGACTTTTACTTAGAATTCAGAACTGGGATTCGTTTTACTATAAAGCTTATAAAAAGAAAGATATTACTGTTTAAAGTTTAATAATAATAATTATTTAAATAATAACCTGTTAATAAGTATTGTAATAAGTAGTATTACTTACGTTTATTATATTATTTATTATATAGAATCTAAAGCTGGAATCTGTCTTATAATAATACTTAAAGTGAGAAAGATTATTATTTGTGTTACACCATAAGAGCTGAAAGCTCCGCCCGTGAGGGCAAGCGGTCCCTCTACTGCTAACTATCTACTGTTAAGGCGTGGTATTACGACCTACACCCGACACAGGCCTCGAGAGGACTAGCGCGGGTTAAGACAGAACGTATAACAGGACACCAACAGGTAAGGGGTGTTCCGAAGACAGCTTATTAAGCTAGCACTCCTAGACAGGGGGTTTAATATTACTGTAAGTCGGTATCACTATAATACATAGAGGTAAGTCTAAACAGTAAGACATAAATAAATAATTAAATACTAGCGTGAGGAACTAAAGTCCCTTATAGTGGTTATAAGTATAACTATAACTATTTATATTAACTAACTAGAAGGTACTTTATACCTTACTTAATTTATTATACTTAATAGTGTATTATATAATTACAGCTAAATAATTAACTAAACGGTACTTAATGTTATTAGTCCTTATAGACCACTAAGTGCTTTCTTACTAATTATAAGGGCTTTAAGTCTTTACACCTTTAGCCCAGTATATCTAGACAGTGTATACTGTCCTCTTATACTGTTCCTCTTACAGGGGATTTATTAAGCTGCTTTAGCTTAAGTAATAACCTGTAAAGTTATCACACGATTCCCCCTCTTTAACATTCTTTTCCTATAAAGAATTGCTTAAGTTAGTTTTTCCTCCTTCCTTACCTTTATTATGTCTTCTAACTGTATTGAAAAGTGTAAGAGATAGAGAAAGTAAGAAAAGGCTCTTTACGACTGTTATATCTGTCTTATAGAATCTCTTAATGCCTTTAGTTTATAGATATCTCCTTACACTTATTATTAAACTAAGTCCTTATTATATTAAGTTACAGTATAATCCGATAGCTGTAGTAAATGTTAGTCTGTTAATATACCCTCTTTATGTAACACGTTTAGTTACTTTAACGAATTTATTAAGAGTTTAATAAATAAGAAAAAGGAGTTAGACACCTTATATAATTAAGCAGTTATTAAGTACTGTAACTCCCTTACGAAGTTATAATATATCGAAACCTAACAGTACGTTATTAAAGTAAAGGTAATGAAGGTGTTTTCTTATAAAGTTAAGGTTTTATCTTTCTAAAAGCAGGTAGAGGTAGTGGACCTAGTCCGTGTTAAGCTAGCTTCTTAAGATTAAGACTCCTTCCTTACTAGTTTCTCCTCTAAGGAGTTATTATAACTTATAACGTCTTCTTAACTCAGTTTGTAACTTCCTTCTTATTAATAAATAAAACAGCTCTTTAATGTAATAGCGGTATACTTACTTCTTTTAGTAAAAGGTTGTGGGTTTAAGTCTTATAAGGGTCTTCCGCTGCAGGTTTAGAGCTTAGCCTGATTTTTCCAGTCCGGTCTTAAGCTTTTAGCAGCTTTTTTTTTTTTACTTTATTTATTTACTAACTTCTTTTCTTAATAGCGCTTATTTTTGTAGATACGCTTTTCTACTACATACCGTTATATAACTGGTTTAGAAGACCTTAAGGTATACTAGATCGCTTTTTGCCTTCTAATTCCTTCTTTAGACCTACAGCGAAACGTAAGTCCTTTAGTTATAAGGGGTAAGTTGTCTTGTAAGTTACTAGTTTACGATTTCTTAGTTCTCTATACTGCTGCGTATGTAATTTATATGGAGCTTACTAGCTCTAGAGGCCTGGCTTCATTATTAAGTTTAAGGTCTTTATAACCCTAGTTAAAGGTTTTAATAAATATCTTTCTATACTTACTAAGGAGTTTCCTATTGCTTCTTAAGCTCTAAGTCTTTTAATAGTCTTACTTTTTAGTATAACAGTTTAGATGTTAGATCTTATCTTATTTTTAATTCTTATTATTAGCTTTAGTTAGTTTAGATTCTTCTAGTGAAACTCTATAATCAGGTTTAGGCACTTAAGGTTTTTAACTAGTTCTTACAAGTTACTTTTAAAGCTGTAATCTAACTACTTAATAAGATACTCAAACGTGTTCTTTCCCTTTTATAAATTTATAACTTCCTTAACGTTATACTTATCCTTATTAGTATTAATCTCGATCTTCTTTTCCAGAAGGACTCCCTTTAGGGTAGGTTTTAGAAGTAAGATATAAAAAACCTTAGTCCGTACCTTTATACTAGTAGGTAAGTCTAATTTATAATTAGAGGTAATAACCTTTTTCTTAACTCGAAACAGCTTATACCTTTTAAAATCAAACTTCTTACTAAGTTATTTCAAATATAAGTTCTGTAAAAAAAGGTAAATATAATCCCCCTCCTAAAAAGTCGGTCCTTTAACTTATTTACTATTATAATAAAGTTCTTTTTTAAGCACTGGTTAGTTAGTTTAGTATTTATTAGTAAATTTCTTTATTTATTTACGTGTGAACTTAAGTTTAGCTTACAGGTAGTTATACAGTTCCTATATCCAATTTACGCAGACTGTAACTTAAGGGGCGCTAATTAGCAGGCCTTAACGGAGCTTAAGCTCCTTACTGTAGTTTACAAAGAACAGTAATATACCTATTAACTTAATTAATGTTATATTATAAGTTATTTATACTATTAGTAACAGTTTAAGTTAATTATTTTATTTAAAGTTAATATAAGCTTAGAGATACGTTATAAGTATCTAATTAACTTATTCTATTTAGTTATCTATCTATAAGTGGAAGGCTGTTAAAAGCTTACTTTTTATACCTATTCTTTACATTAACCCTTATTAGAATTTCGACACAATTAGTTTATCTTAATCTGTAACGATATTATCTAATTAAAAGTGTTATAAGACTACCTCTTTCTCGAAAATATAAGTAAGTTATTTTACTGTTATATCTTTTAAAGTTAGCAAAAAGTAAGCCCATTTCGTTAATCTGTTAACTATTATAAGGATTTAATTATAAGTAACTCCTATAATAAGGTCTTTAAACCTTAGAATCCTAATGACGAAATTAAGTAAGATAGAACTTTATAACGCTTATAGTATAAGGAGTAGTTTAAGAAGCTTATAAGGCTTATAGTGTTAATTCTACTTTTAGTAATAGATATTGTAATTATCGACCATTTCCTTAACCAGTTTCTTTATTCTTAAGAAGGTGTATATTTATTAACTTATGTAAAAGTTTTAACTTAACTTATATGTCTTTTAAGTTAAGATTTATAAATCTGCTAAACGTACTCCTTTCACTTACTTAAGTTATAGATATATAGTTTCTCTTAGTACTAAAGTTTTACTCTTAATTTAAGTATGTTATCTACATCTTTTAACAGCTATTCTGACTAATAACTAGTTTTATTATAGTTTAAGTATATTAGGCACTCTTTACTATAGTCCTATACGTACCTTAAGAAGTCTCCTAAGGGGCATTTATACTTATAGGTACCTTTTTTTAACCTTTTTACTTAAAAGTCTTACTATTACTAATAAACGTTAATAGTTTATTTTAACGTTTAGTTATCTTGTTGAAATGCAAAAGGGGTTAAGGCATTGGAAAGCAGTGTATGTTAAAGGTGATTAATTATTTCTATCTTCGAGAGTGGAAGCCGTGTTATTATAACCGTGAGGGTGGCCAGTGCACGGAGTGCATTGGCCACACTCGCTTCTGCGAAGCGAGGTTGGCTGACTGAATACAAGGTTGGCAGTGGAGTCTGGCGTTCTTGGCTGTGCAGATCCACGGATGCAGCCGCGGAGCGGCTGCGTGGATCTAGCCACACTGTTCTAACCACACTGGCCGGGTTAGGGTTGTAAAAACCCAACATATCTAATATTTATAATGTATACTCTAGTGTGCTATTTTTAGCTTTATTAAATATAGTAATAAGAATTAGGATATGGTTAGTATCTTTATAATCTTATCTCCAGCTTAAAGTATTAGCCTACTTATTATCTTTCCCCTTAATATAATAGATCTAGAAGTGGAACAGGGCTATGAGTTCTGCTTACTATACTTACTGTAAGTTAAGTTTCTTCGTTAGGAAGTATTAAAAGTTATTATAATTTAAAAAGACCTAAACTGGTTCCTTTATACCGTTTAAGTACAGTACCTACTTAGTAAAGCACTAAATGATTACTATTAATTCCTTATTATAAATTAGATATTATAAAGTTAAGTTATAAATCCCTTTTAATAAAAAGGTAACTAAGTAACGTTTCCCATTATCCTGGACTTAGCTAAGTTCTCTACTGATTACAAACTTTAAGGAGTCCGTTTCGACTTAAAAAAGCTTTAAAAAATCGGAGAGAGTTAAGACTAATACTGTAATAAAGGCGTACTTAAGTTCTTTAAACGCCTTTTACTACTTATTAGTCTACTTAAACAGTTTATTTATCCCTGTAAGCTTATATAATAATTTTACAATCTTTATAAAGTACCTAATAAAGTATTAATAAAAGTTTATAAAGCTAATAAAGGCTTATAACTTTATTTAATTCTTTAAAGTAGGCTAATTCCTAATTACCTTTATTTTCTCCAGTTACATTTTAAACCTTTTAAAGGTTACTTTAAATCCTAAATAGTTTAGCTCCTAAATGTAGAAGTAGCTCTTTTCCAGGTTTACAGTTAGCTTCGCTTTCTTAAAAGCTGTTAAAACCTGTTATATATACTTTTAATATTCTTTTAAAGTTTTAAAATAAATTAGAACGTTATCTAAATACATAAAGATAAACTTGTTGAGAAAGGGGTAAAGAATACTGTTAATAAGGCTCTGGAATGTCGTAAGGGCGTTTATTAATCCTATTGGCATAATACAGTACTAGTAGTGCCTGTTACGCGTCTGGAAAGCTGTCTTATACTTATCTTCTTTCTTTACTCTAATATAGTTAAATCTTATAGGGAAATCGAGGCTAAAGAACTAATTTACTTTAGCAATCCGTTCTCTCATCTCCGTAATAAGTAGTATTAGGTAACGATTTTTAATATTTAACGTTTAGTAGTTAACGACTATATATAGTTCACTATCTCCCTTTCTCAGGACAAATAGTATTAAGTACCTTACTGGAGATTAGAACTTTACAATAAATCCGTTTTTTAGATTTTTATTATTGTACTCCCTTAAGGCTTTAATTTACTAAAAGTTTAAATAATAAGGTTAAAAGTTACAGAGCTTTACTTCTAGCTTTAACTTAATTTTGTAATCCTATAATCTGTAATCTAGTAATCGCAGTATCTTTTTTTTAAAATAGGGTAAACTTCTTATACTTTATAAGTACTTTAAATAAATTAACTTTCCCACTTATTTATAAATTAACTTCTAACTTCTCTTTACCTTTTAAATTGTTATTTAGGTAATGTAGTAGACTTTTTAGTCCTTTAACTGTCTTAATAAACTTAATTTAAACTGTGCTTAGTTCTAAGGGTTTAATATACTTTTAAATATTTTATGTATCTCTAAAGCGGTTCGGTGCCTTTTAAGCTGTCTTCGAACGGTAATTACTATTAAGGGATTTATTAAAGGTAAGGTAATTACTCCTTTAATTGATTATGAGGTTATACTTTTCTAATTAAAGTAAACTTAAGATTATATTATACTTTATAACTAATGTAATGTTAAAGTCTACTTATTATTTATCTCTATCCACTTTAATTAAGAGTAACAAGTAATAGGTAACTTTACTATTATTATACTAATATAAGCCTCTTTCTTTATTTTAGATAAAGATAACCTCTTCGTACTCTTTATTAGGGAGTTTCCTTCAGTTAACTAATAAAGGGTATATTAAGTTAGAAGTACTCTTATTATTAATCACTACTTTTACTTTAAATAACTTTCCTCTTCTATCTATTAAGTTAATACTAATAAAATAATGCTTATACTCCTTTAATATCTAAGTTATAGTAACTACCTATCCTTAAGGTCTTATCTAGCTTAACTTTTAAGTACCTTTTCTTCTTCTTAAGGTTTTTACTAATTAGCGAACTACTAATTTCTAGCTTTTTTAAAGGGCCTGTAACCTTTTCCTAATTCCTTTTAGAAAAACAAGTAACTTTAATAAACTTAGTAATCAATCCTTCTTAAGTTCTCGCACCTTAGCATCCAGTCAACTTTAAATGGTTTAATGTTCTAAAAGTCCTTAATAAATCGATAGTACGCTTTACAGGACTAGATTGCAGTAATATCTTCTTACTCTTAGATTTGTTTATAATTTACTTATTTCTACTATTCTTTAGCTTTTTCCTTAAGGTGTATTAAGTACGTTACGATTAGGCAGTTACTAAGCAACCCTTCTTACTAACAGGTAATAAGGGTCTGGTTAATTATAGTAACTTTCTATTTATTGTTAGTCTCTCTTATTAGGGTGTAGGAGACTTAGTAATATGCTGCCTTTACTTTCATCCTTATAACTAAGCAGTCTTATCTTTATATATTAAAGAAGTAGTTATAAAGGGCTTTAAGTCTACTATACTAGTTAAGAGTGCAGTTGTTATACACGCAGTCGATTTACAGTACGTCCTTATAGCTAGAGTAGTTAATGTTAACTGTAAGTGTTATGGTTATAAAGTACAGGATAGGGGAAGTAGTACTTTGTTTTTTTTCTTCTTCTACTTACTTCTATATACATTACTTCTCCTAAACCTCTTCTTAGAACTTAAGTAGTAGTAGATTAGTTTATTCTTCTATAAAATGGTTTTCTTTAACAAGTTAATATTTAAACTAGTTAACGAAGCGAACTCTATTTTAAAGCTGTAACCTAACTTTAGCTACTTTATTCCTAAACGTTACAGTAAGGCTCTTAACTTACAGGTCCTCCACTTCGTTTACTAATTCCTAGTGTTTTTCCTTCAGCTCTTAGACCCTCTGTTAATATACTTATTTTTTATCTTCTTAAGGGACCTTTAAAGTATTAATCTGAAATATACTAACTTTAGTGCAGGGTAGCTATCTAAGCTATCCTTCTTCTAAGGAGGTAAAGGTGCTAATCTACTTAACGTGCTTAAAGTGTTTAAGAGTTTTAAAGGGTACAGTTAAGAAGAACTTTCGTTTTTCTAACTTAACTCTCTTAACTTACTTTTTCTTACTTTCTAGGGCTTATTTCCCTACTTAAGTAGCTTAGAGAGCTAGTTCTTCGACTTCCTTTACTACCTTAGTAAGGTTTAAGTTAAGGTTTTCTTAAACTTCTTTAGTTTTTAAGCTTACAGTGTAAGGTTTTTAAAGCTTATAATAACTAACTAAAATATCTTTTCCTAAAGTCGGTCTTCTGTAACCTACACCTTTAGCTATCTTAAGTTCTTACCTTAAAGTTAGTCTGTAATAACCTACACCTCTGTAACTAACTTTTCTAAAATACCTTTAAAGACTAAGTATATTACGTCTTGAGGTTCTTCCTCTTCTTCTCCTTTGTCTCTTAAGTTACACTTATCTATTTAAGTGCAGTCTTCTTTATTATTTGTTATCCTAACGTGGATATCTCTTAAGTTAAACTTAACGTACTTTCTTCCGTCTAAGATTAGTTTTTAACTAACTTACTTTAACGACAGGTATTACCATATTATATAGCTTTTCTTACTATAATTAAAGCACTAGACTTAAGATAAGTCTTTAGATTACTTTTACTGCTATTATAATTAAGGTTTATTATAATTAAGTTAATTCTAACATTTTATTATACTAATGTCCATTAGTCTAGGGTAGTGACCTGTTACAGTTAATTAGTTCCCCTTCTTAGGTTTATTTAGTTAATAAGGAGTCTGTTCCTTTTAGAAGTTCTTTTAATAATAATATTATAATACTGGTTATTAACTTTAATCGCTATCTTAACTAGCTCCTGAAGTTAATCCAGCCGATCTTCTTAGTAAAGGTCTCTAATAACGTGCTCCTTCAGCCCACTTTAAAACAGCATTACTAAAGCTTCTTAACTAAGCTTAATTTTTACTACTTTTAGTTTAAAGTATGTAAAGAACTTAAGGATTAAGGACGTCTGCCTTAACGCTATAAGGCGTTATTCAGTCTGTCTTAAAGCGTCTAGTTCTTTAAACTCTATTTAGAATTAGTTAATAAACATATTAAAATCATCAAAAGGGCTTAAGTCTTTAAGGCCTCCTTACACGCTTTATTTACAGAAAGGTCGTTAATTATCTTTACCTATAGTTTATATTAGTAAGCCGCTACTCTATTTAGGAAGGCTTTAGTAAACCTAACCTTTTCTTCTTCTTTGAAGAACTGTTTATTGTAATAAGTAATATAGCTTTAAAGCTAAGTTATCTAAGACTCTAATTAAGTAAAGTCTCCCTTAAAGCGTAACAGTAAAGGGAGCTTTACTTATTTCTTTTATAAGCTTTTAAAATTATTATTTTTTAACTTAATAGCGTTAAGTTAAACTTAGAGTTTCTCAATAAGACTAATACAGCTTTTAATATCTATAGGAAGGCTTTATTAAGTTCCTTAACCAGCCTTTACTAGTTAAGGTTTAACTTTTTAAGGTATATAGTTAACTTATCGACTGTAAGGAGCTAAAGTTAAGTTTAAGCTTCCTTAAGCTCCTTACCTTTTCTAAAGGTTAATATATTAATAATAGGAGAGAGAGGTATTTAGGAATTTAACAAATAACGTTTAAAACAGTAATGCTAATATTATATTATAACTTACACCTAATATAAGCCTTAAAAGGACTAGTGTAGGTTAAGATAGAACGTATAGTAAGACGTTAATAAGTAAAGGGCGTTTTAAAAACGGCTTATTAAACTAACACTCTTAAACAGGGAGTTTAATATCACTATAGGTTATTATTACTATAATGCACAGAGGTAAGTCTGAATAGTAAGATATAAATAAATAATTGAATATTAGTGTGAGGAACTAAAGTCCCTTACAGTAATTATAAGTATAACTATAACTATCTGTACTAACTAACTAAGAGGTACTTCGTACCTTACTTAGTCTATTATGCTTAGTAATGTACTACGTAATTACAGCTAAGCAGTTAACCAAACGGTACTTATTATTATCAGTCCCTATAGACTATTAAGCGCTTTCTTACTGGTTATAAGGGCTCTGGGTCTTTGCACCCCTGGCCTAGTGTGTCTGGACAGTGTGCACCGTCCTCCTGCACTGTTCCTCCTACGGGGGATTCGTCAAGCCGCCCCGGCCCAAGTGACGACTTACAAGGTCGTCACACGTGGTTAGAGCGTTTCTACCCCACCCACTCTTCTATTTATCTTACTAAAATATATATAGTTTAGTTTTAATTACTAAACGCAGTGACAGGTTATAAGGTTAATGCCTTATATTAACGTGTGTTATAAGTAAGATAAAGGTGTAAGCAGGTTGTTTTTAGTTCTGCTACACTTATATCCTTTAGCTGTAATAACTTAAAGGTCTTACGTTACCTCCTTTTTCGTCCAGGGTAAAAAGGGAGACCCCTTTAGCTTAAGGTAGCTCCTTAGGGTTTAACTAAGACTAAGGCACTAACAGCTTAAAGGTAACTTTATAATATCTCCCCCTTTTAATCCAGTCTTCTTTATACTGCTCTAGCTATTACCGGTTTATAGTTCTTTATTCGTTATAACTTTCAGTTCTATACTTTACTAACTATTATAACCTGCACCCGACACAGGCCTCGAGAGGACTGGTGTGGGTTAAGACAGAACGTATGGCAGGACGCTAACTGGTAAGGGGCGTTTTAAAGACGGCTTGTTAAGCTAGCACTCTTAGACAGGGGTTTAATGTCACTGTAGGTCGTTATCACTATAATGTATAGAGGTGAGTCTAAACAGTAGGACATAAATAAATAATTAAATACTAGCGTGAGGAACTAGAGTCCTTTATAGTAGTTATGGGCATAACTATAGCTATCTATATTAACTGACTAGGAGGTACTTTATACCTTACTTAGTCTGTTATGCTTAGTGGTGCACCACGCAGTTACAGCTAAGCAGCTAACTAAATGATGCTTAGTGTTATCAGTCCTTATAGACCACTAAGCACTTTCTTACTGGTTATAAGGGCTTCGGGTCTTTGCACCCCTGGCCTAGTGCGCTTAAACGGTGTACCCTGTCCTCCCGCACTGTTCCTTCTACGGGGGATTCATCAGGCCGCCCCAGCCTAAGTGACAGCCTGTAGGGTTGTTACATTAACTTACTTCCTTTAAGCTGTTATTACTTTATTCCTTCTATTTATAGTTACTAATGTAGCTGGCTAACCTTTATGTGCCTCTTTTAGTAGCCTTATGGCTTTTATCTAACCTTTTTATTAAAGTTAGCTGGCTTTTACAGTTCTTACGGCTTTACTTTCTAACTTTTATAAATTCTTCCTTCCTCTCTAGCCTTTCTTTAAAACTTTTCTTCTTTTAATTACTAATTTCCTCCTCTTAAGCTTTAAGCCTTACGCGCCTTATAATTACCTCTTTATACCCTTACTTACTTATTTCTATTATTATTATATCTATCTTAAGCTTTTATAACCGTAATTTTAACGGCTTTAATTATAACCCTTTTACTACCACTACCTGTAACTACCTTATTAACACCCCTTTAATTATCTATATTATCCCCTCTTTATTATATTATTAACGTGTCGTTAGTAATAACGTTAATAAGTTACCCTACCTAACTTATATTAACTTACTAAATAACTGTACCTATCTGGACTTCCCTTTAAACTATAATAAGTGTTATCCTATTCAGAGTAAGTAACTGCTTTTACCGTTTACAGGGCGCTTATTAACTGATTGTAGATTTAGCTCGTTATTAGAAATGCGGTGACGGTTATAGTGATTGTCTTTATGTGGTAAGTTCTTATGTCGCTTACGCTCTGTTTGCTGTCTGCTAAATTATTTAAGGTCCAGGCTTCGCCCACACCTTAAAGTGTCATGTCGCTATCATAGTGATCTGTGCGTCTCGTGAGCTAGCCGCTGCTTAAAGTAAGAAAGATATTAGTAGTTTAAGTTAGATATTAATAGTTATTATAATACTAACCTGTTAATAAGTAGTATAATAAGACGTAATAATTACGTTTCCTATAGAGTGTATTATGTAAAATCTAAAACTAGAACTCTTTTTATTATATAGCTTATAGTAATAAAGATATTACTGTTTAAACCTAATAATAATAATAATATTAAGATAAACTTAATTATCTCTCGGATTTTAATAGCTATTTCAAATCTAGCTTTAGATTAATAATTACAGTTAAAATCTACGTATAATACTACCTTATTCTATATTATAAACTAAAATAATACTTGTGAAAGTTATAGTTTTTTTACTTTAAACCTGAATATCTCCTTTTACTGAACCCTAACCCTGAAAATAGAGTGAAAATCGGATTCTACATCACGTGATGCATATTAAAACATATCATTTGATTATGTAAGCTAATAATTAAAAATTATTAAATTATTACTTTAATTCACCTGGTTAAGTTAAAAAAAACCTTTAGTTTTTCACAAATAGAAATAGAAATGGTATAGTGGTAAATAGCGTAATATTAATTAAAGAGATTCCCAGTTCGAATTGCATTTGTGAAAGTGAAAAAAAAACTGTAAATTGTAAATTGTAAAATAAATCCTGTAAACCTTGTAGAATAAAGCCTGTCAACCCTGTAGAATAAAGCCTGTAACTCTGTAAAAGAATGCCTGTAAACTTTATAAAAGAATGCTTATAAACTGTATAAAATAAAGTCTTTAAATCTTAAAAAATAAAGCTTTAAAAAGTAGAATTTATTATTAATTATTTTTTTATCTCTTTAAATAGATGTATTAGCCTCCGGACAGGTTTCTGTCGCTTTATTCGCTGCACTTATTTAAATAAGGTTAATACCCCACGCTAAAATTGCCAGGAGCGAAAGTGAGGAATGGAGCGCCCTGTAGCGTAGCGAAGGGCCGTCACGGAATGACGAACGAAGTGACGCTAGCAATTTTAATTAAGTAACTATTAAGTAAACCTTTTTATTAGTAAGTAATAGAGGTTAAGTTAACTATAGTGATTTTCTATATATTACTATTACTAAGTCCTTTAATCGGTACGTAAGAGACTTAATAATAATGTGACGACCCTGCAGGCCGTCACCTGGGCCAGAGCGGCCTAACGAATTCCCTACAGAAGGAACAGTGCAGGAGGACAGTGTACACTGTCTAAACGCACTAAGCCAGGGGTGTAAAGACCCGAAGCCCCTAAAACTAGTAAGAAAGTGCTTAATAGCCTATAGGGACTGACAACACTAAGCACCGTTCAGTTAGCTGCTTAGCTATAACTATGTAGTGCACTACTAAGCATAACAGACTAAATAAGGTATAAAGTACCTCTTAGTTAGTTAGTATAGATAGTTATAATTATACCTATAACCGTTATAAGGGACTTTAGTTCCTCACGTTAGTATTTAATTATTTATTTATATCTTACTGTTCAGACTTACTTCTATACATTATAGTGACAGCAACTTACAGTAACATTAAACCCCCTGTCTAAGAGTGCTAGCTTAATAAGCCATCTTCAGAACGCTCCTTACCTGTTAACGTCCTGCCATACGTTCTGTCTTAACCCGCACCAGTCCTTAATAAAGCTTGTGTCGGGTGCAGGTTGTAATAAATAAGCTAACCCTATTTCTACTTTAATAATAATGTAATCTTATCTTCTTATGTTAGGGAAATAGTTATAAAGGGCTTTAAGTTTACTATGGTAGTTAAAAGTATAGTTATTATATATATAATTAATTTACAGTAAGTCTTTATAATTAGGATAGTTAATATAAATTAAAGGTATTAAGGTTAAAAAGTATAGAATAAGGGGGGTTATACCTTACTTCGTTTCCTTAACTACCTGCTTTTATATACGTTATTTTTTTTCAACTTCTTTTTAAAACTTAAGTAATAATATCCCAGCTTGTTCTTCTATAAAATAATCTTCTTTAATAAGTTAATGCTTAAGCTAATTAACGAAACGGACTTTATTATAAAATAGTAACTTAATCTTAACTGCCCTAGCCTTAAACTTTATAGTAAGGCTTTTAACTTATAGATCTTTTACTTTATTTATCAGTTCCTAATATCTATCCTTTAGCTTTTAGACCTTCTGTTAGTGTGCCTGTTTCTTATCTTCTTAAAGGATTATTATAACTTTAGTTTTAAGTATACTAACTTTAATATAAGGTAGTTATCTAAACTGTCTTTCCTTTAAGGAAGTAAGGGTATTAATTTACTTAACCTTTTTAAAACGCTTAAGGGTCTTAAGGGGTATAGAAGAAAAGAGTTTCCGTTTTTCTAACTTAATTCTCTTAATCTGCCCCCTTTCACTTTTTAAAGCTTATTTTACTACTTAAGTAACTTAAAGAGCTAACTTTTTAACTCCCTTTATTATTTTAATAAAGTTTAAGTTAAGGTCTTTTCTAAACTTCCTTAGTTTTTAAGCTTACAGCATAAGGTTTTTAAAACTTATAATAGCTATATAACGACCCTGCAGACCGTCACTTGGGCTAGAGCGGCCTAACGAATTCCCCGCAGAGGAAACAGTGCAGGAGGATAGTGTACACTGTCCTAGCGCACTAGGCTAGGGATGTAAAGACCCAAAGCCCTTATAACTAGTAAGAAAGTACTTAGTGGTCCACAAGGACTAACAACACTAAGCACTACTTAGTTAACTGCTTAGCTGTAACTATGTAATATACCACTAAGCACTAAAGACTAAGTAAGGTATAAAATACCTCTTAGTTAGTTAATATAAATAACTATAGTTATACCCATAACTACTATAAGGGACTCTAGTTCCTTACGCTAATATTTAATTATTTATCTATATCTTACTATTCAGACTTACCTTTATACATTAAAATTGCTGGCGTCGCTTCGTTCGTCATTCCGCGACAGCCCTTCGCTACGCTACGGGGCGCTCCATGCCTCACTTTCGCTCCTGGCAATTTTGGCGTGGGGTATTAAGCTTATTTAAATAAGTGCAGCGAACAAAGCGACAGAAACCTGCCCGGAGGCCAATATATCTATTTAAAGAGATAAAAACATAATTAAAAATAAATCTTACTTTTTAAAGCTTTATTTCTTAAGATTTAAAGACTTTATTTTATACAGTTTTGTGACGACCCCGCAGGCCGTCACTTAGGCCGGGGCGGCCCGACGAATCCCCCGCAGAAGGAACAGTGCAGAAAGGCAGTACGCACGGTACTGCGCACTGGGCCAGGGGTGCAAAGACCCGAAGCCCCTACGACCAATCGTTGAGTGATCACTCTGATCTTGCTGAGAGCACGGTGATCACAGTGATCAGAGGCATTCCGATCACTGTGATCACTCCTTATATTAAGTAAGCACAGTAATCAAGGTACGAAATACCTCCTAATTAGTTAATATAGATAGCTATAGTTGTGCCCATAACCACCATAAGGGACTCTGGTTCCTTACGCTAGTATTCAATTGTTCATTTGTGTCTTACTGTTTAGACTCACCTCTATACATTATAGTAATAACGACCTACAGTGATATTGAACCCCCCGTCTAAGAGTGCTAGCTTAATAAGCCGTCTTCGGAACGCCCCTTACCTATTAGCATCCTGCTATACGTTCTGTCTTAACCCGCGCCAGTCCTCTTAAGGCCTATGTCGGGTGTAGGTCGTAATACGATATTAGTATCCCAGTTCTAAACGCTATTTATTAAATTCCCAGACACCACCTCTCTCTTACTAACATATCGACCTCTGGAAAAGGAAAGGAGATTAAAGAAACGTAAGCTTAGCCTTAGCTCCTTACTATCGATAAATTAGCTATACGTCTTGAAAACTTAAACTTTAACTAATAGGGACTGGTTAAGGAGCTTAACAAGGCTTTCCCCAGAGACATTAAAAGCTGTATTAGTTTTATCGAAAAACTTTAAGCCTGACTTAACGCTATTAAGCTGGAGAATAACGACCTTAAGGGCTTATAAAAGAAGCAAGTAAAGCTCCCTCTGCTTTTACGCTTTAAGGGAGACTTTACGCAGCTAAAGTCCTAGATAGCCTAGCTCTAAAGTTATATTACTTACTATAACGAGTAGTTCTTTAAAGAAGAAGGAAAGGTTAGGTTTGCTAAAGCCTTATTAGACAGAGTAACTGCTTATTAATATAAACCTTATACGAAAATAATTAACGACCTCTCTATAAATAAGGCGCGTAAAGAGGCCCCTAAGACTTAAGCTCTTTTTAACGATTTTGACGTTTTCATCGACTAACTCCAGACTAAGTTTAAAAAACTAAACGCCCTTAGGTAGGCTAAGTAATGCCTTATAGCTCTAAGGTAAACGTCCTTAGTCCTTAAGTTCTCCACACGCTTTAAACTAGAAGTAATAAAAACTAAACTTAGCTAAAAGGCCTTAGTAATGCTGTTCTGGAGTGGTTTAAAGGAATACGTTACTGGAAACCTTTACTGAGAAGACTAGCCAGACTGCCTGTAAGAACTGGTTAAGATAGCTATTAAGGCCGATAACCGGTACTATAATTACTATTATTAAAAGAACTTCTAAAAAGAACAGACCCTTTACTAGCTAAGTAAGCTTAAAAAGGGAAACTAGTCGACCGCGACAAGTTACTACCCTAGATTAATAGATATTAGTATAGTAAACTGTCAGAACTAACCCAACCGCGACAAGCCTTAACGGTAACAGCAGTAAAGGCAGCTTAAGAACCTGTCCTAAGTTTAATACTTTAACTGTAATAAAAAAGGACATATAGTATAACAGTGCTTATTATTAAAGCAAGTCGGTTAGAAACCTGTCTTAGAAGGAGGAAAGTATATTAAGTTTAACTTAAAGGATATTTATATTAAAATAGTAGGTAATAAAGAAGATTGCACCTAGATGGACAAGTGTAACTTAGGAGACGAGGATGAAGAAGAAGAAGAACCCCAGGACATAATATACCTAATCCTTAAAGGTGCCTTAGAAAAGCCAGCTATAAAGGTGTAGGTTGTTACAGACTAACTCTAAGGTAGAAACTTAGAACCGCTAGAGGTGCAGGTTACAGAAGACCGACTCTAGGAAGAGATGTTCCAGTTGGCTGTAGTAGGCTTTAAAAACCTTACCCTGTAAGCCTAGGAACTAAGGAAGTCTAAGAAGGACCTTAACTTGGACTTTACTAGGATAGTAAAGGGAGTTAAAGAATTAGCCCTCCAGGCCACTTAAGCGGTAAAGTAAGCCTTAAAAGGTAAAAGAGAATAAACTAAGAGAATCGAGCTGGAGAAACGAAAGTTCTTCTTAACAGTACCCCCTAAGACTCTTAAACACTTTAAACACACTAAATAGATCAGTACTCTCACCTCCCTAAAAGAAAGATAGTTTAGATAGCTGCCTTATACTAAAGCCGGTGTACCTCGGACTAGTACTTTAAAGGTCCCTTAAGAAAGCACAGAGTAAGTATACTAACGGAGGGTCTAAGAGCTAAAGGAGAAATATTAAGAGTTAGTAGATAAAGTAGAGGACCTGTAAGTTAAGAGCTTTACTGTAACGTTTAAGGACAGAGTAGTGGAAATTAGGTTAAAACTTTATAATAAAGTTCGCTTCGTTAATTAACTTAAATATCGACTTATTAAGGAAAACTACTTTGTGGAAGAATAAGCTAAGTTATTACTACCTGAGTTCTAGGAAGAGGTTTAGGAGAAATAACGTACATAGAGGTAAGTAGAAGAAGAGAAAAAATAAAGTATTACTTCCCCTGTTCCGTACTCTATAACTGCAGCACCTACAGTTAACATTAACCACCTTAATTATAGAAATGTACTGTAGATTAATTACATATACGATAACTACGCCCTTAATTAGCATTATAAGCCTAAGGCCTTTTATAACCACTTCCTTAATATATAAAGACGGGATTACGCTGTTATAAAAGTAGAGTTAGAACCGGCTCACTATTAAGTTTCCTACTTCCCGATAAGAGAGTTTAGTAATAAGTGGAAAGTTACTGTAGTTAACTAGGCTCCCGCTACGTGCTGGTAAGGAGGAGTACTTAATAACTGCCTAGTTGTAACGTACTTGTTACATCTTAATAGAAAAGCCAGAAAATAGTAGAAACGGGAAGATTATTAACAGATTTAAAAGTAAAAAGACATTACTGCAATTTAAGCCTATAAAGCATATTATCGACTTATTAAGGACTTTAGGAACATTATACTGTTTAAAGTTAACTAGACATTACAGTGTAAGAACTTAGGAAAGATTAATTACTAAGTCTATTAAAGCTACTTGTTTTTCCAAAAGGAATTAGGAAAAGGCTGTAAGCCCTTTAAAAGGGCTAGAAACTAGTAATTTACTAATTAGTAAAAACCTTAAGAAGAAGGAGAGGTATTTAGAGGTTAAGCCGGATAAGACTTTAAAGATAGATAATTACTATAACTTAGATATTAAAAGAGTATAAGCACTATTCTGTTAATGTTAGTTTAATAGACGGAAGAGGGAGGCTATTTAAGGTAAAAGCAGTGATTAATAGCGGGAGTGCTTCTAACCTAATATACCCCTTATTAGTTAACTGAAGGAAACTCCCTAACTAAGAGTATAAAGAGGTAATTCCCATTTAAAATAGAGAAAGAGGCTTATACTAATATAATAACAGCAAAGTCACTTACTACTTACTACTCTTAATCAAAGTGGATAAGGACGAATAATAAGTAGACTTTAACGTTACACTAATAGTAAGGTATAATATAATCTTAAGTCTACCCTAACTGGAAAAGTATAACCTTATAATTAACTAGAGGAGTGGTTACTTTACCTTTAATAAGTCCTTTAACTGTAATTACTGTTTAAAGAAAGCTAAGAAGGCATTAAACCGTTTTAAAGATATATAAAGCACTTAGAAGCACGCTAAACCCTTAAAATTAAGTACGGTTTAAGTTAGGTTTACCAAGATGGTTAAAGGATTAGAAGGTTTACCGCATTACTTAAATAACAATTTAAAAAGTAAAAAGAAATTAGAAGTTAATCTATAGGTAAGTGAAGAAGTCGACTTATCTAAGGTACTTACAGAATATAGGAAGTTTACTCTGTTTTGAAAAAAGATACTGTAACTACTAGATTACAGACTATAAGACTATAAAATTAAACTAAAGCTAAAAGTAAAGCTCCGCAGTTTCCAGCCTTACTACCTAAACCCTTAGTAAGCCAAGGCCTTACAGGAGTATATTAATAAGAACTTAAAGAACAGGTTTATCGTAAAGTCCCAGTTACTAACAGGGTATTTAATACTGTTCGTCCTAAGAAAAGGAGACGGTAAACTATATATAGTTGTTAATTACTAAACGTTAAATAAGGATACAATTAAGAATCGCTACTTATTATTACTTATTACGGAAATGCGAGAACGGATTGTTAAAGTAAATTAGTTCTCTAGTCTCGATTTCCTTATAGGATTTAACTACGTTAGAGTAAAAGAGGAGGATAAGTATAAAACGGCTTTTTAAACTTATAACGGGTATTACTAGTACCGCGTTATGCCGATAGGATTAATAAATACCCCCATGACTTTCTAAGGCTTTATCGATAATATCCTCCGCCCCTTCCTTAATAAGTTTATCTTTATGTATTTAGATAACGTCCTAATTTATTCTAAAACTTTAAAAGAATACTGAAAGTATATGTAACAGGTTTTAACAGCTCTTAAAAAAGCGAAACTGACAGTAAACTTAAAGAAGAGCTACTTCTACGTTTAGGAACTGAATTATTTAAGGTTTAGAGTAACTCCTAGAAAGCTTAAAATGTAACTAGAGAAGATAGAGGTAATTAAGAATTAACCCACTTTAAAGAATTAGAAAGAGTTATAAACCTTTATTAGCTTTGCGAACTTCTATCGCTATTTTATTAAGTACTTTACGAAAATCGTAAGATTACTCTACGAACTTACAGGTAAAGGAAAGCCATTTAAATAGACTGATAAACAGTAAAAGGCGTTTAAAAACCTTAAACATACCTTTATTACAGCTTTAGTCCTAGCCCTCCTTAATTTCTTAAAACCCTTCTGAGTTAAGACAGACTCCTTAAAGTTCGTAATTAGTAAAGAACTTAACTAAGTCTAGGACGATAAAAAACGTTACCCAGTTACTTTCTTATCGAAAGGAATCTACGGCCTAACCCTGCGATACTTAATCCATAATAAAGAACTAATAGCGATTATTTAATACTTTACTAAGTAGGCGCTGTATCTAAGCGGTATAGAAAAACCAGTTCAGGTTTTTTTAGACTATAATAACCTTTAATATTTCCTAACGAAGGAACTTAGCCTACAGTAAGTACGATAAGCAGAGTTAATAGCCCCATTCCACTTCCAGATCCACTATATTAAAGGAAAAGATAATAGGCGAGCTAATACTTTTAGTTAGAGATAAGACTATAAAGATACTAATCTAGTCTTAATCTTTATTATTATATTTAACGAAATAAAGAACGGTATGTTAAAACACATACTATAAATGTCAGATAACTAGACGCCAGAACAAATTATTAACGTTTATATAAACTTATAAATAAAGTATAATATCTATTAGTAATAACAGGACTTTTAAGTAAGAAAGTTAACAGAAAGAACCTGTAAGTATAAGTACCCTTTAGGGGACTTTTTAAAGTACGTGTAAGACTGTAGTAAAGAGTGCCTAAAGTATTTAAACTACGATAAAATTAATTATTAGCTAAAACCGTTACTAAAAGGTGTAAACGGCACACTTAAACTAAAAGTAAAGCTTTAGTATTAAGAGAAACCGTACGTTCATAACTTAGATAAACGAAAGAAGTACGTTTAGCAGGTCTATAAGTCTTAACTTAAGGGACATATAAGCCGAGCTAAGACTTTTACACAGGCTTAACAGGCATACACCTTCCCAGGAATAAAGAAGTTAGTTAAGGAAGTAGTTAATAACTGCAATATCTGTTACCGTAAGTAGAATCGGCAGCATAAGCCTTATAGACTTCTTAAACCACTCCCCGTACTATAAGCGTTATAAAGTTCTATCTTACTTGATTTTATCACGGGGATTCTAAAGTTTAAGGACTTTATTACAGGAGTCGCTTATAACTAGATCCTTATAATAATCGACAGATTAACAAAGTAAGCTTACTTTCTACTAACCTTAAAGGATATAATAGTAGAGTAACTTACTTACGTCTTTAAGAAAGAGGTAGTTTTATAACACTTTTAACTAGATAACATCGTTACAAATCGAGATAAGCTAATTATATCGAAGTTCTAATAAGGACTAATATAAAGAATAGGTATAAAGAGTAAGCTTTTAACAGCTTTCTACCTACAGATAGACAGCTAAATGGAATAAGTTAATTAAATACTTATAACGTATCTTTAAGCTTACGTTAACTTTAAATAAAATAATTAGCTTAAGCTATTACTGACAGTACAGATAACTTATAATATAACGCTAATCGAGTTAATAAGTATATTACTATTCTTCGCTAACTACAGCAAGGAGCTTAAACTCCGTCAAGGCCCGCCTACAAGCACCCCTTAAGTTACAGTCCACATAGACTAAATGTAGGAGTTACATAACTACTTATAAGCTAAACTTAAGTTTACATGCAAATAAATAAAAAAGTTTACTAATAAACATAAAACTAAACAGCTAGCGCTTAAGAAAGGACTTTATTACGATAATAAGCGAGTTAAGGGACTAACTCTTCAGGAAGGGGACTACGTTTACCTTTTTTCACAAAACCTGCATTTAAAATAGCCTAATAAGAAGCTTAACTTTAAAAGGTACGGACCGTTCCAGATTAAGAAAAAGGTTACTACTTCTAATTATAAACTAGACTTACCTGCTAGTATAAAGGTGCAGACTAAGGTTTTTTATATCTTACTTTTAGAACCTGCTTTAAAAGGAATTCCTCTGGAAAAGAAGATCGAGATCAACACCGATAAGGATAAGTACGACATTAAGGAAGTTGTGGATTTACGAAAGGGAAAGAACACGTTTAAATATCTTATTAAGTAGTTAGACTATAGCCTTAAGAGTAACTTGTAAGAGCCAGTTAAAAATCTCAAATACCTAGACCTGATTGCGGAGTTCTACTGAAAGAATCTAAACTGACTAAAACTAACGATAAGAACTAAAAATAAGATAAGATCTAACATCTAAACTACCATATTAAAAAGTAAGATTACTGTAAGATTTAAAGCTTAAGAAGTGGTAAGAAACTCCTTAGTAAGTACAGAAGGATATTTATCAGAACCTTAGTTAGGGTTGCAAGGACCTTAGACCTAATAAGGAAGCTAGGTTTCCGGAGCCCCCAGAGCTCTACCAGCACCGTTAAAAAGAAAGTCAGTAAAAGAAACAAATGCGCTACCGTTACGCTAGGAAAGGCCGTTTTCGTTTAATAAAAGAAAAGAGCGACAGACTACGTTAAGAAGAAGTCGCTAGCTGCAGCAACCCCTTAGAAAAAGAACTACACGCTGGCTCCGCTAGAAGGCTTCCCCAGTTAAACTTAGGAACTAGCACAGTTACTTCCTAGGCTTTACGCTCCTCTTCCGCTATAATGTTAAACTTATAGCTAAAAAGCTCGTCTGCCTGCCACACCAGTCCCTTCTACTAATCCTTAAAGTGCAGAAACTTAAAGGCCGTATTACGGAGAAGGAGAGCAGTTTCACGCTCCTTAACGTTAAGACGCTTCTTTTCGTCCAGGACCCTGTACAGGACAGACAGATTATTTTTATAAACGTTATAAAACAAATATACAGTCCCACTAACCGCCACGTAATAGCCGCACGATTTACTCTTACTAGTTACCTTACAGTCTAGCAGGTTTAGGTAGCGGTAACGACTGCACTTTACGGGCATAATAATCCTAAAAGTGAGAATAAACTTAGTGTTAGTAATGTAACGTTTAGTCGATAAGGGCGTTACGTTTCTCCTGTTTTTAGTTACTTAGTTAAACGACATAACGGCTGGTAAAGAAAGGAAAGAACGTATAAATAGTTCTTTATAGAAAAAGAACGTTAAAGAGGAGGAATTGTGTGACGACCCTGTAAGCCGTCACTTAAGCCAGGGCGGCCTGACAAATCCCCTATAAAAAGAACAGTGTAGAAAGGCAGTACGCACAGTACTGCACACTAAGCCAGGAGTGTAAAGACCTAAAGCCCTTATAACTAATTGTTAAGTGATTACTTTAATCTTACTAAGAGTATAGTAATTACAGTAATTAGAAACATTCTGATCACTATAATCACTCCTTATATTAAGTAAGTATAGTGATTAAAGTATGAAGTACCTCCTAGTTAGTTAGTATAAATAGCTATAATTATGCCTATAACCACTGTAAGGGACTTTAGTTCCTCACGTTAATATTTAATTGTTTATTTGTGTCTTACTGTTCAGACTCACCTCTGTGCATTATAGTGACAACGACCTACAGTGACATTAAACCCCCCGTCTAGAAGTGTTAGCTTAATAAGCCGTCTTCGGAACGCCCCTTACCTGTTAGCGTCTTGCCATACGTTCTGTCTTAACCCGCGCCAGTCCTCTCGAGGCCTGTGTTGGGTGCAGGTTGTAATAAGTTTACAGGCTTTCTTTTATGGAGTTTACAGGCTTTATCCTACAGGGTTGACAGGCTTTATTCTACAAGGTTTACAGGCTTTATTTTACAATTTACAATTTACAGTTTTTTTTTCACTTTCACAAATGCAATTCGAACTGGGAACCTCTTTAATTAATATTACGCTATTTACCACTATAC
>Ga0247760_1000889_pt1 | contig 30496 bp, 29 predicted proteins | sample UWRJL171409R4_FD_179936 | JGI IMG/M metagenome (GOLD analysis project Ga0247760, IMG submission 179936) | Plant litter microbial communities from Arlington Agricultural Research Station in Wisconsin, United States - UWRJ-L171-409R-4 | ecosystem: Environmental > Terrestrial > Plant litter >... | reverse complement strand
TGGGCTTTACATTTGACCACGTAGCCGCGGATCTTCTCGTGAACCAGACCGCCTGTTCGGCTGCCAAGCCTGTTCACAGCCCCAGTGTTTCGCGCGCGCTTATCGAAGGCGTTATTCCGTTTTTGTCAACTAGGCGCGCAAAATCGAAGCCAAATAGCGCACGAGCCTTTTTGGCCAAGACCAATGTACATGCAATCCAATACTGATTTGTTTGTTAGCTCGGTTCTTCCGACAGGGGTCATCACGGCAGAACACCAAACTTGCAGTTTCTTTCCCAGGAAAGCGAGATTCCAATGCAGAAAAGTATAGAATTCTGAGCAAGAGAATGAGTTCAATCTGGCGAATGGAATTTTCCTGGTGATCTTCTGTCGCTGCGCCGTTGAGAAGGGAAAGTTGTGAAATGCCAAGCCTCACGGGTTCCGCGCTGCCATCTTTGGTGTAGTTGCGGCTATTTTTGTCGGCTTTCTCAAGAAGGAGTCCAATGCTTTGTTGAGACACGACAAACTACACGTGTTTGCTGTCCACGCTGGCGCCGGGCTTGTTGGGATGTGCCTCACTGGCCTTTTGGCAGAGTACGTTGCGTGTGTTTTGAGATGTGCTTGCCCCAACAGCTGCTAACTGACTGCAGCCCTGTTACTGTCGGTCTGGATGGTCACTCTACCCTTCCACATCCCGAATACTCGATCGGACATCGTCTGGGGTGAGTCAGTTGTAACCCAACCATCAATCCAATCCAGAATTACACGCTGACCACACTCACTATCCTTAGGTACCAACTTGCCGACGTGCTCGCAGCCGTTGGTTATACCTTCTTCATGACCATTGCCATCCTCAATTTCATGAAGTTTACCGTTTTCGCCTGCAAAAAGAACCATTCATCCAACACCAATTTGCGAGTCGCCACGGGGTACTATAAAAGAGATAGAAATGGCAATTACGAAATGGACCCTGTGGGAAGACCCGACGAGAACTCTGCGGAGCAGTTCAGGATACATGTATTTGTAGACAACCTACAGCCTACTCCACCACAGAGATGGATTGACGATCCGCTTTTGAGAAGGAGTAGCGTTTTGCCACTGGCGAATGGGGCTCCGGTTCCTGGAGCACACGCACAGCCTCCAGTGCCCGGAGATGCCCCAGCCGACAACCACGCAGAGGACGCGCAGGCTTGAAGTAGTTAGGTATTTAATGCTCTATTTTGGACTAGCATCAATGTACTGCGATCCTTGAATTTTCTGGGTACTGCGGATAGTGGCTTCGCTAGGGTAGGTAACTGCGTGACTGGACCGTTGGGCTTGTTGACATCACTCAGGGGTCGACGGCATGTAGCATCGCGCCAGTTTCTGCGAAGGTAAATTTACAACCGCTCAAGTTCTCTCCAGTGGGGTGTTTCTCCACAGGTAAGCGCGCTTGCAATGGAGCCTGCCTATTTCTGTTCAATTTCACGCAGCGATGCCGCAGAGGAAGTAGCTGTGGAAACGCATCTACGTACCATTCTCCATCAAAACAAACTTTTCATTCAATTGAAAAGCTCGAAGTTGTCGTGCCCAACCTTCTACCACGCCTTCAAATGGCTCCCCAAATGAACAGTCGCGCGGCGCGTTGTTGCTCTACCTGAGTTTGGTGGTTCGCATGGTTCGCATGCGCGCACCAACCCCCACAGAACGAAACGCCATGCAGATGGCAGGCGGCTGAGACCTGACCACTAGCATGACCGGGTTCGCTGCTCTCTCCAGTGGGCTGCCCGCACACCGAACCCACCTGGCAACATTCGAGTCACCGATCCCAACCGGTCCCAGCTGTCTTGCCTGGTTAGCTGAGACGCAGCGCTGACAGCGATGTCTCCCTCCCCGCCGCAGTCTGACCGATGAAACCACTCGCGGGCAGACTGCCTGCCTACGTCCATTTAGGTTGCCTTCTGCCTGGAATACCCACTCTCAACCCGCTCGTTTATCCCTCTCATCTACCGTAACCCCTCCTCGAGAGATAAACAGCGTCGATTCTTTCAGGGCACCCCTCAGGTATCCACGCAAGCGCGAGATACCTCGCTATGGCGTCGCAGTATCTTTCGGCTCAAATGGGGCACACCCGACGACACGGATCCGCCCTGCAGGATCTCCCATCACGGGGTCCGGCAAGCTCGCCATCTGAGCCTGAGCCCAAGCCCGAGGAGCCGCTGACCTGCTCCGCTTGTGGGGAGATAGGGTGGATGTTCCGGGCCCCTTTTGTTCGGCAATGTGCGGGGTGCTTGCCGTCTGAGCGTTACCATATCTCATCCACCCAGGAGGGCAGAGACGCCTGCTGGTCTGAACACAAACAAGCCGTCCTCCCGCGCCAGCGAGAGAAGCACGTGGAGACCAGCCCCATGTTTCAGTTCCTTGTGGACTCCATCATGTCGGAGAAGGATCAGAGAATATTCGACTTGTCACAGTCTATGGAACGGTTCGCTCGATGGTTCTCCGTCAGCAGGATCCCGAACCCAAACTCGCTGAGCGGAGAGAAGGCTCATCTTTGGCTTTATGACCGCTTTACTAGGCTTTGCGACCTAAACAGGACGGGTAATCGAGAGGCGCAGAATCATTTTCCCACTTTTGTGTCCTTCATTGGGGGTACTTCGGCGGGAAAGTCGACAATCCTGCGTGCCATCATCCTTCTTGGCTTGCTGGACTCGGTCAACTCTTCCGACATAGGAGCGGTGGTAAATCTGGTCAACCAGGTAAGGGACGGCCGGAAGCAGATGCCAGTCCCCAGGTCAGTTAACAGGAGCGATATCAGCAGCCCCACCACGTTTGGAGTGCACTTTTACCGAGACGAAGGTCTTTCTCTCTCCCGTCCGTTGCCTCATCGTCGGATAAGCGGATTTGGCCAGACATAGGGGCTCTAAGTACCGAGATACCCTCTCCTCTTCGCCGACTGCGAGGGATTTAACGCCAGCGTTGCTCGGCCCAGCGCCTCGGCACTACCGAGTCTGAATGAAGGCGATAATGTAGGCCTCTGAAAGCTACCCATTAGCGCTGAGTGCTATGGGTAGAACGGCTAGAAGGGGGTGGATCTATTTAACGCTAGGGTCACGTACGCCATCAGCGATGTTATCGTCTACGTCACTAGGGACGACAATTTGATGAGTAGTATATAAAAGATTCTCGAGTGGGCCTTTTTGGTAGTTAATAAGTCCTACAACTAGCCCGCCTGGAAAACTCTCATTATTGTTAAAAATATGGAGCGAGAGCTCTCCAAGAGGGGTGAAACCATGACCGATAAAGAGTTTGAAGACTTATACCTCTATAAGCATTGTGATGTGTTGTGGAAGAACTTGGCCGTGCTGTGTAAGTTTGTTGAGAAACATAATAAACTCGTCTACCTGGAAGACTGAATCGAGGATAATAAGAAGCTTTATAATGTCTTGTTCCACCGGATCCACTGCTGCTACATTCCCGACCGCGGAGAAGAGGCGTCCATACCCCCTAAGCAAGCCGAGCTTATCTATCGGCATTTTGAGAAGCTTCGACGCAAGATACAGGACGCAGCCGAAGAAGAGTAACTGCTGCGAGCGACGAGCTTTGCCGAGCACAATGTGCCTGCCATGACCTATATTCTGAGCGAAGTGTTTGATCACTTCCGTTAGAGTGAGGGTCCGCTTGACTTCTGGCTGGCCACCCGGGGCGATAATCCAACGCCTCAAAACATGACAGAGCACATTGCCAACTTCTTGCGCATGACGCTGGGCCAGGCATAGCAGAGCAATGACAAGGCCGACAAAGATATCATTGCGGCGGTTGCGCTCGCGTTTCTCGTGGGTGTCAAGAGGAGCCACAATGGTGAGCTGTCTTCTCCCGCAACCACGACTGCTAGTGCTAACACTCGACACAGTCCGCAACCCGCGCGACATGTTTGACCGTGAGATGCTCCCTTTTTGGACCGAAGCAGTGGATATGTATCTGTTGAAGTACGATCGCTGTCTTTACCGATGGTTCCCTGGACGAGGAGTTGAGCAGGTGTTGTGCACAATCCGCGGACGGTCACAGCACAAGATGCACATCGGTGACTCGGCAACCCAGTTCCATGCCGGCGATTTCTTGGCCAAGTCCTGGAGGGACGCGGAAAAGAGGAGCTGGATTAACAACATCCGAGACTGCTTTGTGAGCCTGTGTCACCAGGTGTTCCCGGTCCAGGACTGCCAAGAACGGCCCGATCAGCTGCTACACAGCCTGCGCTACTCGGTGCACACCCAAGTACGCGCTACCTTGTCTCAGATGCGCAGCAACAAGACATGTTTTGCCTGCCTGCAGGCGGTGCCCGACCATGTCCTCCCCTGCGGCCATGCTCTCTGTCCGACATGCATCCAGGAAATCGCCAAGCCGTCCCGATTCGTGGAGTGTGCCTTTGATGTGCCGAGTTGCATCATCTGCGGAAAACACAATATCCACCAGGTTGAGCTCAAACCGAAATGTGCGGGGGTTCGAATCCTGACTCTCGACGGCGGGGGCGTCCGAGGGGTTTTCGAGTTGGCCCTGCTCAGCCGCATCCAGACAGAGGTGGGTTTAGAAATCAGCATCAGAGAGATGTTTGATCTCGTTGTCGGCACGAGCACCGGCGGTATTGTTGCGCTGGGAGTCGTCATGAAGAACATCTCTTTAAAGTCGATGACGAAGTTCTTTGAAGAGGCTGCCGAGTCCACCTTTGGCCACCCAAACGGCGGCGCTGAGTGGGTTGCCAAAGGCGGCATGCTCTTCAAAAGCTATCCCAGCATCTACCCGGACACCAGGCTCAAACAGCACCTGCAGCGGTTCTTCGGAATGACGCCACTCTTTGCGCCCGCCACATCGGGAACGTTTCAGAGCACAACCCGCGTGGCCGTCACGACAGCCAAGGATGGTCCCGATGGTGGCAGTACGCAATGTCTCATCGCCAACTATAACCGACCCCGGGGTGACTGGGCGTACTTTGAACGAGAAGACGACGCCAGCAGGGACATGGCCATCTGGGAAGCGGCGCTCGCTACCTCTGCGGCACCCATCTATCTCCCTACATTCCGCAAGGACACCACCAACTACGTCGACGGCGCCATGTACGCCAATTGCCCTGTGCGTCTAGCGCTCGAGGAGAAAGATCGAATTTGGCATCACGACGGAGCATCCCTCGATGTGCTGGTGTCTCTCGGCACAGGCAGGCAAGAAAAGAAGTGGAAACCGCCCAAGATACTCAGCTACAGCTTCTTCCGGCCGATGATCAAGTCTTTTGAGGAACAGATGAACAGCACTGTCAACTGGGAGAAGGTCCAGTCTGCCAGCTCCGCTCTAGCTAAGGCGCGACTTTATCGGCTCAATCCCCGTGTACGGGGCAAAAGCGGCGGCTACGTCGACCTCGACGATCACCAGGATATGGCTTTTCTTCGAAGCGGAATTGAGGACGGAGCTCTGCTGCAGCCAGACGAAGAGACAACCATCCAGCGGGTGGCTCGCACGCTTTTGGCCCATTTGTTCTTCTTCGAGCCTGACGAGCAGCACCCCGGACCTGGAGCACTTCACGGCTCGATTCGTTGTCGTCTTCCCCATGAAACACAGGCCACCATTGCGCTACTGAAGGACAAGGTCATGGGCTTCTACTCCGCATTGGCGACAAAGGAGGAGGCGGCGACAGTTGCAAGCATACCAAGCGGACGCTGGGAGCCGCTACACGGTGCATCGGGACATGCGAAACCCAGCGAGATGATTCATGAGGAGATATTCGAGGATGGGAGCAGCATCAAGAAGTTCAGGTTGGATTGCACATTGGGTTCGGACGTGATGGAAATACGGCCGTATAGTATCCTCGCAGTACGTCTCGTGGGGGTGGATGAGACTCTACCGATCAGCGGGTTTCCAGCGACGGTAACAGACTTGAGGGAGAGATGGGCGACACGATGGGTGTGATTGAGCGATACGAGCGGATCGTGAGGATTCCTATCGTCTTGGCCGACTCTACTATCATCTATCGGATCATGGTTTTTGTATATGGCGTATCATTTGTAAAATCATAACCAGAGTGGGTGCCACGGGGAATCGGAGTCCGGCCGCCAAGCTTAAATGGTTGCCCTGGTGATGTTCGGGCTCTGCACTCCTAGACACTCAGCGCCGTTGGGCCCAAACCCCTTGCAGAAACCGGCAATCGGCAGGTAAGGTATAAAAAGGGAAATTTTATATACCTAGATTTATCTTATATAACACTAGGAATCTCACAAAAGCTCGTATGTAACCTCACCGCAAATTCGTATCCCCTTCTACTTTCTTGGTGCCAACTTGAATCTTGTGCCAAACAATGACCGCGGGCATGGGAAAGTGCTTGTGTAAGGTGCCTAGTTAAGTGGAAGTTGGAGCACTGGAAGCCGGTCGGATCTGTGGGAGCGTGGAGGCTCCTAGGCCTGTGGGGAAATAAGGCCCTGGGCCGGCAAGCCTGTTGTATTCGGGCATCGATTTTTTCACACTCTTTTCACGAATAGAATGCCTTGTTTTGAGCAATTGAAGCCCCTGCAGTGAATGGTGACAGGCCTTCTTTCGCAAGCCGATCCACTGCGCGGATCTGGCTGTTTGAACCTCTGCAATGCAACCGAGCCGATCCGACCGTTACGACCGTTCCGAGCGTTATCTGCGGAGCAAATCCACTGCGCAAGACTTCCGTATCCGGCCATAGCCCCTGGCCTACAATCCTTCGGATCCAGGGGGGTCCAGTGAATCAGAGGCTCAGATCCGGCCTGCTTACGGGGGGTAAGCACAATGGTCAGTTGTGGGTGTTGGTTGGCCTTTGCCCCCTACTGCTGCTTTACTAGGAAGGTGCGCTGCTTTGTCGGAAAATTGGAGCTTCGTTACGCATTCCCCCTTCGAACGACATTCTCCCACCTGCCCGCCCTCTAGTCCGACCAAGACGCCCTGCTCCCACCCTGCTACATTCGCGCTCGCAGTTGTGTTGCGGATGACTGGAATTCGACGGTGGTGCGATGCCACCAAAACTCCTTCACAACTTCTCCGACAGGACCGTCCTCGCCACCGGCGGGGCAATCCTCAGCGCCACTGTCGCCCAATCTCTGTCGTCCAGGTGGTCTGAAATAGGCTCGGAGGCGTTGTGCTGGACGATACTCTCCATTCTCTTCGCGGTTCAGCAGCGCGTCCATCTCCGTCAATACACGGCCCTACCGCCCCATGCCTCCGACCCACCGAAAGCCCAGCGAAATGGCTCGTCGATAGCGTCTTGGCTCGCCGCCACGGCGGTCACCCTTGCGTCATGCTACAAAGCGGAGTTTGGCGCGGTTCTGCTGCTGGTAAGGAAGGGCTTGGGGCAATTGACTTGCATGTTTTGAACCTGTTTTGACTCGAATTGACCGCAGCCTGTCTTGACGCCTCTCCTCGTCGCCGCTGACAGATACTTCCGGCCCGATTCGAAGTCATGGAGCTCAGGAAGTGCATGGTGGGCGCTCCCTCGGTTGGCGAGCACGAATTGGGGTTCCGTCCTTGTCGCCGTCGTGGCAATTGCGGCGACGTGTGGCGGAAACTTTGACATATCCATCGCCTGGTCGGCGGCTCCCACTGTTGCGCTGCTGCTGGTCTACCTTGGGCTTACGCTTGGCATCGTGAGCCTTGGCGGCGATCCCGAAGAACGTCAGCTGGAAGGCAAAACGAGCGGGGGACGTATCTCTCTCCCAACACGAGCGGCCGTAATTCTGTGGTTCGCATTTGTGGCCCAGGTCGCATACTATGGGCCTCTACCTAGCAAGGCACTCGTGCCGGCGCTACTCCTTCAGGGATTGAACAAAGCTCTGGCGTGGTATTTCACATCATGGGCGGTTTGTAATCTCTCTGGCACCCACTGCCTCCGATAGTACTGACGATAAAGCTAGGCCCACGAGTCTTCCTGGTGTATCGCCCCGGCGATATTGACCTTCGCCGCGATTTCGAATGCCGGCTTATTTACGCACCCTTCGGAGGCCACTGCTGTGTTGGAGCTCCTCGCCTGCCTTTTCGCCCTCGCCCAAGTCATCGGCATGACAGCCAGGAGTTCCAGAGGCCGCTGGGTTCTTTGGTGTTTCCTAGGATTACCTCTGGGACGGTACCTGCATCAAGCTTACCAAATAGGTCAACTTTCATCCAGGGCACTTACAACCTCACTGCACCCTGTTGAGATCCTAATCCAAGCTGCGAGGGTGGACTTTCAGCAGCTAAAGGGGAAACAATCCCGGAGTTTTGAAGCGGCACACGCCGAATATCAACAGCGGTACGGGATGGAACCGCCAGCTGGCTTTGAGGAGTGGTACAGTTTTGCGGTCGAGAATAAATCACCTATCATCGACGACTTCGACGCCATCTACACGTCAATTACGCCTTTCTTTCGTCTCAGTGGTCTGGAATTGGCCCAAATGATGAGAGACGCCCACAATAGCCCAGAAAGCGACGTGTGGCTCTGCACCTTCAACGGCACTCGAAAGGATACCAGCTGCGACCACCCGTATCGCGATTTCGACAGAAACACCGCATTGCTGTTTGACACCTTGTCGCAAAATATCACCACAAATATTCCTGATGTGTCATTCCTCGTCAACCACCTCGACGAGCCACGGGCTCTGATACCCCCGCCAAGCCGCCAAATCGAAATAAAGAGAACCCATTTTCAAATCGAGGACCTCACAAACCATCCGACCTTCTCAACGCTCACCAAATATTGCCCTCATAATGCGTCCCAGGCCTCAACTACCAAGCCTCGCACCCTTCCTTTTGTCACAAATCTCTCCTCTGCAATGAACCTCTGCCACAACCCCTCCTACGCCAACCAGCATGGCCTCTTCCTCAGCCCTACCAGTTTCCATCTCATCGAGGGTCTCGTCCCCATTCTCTCGACCGGCGCGTCCTCGACAATGGGCGATATCCTCTTCCCCAGTCCGGCATACACAGTTGAAGACAACTTTCTCTACGACGCCTCGCACGGCATGGAGTGGGAGGGGAAGCGCAACAACCTCTACTGGGCGGGGTCAACCACGGGCGGTTATGCCGCGGACGATTCGAGATGGAGAGATTTCCATCGGCAACGGTTTGTGGCGCTTGCTCAGGGAAAGGCGGCGGAGTATCAGTACCTTCGTGAGGAAGGGGGCGTGATCAAAACGGTGAAGTCCAGGTTTCTGAACAGGAGGCTGTTTGATGTGGACTTCACGCGAGTCTTCATGTGTGCACTGCGGACGTGTCGAGACGAGAAGGACTACTTTGGGGATAAAGGCTGGGCGGACAAAGATGCGGCGCTTGGGTCGAAGTTAGTGTTTGATCTAGATGGGAATGGGATCAGCGGGAGGTACTACAAGTTTTTGGCGTCGAGATCGGCGGTGCTCAAGCAGACGCTGTTCAGGGAGTGGCATGATGATCGGCTGGTGCCGTGGGTCCATTACATCCCTGTCAGCCAGGGAATGGAGGAGCTTCCCGAGTTGGTGTTGTGGCTTATGTCGACTAGCCTAGGGCAGACGAGAGCGAGAGAGGTTGCTGACCAGGGGCGAGGGTGGTTTGAGCGAGCGCTGAGACCGGTGGATCGGACAATATACCTGTATAGGTTGCTGTTGGAGCTGGCGAGGCTGCAAGATCCAGCGCGGAAGGCACAGTGAGTAGATAGTTAAACAAGAACAATGAACATAATTCACAAATCTAACCCGCTTAAATGAGAGTATCCAATCCACTCGACGCGGGTATATCCATTCATGCTCACAACAATCACAGCCTTCACGGCCACCACAGCCCTAGTACTCTATAGCCCACGCTTATCTTCCCCCAGAGCCCATACCCTGTAACTTGAAGCTCCCCGCCGACGTCGAGTCCTTCGCCGGCTCGTCCACCCACGGTACACCCCTCCCGGAATCTCTCTGCCGAATGAGACGCTCCTTTCTCTGCTTCTCCCTGTAAAACAGCAACCCCAACCCAACGATTAGCGCCACACCAACCAGACTCCCAACCACAACCCCAGCAATGGCCCCCTTGGATAGCCCACTCCCCGGCGCAGGCGTATTACTCGTCAGCGGCGGCCCATCTGCATCGTGTCCTGGCAAGTTTGTCGGGGTGCCGGTGGTCGTAGGCGCTGGTACGTCAACGGGGCTCGTTGCGTCCAGACAGGTGATTTCGGCGTAGTTTACCTCCTCGGCGTTGACGTAGGTGATGTCGGCACAGGCGTAGAATGTCTGGTTGGAGGGGTTGTCAAAGTCGGCGGTGTAGCGGATCTGGAGAGTCGCGTTTGTCCCTGGGGAGGTGCCGGTTGGCGGGTCGGGGACGGGGATGCAGCTGTGTCCGGGGTCAATTTCGGTGGGGAGGCTTCGGAGGGTGGAGAAGTCGGATTGGGCTTTAGGATCTGGATTGGGAGTTAGAATAAGAGGCGCTTCAAAGGGGTGTAGGGGATGGGGGCGTACCGTTCATGAGCGACAGGCTGATCACGGCGTCGTAGGAGTCGTCTTGCGCTGTGATGGAAATCTTTCCGCCGGCTTTTGGGGGGATGGTAAGCTTGTGGACTGGTGGGAGAGGAATATAGTGGGTGCTGGTGGTAACAACGTACTCAGGGGGAATTTGGTTCGAGTTGTCACGCCCTCGACGGAACCGCAGGGAGGTGTGTTGTCAACCTGTGCGGCCCACGCGCGGTCGGCCGGCCACCAAAAGGCGGCAGGGCCTTTGTTGTCGGAAGCGGCAAAGACACTAGCGGCTGTCGCCGCAAGAAGCGCAAAGCGAAGAGAAGTCATGTTGATGTCTTCAGCTGGTGTGGGTACCAAATTTGGATTGAAAGGAGAAGATGCACTGGGAGGAAACCGGCGCGGGGAAGACGAATGCCGTCGAATTTAACGGGGCGGGGCGGGGGATAACGGGCGGCGCCGGCTAATCAAGACCTGGTGGTGCGAGGGAACGAGGAATCGAGATCGGAGCGATTGGAACGACTGGGGGGTGGCAAGGCCAACTTTTATCGCTCGACCAACAGTTCAAGTTGTGAACATATAGCGCAAGCTAAAGCCAATATTCTTGGACCAGAGGTAACCACATGCTGCAATGGTATTCCCAACGGCCGCAAAAGCTCTGCCATTGCTCACCCGGGATGCTTGGGTTATCCACATCCTCACCCACACTCGTGCTAACGGCCAGTAACACCTTCCCTGACGGCCCGCTATTGGGGGCCCGTGAAATCAAGGCAAAGGCTCGTGAGTGAGAGCGACAGGCCTTGGCTGCAACCAAGCCGTCTCGGCGCGCCACACCTGGGCCGCGGTGAGAGGTCAACTGCGGAGCCGGAGTTATCAGATGATCTGATTATTTGGCTTGGCGGGTGGGGTTCGGCCACTTATCAGATGCGACCCAAGCCTGCTATTGGACAATGCACCCGTCATCACACCGACAAGGCTGGTCTGAAGGGGCAGGAGTCGTCACTGCATGCACCTTCCAGGTGGAGAGAAAGATGAGATTGCGAGGTTGAGCGGCCGAGATCGCAGAATTTTCATTCTCGGCCGACATTAATCCACGGATCCGACTCGCGATCGACCGACAGACTGCCAGGCAGGCCGCCAGCATCCCAGCTCTTGAATATGATTGCACCCCTCCCTGCCATCGATCAAGCTCGATTTTGCCTGTATCGGTCTTGGCTCACGAGAAGTTGATGATCCACTCTTGGCACGCCCGCTGCTGTGTTCATTCTTAATTAACCCCCCGCCCACTCTGTCATCATTCTCAGGATTGCAACTTAGGCACGCTAGTATTCTTACTTATTATTCCATTGGCATCCTACCTACTCTCTCTCGTGAGGTCCAAAATGGCGTTTCGTCGTCTCCACGCGTTTCTCTTTCTCATTGCAGCGGCTTTGGTGCACGCTGCATCTCCTGGCCCAATCCAAGCCCACGATGCCGCTGCGCTCTTGGAGCGTCAGGCGCCGGGCACACCACAGTTTGACTGCCATAGCAACTGCGGTACGCGATAAGACACCCCACTGTTTGCGCATGGTACTAACTCGGACCTTCCCATTCTAGGCAACGCACTCGCAGGAGGACGTGCCGAAGGTCATTGCACAAACGAGACATGGGTTGGATACTATGAGGCGTGCCTCAAGTGCGCGCTCGAGTTTGATATCTGGAAGCACTACAGTACTGGAGTCACCGGTGTGGCGAAGCCATGCGGTTTGACTCCCACCCCGTCGCCAGCCGCTTCCGGCTCCGGGTCGGCTTCTAGCTCGGCTTCCGGTTCGGTAGCCCCCACACCTACTGCACCACCAGCATCAACAACCGCGCCTCCCACCGCTGCTGCAAGCGTATGTATTCCACCTTCAATCATCTTGCATCGCTGACAGAGTCGTGGAAAAGATCACGTCAACCGCTGGTGCCCCGATCGCTACTCTTGTACCGGCATCTGTGTTGGGGTCCGGGGCTTTGATTGCTGGGCTCCTTGCGCTTATCGCGGCTGTATGATAACTTTCAGCACATATGATGATGCCCTGATTATCTCGCCGGGCATCGGGGCATTGGGACTAAGGCCATCGAGCTAGCAAACTCTCTACATATCTCAAATCCCTCGCAAAATATAACGCAACAGCATCCAATGCCACAACCTTGAATCGTTTCTTTGTACCTAACCTTCATAGAACTGGCCCGGGCCCCTGCCAGTCTTTCACAAAAAAGCATTCACCTGCTCGGCCCTCTTTCTACAGGATGAACCCAGAACCACTGATTCCGTCTGCTGTTTCGATAACAAACGTCGTAAAGCCGGTATAGAACGCCCGCCCTTCGACCTGAACGCGGGTATTATCGCCCACACTGCCCGGAATACGGGAAGACTTGCTGACGATATGTGCCACAAAGCCGCCAAGACCGCCGGAAGCCTCGGAGACAAAACGAGTGATACGCCCACTTCTTGCTAAGCGGTCACCTATGCTTTGCGTGTGTCAGTGCTCTTCTCGCAGCACTACCTAACCCACACGGTGATCGATCCACCTGTTGCCCGGAGCCAAAGAAGCACACCCCAAGTTCGGCACCGTCGACTCCCTCGGGGACGAATCCTTTGTTGCTGCCTCGTACAATAACACCGTAAAGAGTCCGCAGTTCACTTTTATCCGGGCGATGAAAGAGCCCTCGATACCTTGGCTTGCCGTTGAGCAAGCTCTTGAGCTTGCCCGCCGGTGGATGAGAGCGCCAAGGTCTGCGCTCTTCAAACCGTGGAAGCCGAGCTCTTCAGCGTCAACTATACAGTAGAACGCTCCGCTATAGCAGAAGCCGGCTGTCAATCGAGTCCTATCACCCATCTCTGGCCATATGTGTGTTTCTGGCAGCGATACTTCGATGTCAATGCCCGTGGCATACGAGTCGACGTTGATGAAACAGACAGATCTTTCAGAGTCGCTTTGAAGTCTGCCCTCGGCCCCTTTCATCACCGGCACTGTGACCTGGACAACGCCACAAGGGCAATGCAACTTGACAGTCGTTGTCATAGTATTTTCATCCAGCTTCAGGTTTCATTTCGGGAAGAGATTCGGACAAGCTTGAGCATCAAAATCGACGAGGAACTGGTCCAAGGCAATGGTGGCATATCCGCACATGGTTGAGTATACCCTGCATGGTGTATGAACAGCACGCCAATGTTGGCCTCACCGGTGGCAGTCAGCTCTGTTTCGTTGACTAGAATGGCACCGAACATCTCGCTGTGGCCGCGTGGTTCATGCATGAGTCTGCTTCGGATGCTATCGTGGTTCGTCCTTGCGTCGACCATCTTCTGGAGTAGCGTCTCGCCGTGGAGTTCGGGGAACCGCGAGTAGACAATTCGGGTAGGCTCTGTGCATGTCGACAGTTAGGACCGGCACGGCGCCGGCCGCGATGCTATTTGAGGGGATAGGGATGGTCGCCATCTTGACGTGTTGGCAGAGTTGCTGGTCGTGAAGAGTCTCCTCCGACGGTAGGGATTTAGAAGGGACTGGGGACTGGAGGGTACGAACCCCGTGTCCCAACAAAGTCCGGGAGACGCAGAGTGCAACACCACCTCCTGATGACGGCGTATGTGTGTACAAGTGCCAGTTTGGTTACGAGAGTGCGCGTGGCAGCAAACCTCGCCAAAACAGCCAGTTACCTATGTCATGTAAATCTAGACGCCGACGATTGCCTGCGCACAATGCCATAGACCCGTTGTCCAAAAGATCTGTGCCAGCATACAAGTGTTTCCAAATGAGATGAGAGGTTATCACTATCTATCCATTACAAACTCCTCCTTTCCTGCCGAAATTATTTTCCAACCCCATCCCTCCTCACATCCATCCCCTCATAGTCCGGGAGATGCCACCCCTTAATCTCCTCCTTCAGCATCCACCGTCCCACATTCAACCTCAAGAACGACGCAATCGCCACCAGCCAATAAAAGACATAAATTCCCCATGCTGAAGACGCCAGCCCAGCCCAGAAGCTGTCATCCTCAACACTCACATCCTTCTGAACTTGTGCCATGTACGGCTGGAACTTCGCCTCATAAGCCTGCAGGGCTCTACGTAGCGAATCCTCCTTGGGATCAGTAGACACATTCGGGTGTCCACCGAGGCTGCAATGCTTTGCAATCTCAGAAGCAAGAACATAAGCACCCACAACGCCACATGTCGTTCCCACGCCGGTCGTCGCGGTAGGACACCAAGCGGCATCGCCCACGAGCGCGACACGGCCGCGCGACCACGACGCAAGCTTGACGAGGGCGGGCGCCTCGACGTAGAAGTTATCCGACTCGTTTGCCACCAGAGCCTGCATGATCTCGTCGCTTTTCCATCCGGCCCCTTTGAACATCTCGCCCCACGCAGCTTTCTGCTCCTCCACGTCTCCAGCGCGGCGCGCCGCTTCCAGTCGGGGTGACTTGGCGCCGCTGCATCCAATGTAGACTTGGATCTCGTGGGGTGAGTGCCGGCGGGTCATGATGCCGCGTCTGCCAGGGGCGATGTACATTGTAGCAATGTAGTCCTCCCCTGGTTGGATTGGCTGTGGGATGGTGAAGTACGCCATGTGTGTGTCCTTGAACGGATGGTATGCCGCGTCGGCGACCGCGGATCCGAAGAGCTTCTTGCGGGTGCTGGAGCTTTGGCCGTCGGCGCCCACGATGAGGTCGAAGCGGCGCGTCCTGCCATCTGCAAACTTGACTTGGACGGCATCTGCTTGGTCCTCGAAGCTGTCAATGGACGTGCTGAACTCACAGCGCGCCCCAACCTTGACGGCTGCATCGTACAGGAGGCGACACAGGTCGCCTCGCATGATCTCATAATCGGATGTGAAGTTTTGCACGCCCGGTCGGGAGCTGGTGGATGACGACTTGTTTGCCGGGAAGAAACCTTGTCGCGTGCCGGCGCTGTTAACGACCTCGAATCCCTGCTCGGGCGCAAGTTTGGCCTGAAGTTCGGATTCTAGACCCATGCGCTTGATAACGTCTATTCCGTGGCCGCGGAGGTCGACTTGGAGGCCTGTGGCGCGCAGGTCGGGAAACCGCTCGATGACGAGGACGTCGTGGCCGAGGCGTGAGAGCCAGAATGCGAGGGAGTTACCGGCGATACCGGCCCCGCTGATGAGGACCTTCAGTTGCGTCATGGCTTGGTTGCGGATTAGGGAATCTTCGACAAACACTTGGTAGATATTGGATGGAACGCGAGAGTTGGTTAGAGTTGGAAGAGCAAGCTGAAGTGCAAGCCTTTGTTTTGTACTTCAATAGATGGGTTGTGCCACGCCGCTTATCTCCGCGAAGCCGTCCCCGTTACCGATATCGAGTAACACAACCCCGGCCTCGGCCGAGAGCGCGGTCTCGGTGTCAAGACCTCGAACAACTAGCCCGAAAGGTATACTGTCGGGTCCCTCGTTTCTCTCTCATCAGGAAAAGCTCGCGTCAGGCTGGAGAAAGCCAAAGTCAAAATCGATCTCTGCATCCAGCCCATACACGTCAAAATCCCCGCCGTCATCAAATCCTGTTACCGCAAAGTCAAAACTTTGCGTCCTATCAGCCTCTACTCGAAGGAGCGCCAGACAGAACGCCAGACTCTCCCTCGCACTCTGCGCAACAGCCTTCTCGCACGGCACCCCCGCTTCGACGGCCTCTGCCTGGGCCAAGATCATATTAAGAAACATATGCGCCTTTACGTTGGTTTCGCCCTGCTCGATTCTCCGGACCGACAAGAAAATCATGTCCCTGACGGCCTGCTTCAGCACGCCTCTGTACTGCGCATTGCGGTGCAGCGTCCCGTCCAGGTGCTGTGCTTGGGCCTGAACGAGGAGCTCGAGAGCAACGGCCGTCATGGCAGACCGAAACCCCTCCCGGAACAGGCCTCCGCCAACGGCCATGACGTGGGAAAAGTACTCGTCTGGCTCGGGTGCGATGATGGACATGGCTGTGTCTAGGCTGACTTTGACGGACCCGTAGAATAGCGGGTTGTTCTGGGCCTCAGTGGCAAAGGGGCAGTGCAGAGGGAGCAGGAACCGCCGAACTAGATAGTCAGCCATGTTCCGATGGAACGGCAAGATACCGAGCCCCTTGTTCTCCCGCATGAAGGCGGTAGCGGCCCGGCACGCGTCGGAAATCTCAGCGCTGAGTGCCAGGACGTCGGAATATTCGAGGCTAGAATGAAGGCCGTTGAGACGCTGCAGGGTGCGAAGGCGGACGGGGAGAGAGTCGAGCAGCAGCAACTGGATCGACGTCGAGGTATAGCCTCCTGCGTGCCTGGGGCGTGACGGGAGGGGAGGCGGCGTGGTGTCGTCCATCTCGTCATCATTTACATTGGCGGGCGCCTCCGTGTCAAACTCGTCAAGCGAGATTCTCGGCGGCATGGACGAGTCGAGCGCGGCCTGGATGGCCATTTCGACAATTGTCGCCCAAAGCCGCCTCCGGATCTCGGCTTGCAGCACAGACATGGCTGGAAGACGCTTGGGGTCGCGGTGTAGGCCAAGTTCCATGGCCTTGTGGATGAGCGATCCCAACGAGACCCACACCAGATCTCCGCCGACCGAGAGCATCTGCCTCGCCAGGATGGTCAAGCAGTGCACTTGGAGCCCCGCAACGGTAAGGCGGTTCTTCAGCGGCACCGCGAGCCATGCATCGGCTGCGTACACCCACTGATCAACCATGCCGCGCCAGACGCCACGGCCCTCTCCGTGATCGTGGAGACTAGACCCGATTGCAACGACGAGCAGCACCGTGAGACGACTGTCAGCCGTGGCATTTTCCGGGTTGTTCCAGAACTTGTTAAACGTGAACCAAAAGCTGGACGTGTGGAGTATTCGGTGTGTGGACTCGAAAAATCGGAAGTACAGACCGGCCATTTCGGCTGCCACGTCACGTTGGGGCAGCGCGGTGCCCATGACTGGGTTTGGGGACCTAGTGCTTGCATGTCGCCCGGCTTTGATCTTTTTGGCAGTGCCCTTGCACTCGCGCAGGAGCTCGCCGATTTGGCCGACCACGGCTTCGGTCTCGGGGCAATGCGATGATGGGACATCTCGGGCGCCACTGCCCGAGGCCTGAGCAAAGCAAGTGATGATGGGAGTGAACTCATGAGCAATGCTCGTCCGAAACCTCATGATTCTCGTCGTGTTCAAAATTATGTGGAGGTCCTGCAGACTTGACCCGAGGTCTGCCACGCTGCCAGGATCGGGGCAAGCACGCACGTTGGCTTGGCTATCGTTGGTGTCTTGGGGGTGTGGGTGTGATGTTTTGGTCCCTTCATGGTGGGCCTGGCCGGAGAAATCGGACGGCGTTGAGGGCGGGGGCTGCGGGGGAGTGGCGGACTCGCCTGACATGTCAAGACTGTAGATTCGGAAGGTGCACTGCACTCTGGCAGACACACAATGTCGACAGGGGTCTGCTCGGTCGCACTTAATCTTGCGGCGCCGGCACTCGAGGCATGAAAGCGCAGGCCTTCTGCGCCGTCGTGGATGCGATTGCCGCCCAATCGTGTCAATCGGGATACCGTCCGAGGCCGTCGGCCGAGGCGAACCTGGTAATTCTGTCGACATGTTCGCGCACTAGGAGTAGTGGTACTCAAGACGAGCGACAAGGCGCGGTCCGGGGCAACTGTTGTTTTTCTCGGCGGTCGGAGGCGGAGGCGGATGTAAGCGGACAATTCAGTCAGGTGCCACCCTTACGGCCGAGAGCATTTACGTGCGCGGTGACTGGCCAACCATTTATAACCCTAACCCACACCATTTCACCACCCATCTAACCACTGTCGCCTGTTGGGGCCGAGACAAGTTCGAGCATTACGACTGGCCTGCTAGAGGACCCAAATTCCTGCGATCAATTGGCTTCATTCCCAGAAGCATGGGGTGGGCTGAGCTTACGACCAAGGCAAATCAGCTGTTGCCGAGGAAGCATCAGATCCCGCCCACCGAACATTTGAGCCTTCAAGTTTGGGTAGTCCCGGATCAAACCATTGGCTAGGTCCCTGCTTCCTTCCTCAATTGCCCCAGTCTTTATCAACGACAAGAATGACGGTCGGTTTTCGAATTCCAGGCAGGCCAGTGGCCAAGCGGTCAAGTGATCCGTTTCCTCCTTTTCAATTACTTCCAGGCCGCAGCGAGTCATCAGTCAATTCTTTGCCCTAGTAGAAACCTGCCTTGCATGTTGCAAGGGACCTAGGTAGGTACCCGAATCAAGTTTCATTTGGCCCTTTCTGCCGACCTTCTCTACCAACTTTGCCGCTCGCACGCTGTGCTATGGGACCATCATGCCCATAATGATGCACGCAGTCCGGATTTGCGAGTATGCTGGGTGACTCGAGATTGGTTTGAAATGTTTCCAGATATTCACTCACGGCTACTGGGGTACATGTCCCGATATGCCAGCTGGTTCAAGTGGTAAGTTGAAATGATCCAGCATTGGCAAAACTGGGGGCTGTTGACTGACCTAAAGCTCCGGAGAGAGTTCCGCGGGATAGTTTGTAACAAAGCAGTGGCGAACGGCATGTACTCGGTCAATTTTGTCGGCACATAGTCCACATAATAGCGCGCCCATGGCCGTATCGCTCCGTGGATCTCGTATTGGTCACATCTGCGACTTTCTGCGTCCCACTTGGGACCTCTGCATCCCCTGTCTAACGACAGGCTAAGGTGGCGAATATAAGGCAGAAATCTGGGTTGGCATGGAGGAATATCTAACAGGCGGTATGGGTGGTCGAGCAAAAGAGTTGCAATCCGGCGATTCAAGCTGCACTGGTCAGCAACCGTTGCGGACAGGGGGTGAGGGCCGGCCCTTACAAATAAGAGGATATACTCAATAATTTCCGGGGGAAGTCAAAGAACTTTACTTGATACGATCCACTTAGAGGGAACCACGCGACCATTGATCCGAGGACGCAGAGTGAGCGGATAAGGCATCGTGGGCGGCAGAGACCACCACTGAGGAGCTCCTGAACTGGGATAGCATGGCAGTTGGATCGTGATCAGCAGGGCACTTATTAACTTATACGGGGTAGTTGACGCCTCAGCAATCTGAGCAAACCCGTGACATGCCCGTAGAAGTGACCGGAAGTCTTGATTGCGCCCGGTAGCGGTCAAACCCCCCAATAAAACACCCGCTCAACAGCAGGCAGAAATATATGGCAAACAGTGGCGGACAAATTTGTTGGAAAGCAAGCACAACACCGTACCCACTCCCAGCCAAACTGTCGGTTTCATCCGCTGCCTTTGGCTTGTAGGGCCAGAAGCTGAACGCTGCTGCCGAGGTTGGTTGATTGGGAGTTCGACAAACAAAGGACCAAAGTAACAAAACCCCCATCGCGGGAGCATCAATTAACACACCCAACCATTCTATCCATTCTAACAACCAGCCCACACACGCCATTTTGCCCAGATATCTCGTAAATCATATCCTTCCCTCATCCTCCCCCCTCTCATGAGCATAAGCAGTATCCACGCCAATCCTCACCTCCCCGGAAACACCAATCATTTTCCCAAACCTATACCTCTTCTCCCCATCTATCCTCCCCTCGCACTCCCCCCTCCCCATCTTCCCCCTCCCCCGAAACTCATCCGCCACCACCGAATCACACAAGTAATACATCCTCCCCGCCAAACTGGCCGGATCGACCGGCATAGGTGGGTGCTTGATGAAGAAAAACCCGTACAGAATCACCAGACTCATGAAGCCCAGACAGGCGACGCTCGCCCACGCACAGACCAGGTGCATCTCCCACGTCTGGATAGGGCTAAAGGGGATGTTGGAGAGGAGCATGGGCGTGAGCTTGGAGAGGATGTTGGTGAAGCCTACGATGGACATCCACACCTCGCCGCGCATTATCGAGCCCGTGAAGCCGCCGGTGAAGACTGAGGTGGGTGGGGAGACCATGAGGGAGTTCTTGGGTGATTGGGGGCGCAGCCAGAGCTTGCGGTAGGGTTCCATCATTGAGGCTTCTGAGGGAGGGTTAGTGACTGGCAGAGGGAGGGGGGCGGGGGTGTGATGGGGGTACTCACGGGAGTAGTAATGATCCCAGAAGAAGGTGAGAGCCACACCGAAGCCGGTAAAGAGGACGCGCACACCGAAGTTTTGGTCGTTTAGAAAGTTCTCGAAGCCGGTGTGGGGTTCCTTGGTTGCGTTGTAGTAGACGATGAGGATGAGAAGACCCCATAGGTAGATCAGCCCGACGCAGTCGACCAGTCGGTTGGTGGTGGCGCCCTGGCGGTAGACAATCCAGTCGCGCAGCTGCCTCGGCCGCCCTGTGAGCGTCGAAATGGAGGATGATTTGGTGAGTTTGCTGAATCCCGTCTTAAGCCTCGATAGCCCCGACTTAGTGCGGGAGAATGGCTTGGGGCCTCTCGTTTCGGAAACAATTCCGTAGTCATCGGCATATTGTTTCGGGTCGTGGAAATCACGGAGGTAGAATTGCTCTTTCCTGAGGCGCGAGGCAATTTCCTTCTGCTTGATGGCACTGCCATCCTCCCCTGCAACACCGATGCTGAGGAAGAGTTGTCGAAGCTCGTTGTTTTGCATGAGGGCTCCCGTGACCATGGCGCTTCGCGGTGCCGTCGCCACCCCTGAACGCCATCGATGAAGGATGAAGCACAGAGAGAACAGGATCGTGAGGTTCAAGCCGAGAAGCCCCTGCACGGCCCGGCTGGGAGGGATAAACGCGCCGATACCCATGAAGCACCCCGAGAAGTTCTGGGCAGTGCAAGCGCCGCGCAGCTGGATGCCCACGGCTTCCGACAGAAGTGTCGTGATGGCAGCTGACGAGAAGACCAGAAGGTCTGTGAGCGCTGCAGCCGGTTCCTTGAACTGGAAGAGGAGTCGGAAGCTGTTGACCACGCCAGAGATGCCGCCGGTTGACATGACGAGACTGAAGCCCACTGTGGCGCCTCCCGGGCTGCTGAGTGCGTGGAATGGGAGAAGTGCTCGGAGCTCCGAATACACCATCTCGGCGAGGATGGAACACATCGTTCCGAGGAAGACAGGAAGAAACAAGATCATGAAATACTCGGTCGGCGTCAGGGAGTGAAATACATCGTTGACGCCTAGGGGTGCAACAGGGCCAGGGGTTGGTCCTGGGCGGGCAGGCCTCGAGGCAGTCGCACCGGCTTCGACTGCATCAATGACTATCGTCGACACCGACCCATCAGTGCGAGTCTGGAAGAGGGTGGACTTGTGCCCGGGGAGCTCGGCGGTGGCCATGCCTGTTGACTTTCCGTTCTGATCTCGCAAAATCACGGTTGTATAGCCCGCGGGCCTGAAGGAGGTTCTGGTCGTCCTAATGCTGCCCTTGCTGTCTGTGATGACAGAGATAATTGGAGCGTCGGTACGGGTGAACCCGGGAAGGTCTCGGATCCTCGTCTTGACAGGAACTAGAGTGCCCGCGGCATCCCTGGTATAGTCAACAACGGCCGTGATGATGGCTGTCACTGCCCCCCTTTCGTCCCGCAGGGTCTGGGTAATCTGGCTTGGGAACTGTGCTTCTTCCTCCGCCACCGGGTTCACCGCCCCTGGGTTTGCTCTCCCCGGGCTCGTTCCTCCCGGGCTTGCTGCTCCTGGCCTTGCTGCTCCTGGATTGGCTGCGCCTGGGTTCGTGTCTCCCGGCGCCGCTCCTCCCGGGATCGCGGCGCCCGTGCCCGCCTCGATATCAGGATCAACCGCTGCCTGAAGCCCAACACCCTTTTTGTAAGTCTGTTTCTGCCCTGGAGCGCCGCAGATGAAGGGTTCGTCGCCGGGGAATTGTGGCTCTCCAAAATCATTAAACATTTCGGTGAACTCCCAGGCAATCCCTTTTTCCCTCTCCTGTCTCTGGATTTCCGACATCTGCTTCCAGTTGTTGAAACATTGTTCGTCGTGAAAAATCAGGGCCGGGCCGTCGCAGGTGACCACGCCCTGGGAGAACCTGTCCGCGTCGTTGTAAGGCTCACACGCGAACGAGGTCTCCCTCCCGCTGGACTCTCGCTCGTAAGTGATGGTAGACCTGAGCATCTCGCCCATCAAGAGGAAGTAGTTGATTCCCACTGTCGGGCCGCTTAGCTTGCCATACTTGGAAGGGTCCGGCACCCGCTTCCTCAGAGCGGAAGATCCGTTGAAAGATTGGTTCCATCCCGTAGGGACATCCGGAAGTTCGAGGACCTCCAGGAACCCGGGTCCGTAAGCATCGTGCCCGAAGAACCGTTTCGGCGGAGGTAAAGTTGCGGCGACGGCATCATCTGAGGGGTCCAAGTCTGCGTAGAGTTGTGCGGCGACGGATTTGGCATATATTGACGCCGTGTTGTTTTCTTGACGCCTGCCAACCCGCCGCCATGGCTGCCTCCTCGACAGACGCGGCTGTGGAGTGTGCCGCGGCAGTATCGAAGCCACCTGCGTCTGCAGTGGGTTGATGAGGGGCGCTGTTAGAAGCGCTGTGGGGCCAATGTTGGACGATGCGTCGTCTGCGTTATATTCGGGAATGTCCTGGCGTTCCATCGACGAAGGAAACCCGCGGCACACATACTCCAGGACGCCAAGAAGAGCCCCAACGTAGAGGGCAAAGAATAACAAAAAAGGTACCTTGAGGAAAATCGGCTTGTAATTAGGAGTGTTGGTCGCATGGGACTTCGTCGGTGCTGCAGCCCCCAGGGCATTTCGGCCCAGCCGGAATTGTGCCATGGCGTTGCCAGTGGTCTGTGGGGAGCTCTGCCCGCACCAATGTCTCTGTTGACATCAAAAGGATGGCGGTTTTGGCATCAAGAACAGACGCCGCATGGAATGTTCGGCGTGCAGGCAGGCTCTATTAGAGCGGGGAGGGGGGCACGGCGAGTGCGGCGAAGGATTCGCTCCCTGGGAGCTCCGCATCGTAGCGAACGTGGGCCATAAAGTGCAATATAATGCGATAGCTTAGCGTACCACTGATCGTTTGCAACGGACAGGCTGTTGCTGTAACCCTGTGGCGCAGTCGCATGGCAGTCGTCCGGCTATTCGGTTTCATATTGGCAAAAAACCGTCCCGCGCTCGCCCCCTGGGCGCAGGATTCCGTCCTTTTGCTCTGTCCGCCACAGCGGCGCCGACGGGTGTCCATGAATGCTACCGTCGGGGCCTGTCTGCGTGGTCTGCGTACCGGCAGATGCGTCTCTGCCGAGTCTTGGGCCTGCATTCGGATTGCTGCACTAGGTCGCAGGGCCGTAGGATACGGCGTATGAACTAGCTTGCGTGGCTATCGTCAGCGACTCCAGACGACGCGTCCGAGTCAACTCAACGACGCATTCGAGTGGCTATTCCTGGGACTGGGGCTCGCCCAGACGGAATCTTGAGATTTTGACAGTTGATGCTACGGGCGAGTTGCTCTCGGCTTTGCAGATTCTTGGGCGCCATTAGCACTACGACGAGAGATAATTTGCCAGGCTACAGGGTGGGAGTACCGTACCTGGTGATCGGGTGGGGATCTTCGAAGACGGGAAATTTGGCGGTGCGCGCGCATCATCAATCAGCGTCGCAGAAATGGCCAGGGCATGTCCCCGTAGCGGCGATTCATCTTAGCTTCTTGTTTTCGCCAAATGCAAACAACTTTGTCTGCGTGTTTGCAAACAGAAGCAGAACGTGCCAAAACTCGAAGGATCGGACACGGAGTCGGAGTGCGATCGAAGTGTGCGATTCTCCCCTGCTGTGCCAGTGAAAGAGGAGTCTGACCACGTGCGATCGTCTCCGCAGGGACGACCATGGGTTTCACTGGGCTGTGCCCCCTAGAGGGCTGCAAGGGGGCCTGGCAATTCGCCCACTCAGTGGCCAGCTCGGAGCCTAGGCCCCGCACCGCGCCGCATCGTGGCTTCCACGGAACGCAAGGACCAAGCATCGAAGGGTGCACGGAACACTGACAAGCGACCGCCAAGGACGAACAGACTCAGCTCGATCGCCTCCCGTCACGGCTCTACTGCCCGCAGAACCGATGTGACCAGAAACGCACCACCGTGCTCAGCAGCTCTGCGGCCATTCCAGGTGATCGGTGCCACCTCGGCGATTGTTCACTTGGTTGACATTGCAACCAAGTTCGTTGAGCGTCAGTCGGCGCTGGTCGCCTTGGAAGCTTACTCACCAATAACCAGACAGCTCAGCCATCAGCCACCTCGACGAGGGAGACATTCTCTGGCCGCCGGCGGCAAATCCCGTGTTCACAGGTAAAACGTCTGGGAGGCAGCACGCCCCAATTCGACAGCCGATGAAATACCGAGCGCATTGCCTGGTCGCCTGTCAAGACGGAGGCGGAAGGAACAACGGCAGGGATGGGCCCCACACCGCCAAGAGCTGTCACGCCGGTGCACCATCGACAGCTGTGGTAATCATGACTTGTATAGCAAGCAGAGTATATTTTCTAGGATTCTAGACCAGACTACGCCTTCGAAGAACTTATCTCTCGGGTATTGCTGGTGCGCGTCGTTGGTGAGGCAAAATTAATGGATGGCCTAATTGGCCAGAGATGATATTAAGGTGGGCCTTGGGCAGAGGGGTAACAGAACAACGCCTTCCTTCTGAATCGATCAGGTCGTGAAGATTCATTCCGAGTCGTTTTCCTAAAACCTCTTGAATGACTTCCAACAGCATCTAACAGCAGATTCCTTCCAGCATGCACCGCCTCCCGCTCTAACTCAAAGATGTCCCAAACGCCGTATAACATCTTCCCGAACGGTGTCCGGGATGAGACGGACGAAGCGGGGTCGCCGCGATTGCGGCACTGCGCGACATGCCTCCCCCTCGCAACGGGCACGGAAGACAGCGTCACCCGTGATGAACTGCTGAAGTTGGAAGATACGGGCTGCGCATCATGTGCCTTCTTCAGCATGGCCGTTTCTACCGCCCTTGGCCCGGCCTTGTCGAAGGACTGGAACCATGCTTCAACTTGGCTGGACAATGGCGTTTTTGGCCTCTCAATCGCCGTAAGCTGCGAAAACAGTGACGATAGGCATGTTGTCTTTCTTGCGGCCAACGGAGGTGAGACAGTCTTCTGCCCTCCTTTTAAAACATATTTTTATCCTCGCCTATTCAAGTCGCGTGTGACTAAAGTGAATTTCAGAGACCGGATCCTCTCCGTTTCCCTGGCTTCCGGCTCTAACAAAATCGCCCTACTCTAGGACACCCGCAAGAGACATTCGGATGATTGAAGCCTGGATCAATGAGTGCCAAGAGAACCATACCCAGTGTTGGCAACACACTGATCCGGTGTTGCCAACCAGAGTCATCGACGTCGGTGATATCGTAACAGGAAAGGAGCCTTCCCTCGTCCACCCCCAAGGAAGATTCGGCCGGTACCTAGCACTCAGCCACCGATGGGGAGATCCCCAATCGCAGGTTGCCAAGTCAATTACCACGAAGCAAAACATTGCCCAGCACTGCCAGGGGATTCCCTTGGCAAATCTCCCGGCCACTTTCCGCGACACAGTTGACATCGCCAGGCGGCTCCAGATACCGTACGTCTGGATCGACACGCTATGCATCATCCAGGATGACCTAAAAGACTGGAACTCCGAAAGCGCCAAGATGGGCGATGTCTACGAAAATGCCTATGCCACTTTGTTCGCCGAACGCGCCGAAAATTGCGGCGATGGCCTCGCTCCTACAACCAAGGACCTCGATGCATCAAGAGACCGGATCCAAATGTTTCGATATCACGACGACCGTCAGGGAACTGACCATGAGATCTTCATATCCAGCAAGCTTTCGGTGTACCCAAACTCCCTAGAGGCTGCCTTTTGCCTTTTCAGTCACACCAGCTCCCAGCTACAGAATCGTGGCTGGATTTTACAGGAGGAGATTTTGAGCCGCCGTAAGATCTGCTTCTCTGCCACGGAGCTTCATTGGCAATGCAATCACCTAAGTCGGTGCGAGTGCGGCATGAAGGCTATGCATTTCTTTGGAGACGACTGAACTGATGACTTTACCACCCGGTCGCTCTACGAGATCCGCCCCAGTGGTGAAGTGTCCAAGCGACGGCTATCGACCCGGCAGGGTCTGATCCGCGTAGAGATGCCGACTGACAAGGATAAATCGTGGCGGAAACTCGTTACGGCCTTTACAAGGAGGACTTTAACTTTCAAGGAAGACAGGCTGGCGGCTCTAGCGTGGATAGCTTCCCATATGTATAAGACTATGGGGAATGCCGACGCCAAACCTCCCTCCCTTCAGCCGGCAGCGAGCCAGCTTGCGGGGTCCTCTGGTCCCACCAGTGACGGCACACTGAAGAATCAATATCTCTCGGGAATCTGGCTTCAGTACGCCGCAACCCAACTTCTGTGGCGGTCCAGCAGGGCCCGCGAAGCACTCCCCTGTCACAGACAGCGCCCAGGATTTGCGCCGACCTTCTCGTGGGCCTCCCTCACCGGAAGCGTCGAGTTCCTGATCATGATGACGCACAGAGACACTCAAGTGCTCATAACAGTAATATCAGGCGGCCGTGGGGCGCTGCCTCATCTCCCTTCGGCAGGGGACTGGCTTCGGGTTCAGAGCAAGGCTCTCCGCATCACCGTCTTCAAGCGTGAAGTATCGATAACCTCATCTGAAAACGACCTCCGCGAACGGATCTTGAACGGAGACTATAGTTACCAGTTGAAAGACGGCGGTACTTGCTACAATGCTGGTTTCCGTCTGCAGACTCCCGATGGTGTGTCATTGCCTTCTCAGAATGTCCAGTGGATTCGCCTTGACACCCCCGAGGATTGGGAATATTTCAGTGGGAACGACACACACACCTTTCTGTTCCTGGTTACACATGCAAGCTCCCAGACTTCAGCAGGCGGGATGTTGATACCGAATGCCTTCGGCTTGGTGTTGAGGGAGGTTGCGCAGGGGTATTATGAGCGGGTGTGCTTTGTGGATGAGATGGATTTTGGATGTAAGTGGGACCGGATAAAGGAGTATTCATTTGATGCGGATGTTATTCTTGTTTGAGATGAAGCATCTTGGAATGCGTGGATTTGATGGGGTGGCACTTTTTCAGGTCTCGGAGCTTTCAAGTTCATTCAAGAGTGGGCGAGGGCCCCGATCCTTAGACCCCTACCCGCGACTAAAAGAAAAGGGACACAACTTCATTATTTATGTCATCGTTTCCCGCAACTCAGCAGTCTGAGCGCTTGACTCTTTCCTCGACGACATCGGCTTTGCGTTGGATTTCGCGGTCAACTGAAACCCAACTGTGCTCGTAGCGAATGACGGTTGGGCTTTATCAGCTAAAAGGAGCGTTCGACACCAACAAGGTTGCCTTGCGCAAACAACATTCATGCTTCTTTCCACGAGATTCGAAATATTCGGCTGGAATCTCATTCCATCACGCCTTAGGTATGTCTTGTTTTGCCCCGGAGAGTTTCGAGCAATGGGGTCGCATCTCCATCCCGTTGCCGCCTTGTTTTGCTGGGATTGTTCAGCCGCAGACTTCGGAGTTTACGTGCCACATTGCAGTGCATTCAGTCTAGACTCGTCGACTCGCCGGGCCTGGCCTTGGTCTAAGCCTCCCTGATGTTATGGGCCGCCTTCAGCTCCCGGAGCTGAGCTCCGCAACGTGAGTAAAAGCAAATCCCCCCATCACATGCCGTGGGCGCGACGAACACTGACAGTTGTCTTTGCATGAACATGGCTTGCACATATCGAGTCATTGCGCCCACTGGCAGTTGCAGGTGTGACACACCTTCCCCCAGGTTTCAGCGCTCGATATCCCGGTGGTTGATTTTTGGCTGCCTCCCCGCATGCCCCCCCGCACCCATTTCTGGAATTAGCCAAGGCGAGGTTGATTCACGTCGCCCGCATTCCACCTGAGGTCTGGCGCTGGTCAGCCCGTGGCGTCGATGTGGTTACCAATTCAGTCCCGGGCGCGTGGGCGATGCGGAGCTGTTGCCTTCCGATGACCATACTTTTGGGCCAAGCTGCCCTCTAAGTTGCCGGAATCTTAACCACTGAGACAGAAACCACTTACACGGCTGTTTCAACGATGGAGGGCTAACACCAACCGCTCGCCCAGCATTGTGATAAACTCCCAACATTCACACTTCCCCGCTCTTTTTGCCATGTTGCTTCTACTGCTGCGAAGAACAGTTTTTCGACTTTCTTTCCATAATCTTTGCTTTTACTTGCTCTCTTCTATGCCTGCTCTCTCAAAGTACGCGGCGATGCCGTGGGCGTCATTCTACGGGCACGCCAACGCCCCTGATATCCGAGTCGGCCCCAGGGCTATCGACTGGGTCGACTTCCTAAAGAACGAGAGAAACAACACATTCTTTGAAAGAGACGATTGCCGAGTGTTTACCATTGATCTTCTTCGGAGGGAAGTTATTGTCAAGAACAACACCGCCCTCTTCTTCGTCGATACAGCAACCCAGCAGACACTCAGTGGGCCGGAGGACATGGCTCTAACTCTCGAAGGATGCAACGCAATCTGTGGACCCCCTACCTTCTACATTGACTCCGGGCCAAGGTTCATGACGTGGATTTTACCCAGTGAGTCTCGGAACAACCGGTTCCTTGCCCTGTCTTTCACTCTAGATGGGGGTTAGGGTTCAAGGTGACTCTCATGGACTTGGCTGACATCTCAACACTTTAGTAACCTTGCTTCTCTCCAACATCGAGCTGTCTCCGACCGACAAGAGGCGCTTCTCTGCACTCGTTGAAATTCTTGGAGATCCGATAGACGCTATTTGGAGCCTTACCCACAAGCTCCAGACATGGAACCAGCTCTACTACCTCGCCAGGGAACGCGTGGGAACTCCCCGAGGAGGACGTCTATCACGCATGAGAAGGCGGAATCGCTACAGCACACTGTTTTTGGTCAACCAGCTCCGCAAAATCTGGAATACAACAATTCGTCGCCGCGAGCATGTGGACTTGCCAGAACTGGTGGCAGCGAGGGATGCCGAGACGACGATAAAAAAGGATGAGATGCAGGTCAGAGTCGTCGCCACTGTTCTTGCTGGCTTCGAAGAGCTTCTTGGCGCCAATGCTGCAACTGAGGGTTTCTACAAGGACATCATCAAAGAGCTCTGGGATAACAAGAAGCACGCCCACTGGGTTGAAGCTGCGCTCGATCTTGCGGGCGGGAGAACCGATGAGTTCTTCCGGACATGGCTTGCAGTAGCCATCTACATCCTTCAGGTTGCATCGGCTTTCGTCAGAGGCGTTGGTGGAGAGCCTCCAACGCCCCCAGGGTTTGTCTACTTCATCTTTTCAGGCTGACGTTGGCTAACTGTCCCCCTAGCGGAGTAATTGCATCTGCTCTATTCCTCTCCTATCTCGTTCCCACCGCGGTACTATCCAACTGCATCGGCGCCTTCACTGACAGGAGAACCTGAATCAATATCATCTCCCGGCTGGTCGATGCCACCGCACCACCCGACATCCGCGACAGACCGATGGCAGACCGGCAAAGTCTCTGCACCGCAACCAACTGGGAGGATTACTTTCACCAATTCCACTTCAGAGGCGGCAACCCCACGTACAGACCGTTCAAGATCTCCAACTTGAAAGGAACGCGTGGTCTTGTCAAGTGCATCCTCACCGCCATCTCTTCCACCCTCCCTGTCATCGCTGGATTCGCAGGCGCATACCCCATCCTCCTCTACGCCCTCCCCAGTAAGCTCCCCCGCCTCCCCCTCCCCATCATCACCAACTAACCCCCCCTCCCAGTCGGCTTCTCCTGCCGGCACATCTGGCTTCTCACCATCTTCTCTCTCTGGCTGTTCTCCGCCCTCATCACCACAACCCTGCACCTCCTCCCGCACCCCCTCCTCTCCCCCCGCCTAAAATGGCTCACCATCCTCACCAAAGACACCCTCATCGGCATTGGCTCCCTCGCCACCATAGTCCTCTCCGCCGTCGGCGTCTTCAACAGCTGCTCATGCTGGGGGCGCGCCCTATGGGTCGACATCGACAAGGTGTTCATCCCGCTGGCCACGATGGGGTTTTATAAGGAGCAGGGGCAGACGATCTTCCCGTGGATTGTCACGCCGGTCCTGGGCTTTCAGCTGTGTTTCTGCGCGGTGGTGATTGCAGTGAATAGGAGGGGGGTGGGGCTGATGAGGTGGAATGAGGGGCCGAGGGGGGAGTTGTGGGCGGTGGAGCAG
>Ga0247760_1000888_pt1 | contig 30526 bp, 12 predicted proteins | sample UWRJL171409R4_FD_179936 | JGI IMG/M metagenome (GOLD analysis project Ga0247760, IMG submission 179936) | Plant litter microbial communities from Arlington Agricultural Research Station in Wisconsin, United States - UWRJ-L171-409R-4 | ecosystem: Environmental > Terrestrial > Plant litter >... | reverse complement strand
AGATATTACTGTTTAAACCTAAATAATAATAATAACATTAACATAAACTCAAATATCTCTCTGGTTTTAATAGCTATTCCAAATCGGGCTTTAGATTAAGAATTACAGTTAAAATCTACATATAATATTACCGTATTCTATATTATAAACTAAAATAATAACTGTAAAAGTCATGGTTTTTTCACTTTAAAGCTGAATATCTCCCTTCACTTAACCCTAACCCTGAAAATAGAGTAAAAATCGGATCCTACATCACCTAATTCATATTAAAACGTATCATTTGATTATGTAAGCTAATAATTCAAAACTATTAAATTAAAGGACGCATCCCCATACTATAGCTCTTGTCTCACTTATACTATAACCCCACCAAACGCCCATATATAACCCTAACCCTGCAACTACACCCACCCCCCTCCAATACGTACCAGCTGCCAGAATGCAACCACGTTCAACCCCATCAATTACAACGCACGCAAACAACGCTCACACAGCAAAACAGGGCCAATTCTTCCATTTTTATAATAAAATTACAATTAACTACTATCACCACTATCTACAGTGCTGACTAAGCACCTTCCTCGGCCACTGATTGGCCCATAATTGCCTCCGTTACTTACGACTGTATAGCTTACAACTGTGTGGCTTGCGTGGAGGCTCGCGTGGAGGCTTACGTGGCTCGTGTCTTCTTCGTTATTCCTGATATTATTAATGCCGTACGGCTTCCAGATGCCGTCATAGAACTGCCCCTACCCCTACAGGCGCTTCTACCACCTTTACTAGGGTTACTCGACGTTAGAGTACTACTTATACCGCCCAGAACTGTCTCTGGAGCCCTATTAAGCTATATACCTTCCCACTGTAAAGGCTCACACCAAATGCTTAAGTCTAGGCTAGACTAACGGCCTGTAATCCTTATACCGCCCTTAGCTCTTATATTACCTCTATTCCTACCTTTTAGCGCCCCTAAGCCTCACTTAGAGCCTTAAGCACTCTGGTTAGCAATAACAATAGTGTTACTAGTTTAGCTAGGCGGTGTAAGGAGCTGGGTGGCCAGTATAACCTCCTGGCTGCCCTGTAGGAGTGGTTCCGTGAGCCTTAGAGTGTTAGGGTTACTAATAAAGGCGTTAGAGCCCTGTAATCTACCCCTAAGGCTTATAACTTAATTAAACTCTTAATACCGTAAATAGTAATTCTTATTAAGAAGACTTCTAACTAACTATTAGAAAGAATGGAAGTCTTCTTTAACTAAGGATAACTTCTTATCCTTATAGTAAAGGTAGAGGTTATAGTTATAAGGGATACTGTATTACTTTATAAAGCTCCTAATACAGTTTTTAAGAGGTATAGGGTTTAAATTAGTTCAAATTAGTAAAGCGTTAAGTATAATCCTATACTAATTCCAAATAAGACCTAATGCTTTTAAAGAGACGTTATAAGGTGCTTTTCTAAGCTAATCTTTACTTAGAAAGTTAAACCATAAACGCCCTTTTTCTACCTTTATTACCTCCTTAATATTCTCCTTTATAATATTAACTATTATTATTAATTAAAACACACACTTTTAAATAAAGCTACTTCCAGTAATAATAAAGGACTTAAGGTATTAATTAATAGACTCTACTAGTAATATAATCCTCTGGCCGAAGTTAAAGCGTTTATTACAATAATAAGTAGCCTACTCCTTAGCTAAAGGTATCTAATTATCCTTAAAATACAATATAATCACTATCTGTTAATAGAAGTAAACCTTAAGCTTCTCCCACGTAATGTTGAAGTCTTTAAGGGTAGGAGTATAAATAACAGTCTCTTAAAGCTTATAAAGGCTAGTTATTAAGTATTTAATAACTTTTAACGTTAAGGTAAGGTAATTATTAGCTTATATGTTAATATAATCCTTAACACTCTTTACATGGGCTTAATTTAAATTACTCTCCTCCTCGGCTTAACTTAAAGGCTAATTAATATTAAGTAAAGCGGTAATATAAACTATAACTTCCTTATTCCACTTTAATTTAATGTTCTTTATAGCGTTTATATTAAAGTGGAACATATAGACTTAAGGCTTAGTAAAAGGATAAATATTAGTAACAGTACCTTTTATCACAATGTTATAATTAGTGATAGTAATAAGTAGTGGTAACACCTTAATCTCTTCTCTTACAATGTTAACTTACTTTATTAACTAATTAAATCCCTCCTGTTACTTATTATTTATAAGGCTAAAGGCGTAAAAGAATACTATTTTAAGATAGTTAAGGGTAACGATTTAAAAGAACGCTAAGTTCTTATTATTCGTTTTATAAGTATTATTATATAGCTAAACCTAATAGTATTATCATTATTACTTCTTATACCAGTTTATAATCTAAAATAAACCCTTTAGTTTCCTTAACTTATCATTATTATTTAAGGCCACCACTTATTTAACTTTATAAGGAATATTCTTCTTATTAAGCAGCTTTATAGTTACAGGGAATAGATTATACCCAGCTATCTCCTTCTTTCACAGTTAGTAACAGCAGTTCTGTAATTAACACTAAGTGAAGATAATACCTAATTATAACAGGAAGGTTAATAATAAGTCTGTAATTTACGTTAAGAAAGAATAATACCTAGAAACACTCTCTTAAGCTCTATAGCCAGTTCTCAAGTCCTTACAACAGGGCAATCAATATACTCTTTAATTAAGGTAACGTAAGCGTCTGTAAACTTATTACTTACTTACCAGTCTTTATAATTATAATTCTAGTGGTTCTTATAGCCTACCTTAATTAAGAAACGCCAGGGCCGTTAACTATTAATAAGAAGGGCTTTAACTAAGCCCTCCCACGTATAACCGACCTTTACTATACTTATATAACAAGAATAAGCCTTAAAGCAACGTATCTTACCTCTAACGCAGCTAAAGTCTACCCTAGAGTAGCTAAAGCCTTTAATTAGGTTGACGCTCTGTAGCTTTATAACCGAAAAACGCACCTAGGCGCAGTAATCGTTCAATTCGGCGATTAGGTCTTTAAGGGAGTTATAGCTATATGTGAGGAGCCTGTAGCCTAGGGGAGGGTTTAAGAATGGAAGAACATTACTGTAATTACTATAATCACTATCATAATCGCTATCACCGTTAGAGCAATCGTTCCACTCGTCGCCGTCGTCGTCAAGAGGGGCCATTTCGTATCAGAATCGACAGGGCAATTGATTAGAGGTGTTTACGGCTTAATTCAACGATTTACACAGTGTTCGCGCGTTATAGAAGTTATTCGCAATTATAGGTAGTGATCTTAGTGATGGTGGCAAATGGTGGGGTTAGAATTCAGGGTGTGTGGCTAACAGCTGTCACAAATACGCGGCATTAGAGGGGGGTAGGTATTATTACAGGGTTAGGGTTATGTATGAGGATTAAATAGGGTTATAGTACAAGTGAGACAAGAGCCATAGTACGGGGATGCGTCCTCTTAAATTATTAATCTAATTCACGCAGTTAAGTTAAAAAAAACATTTAGTTTTTCACAGATAGAAATAGAAATAGTATAGTGGTAAATAGCGTAATATTAATTAAAGAGGTTCCCAGTTCGAATTGCATTTGTGAAAGTGAAAAAAAAACTGTAAATTGTAAATTGTAAAATAAAGCCTGTAAATCCTATAGAGTAAAGCCTGTAAACCCTGTAGAATAAAGCCTGTAAAGTCCGTAAAAGAAAGCCTGTAAACTTTATAAAGAAAGCTTGTAAACTGTATAAAATAAAGTCTTTAAATTGTAAAAAATGAGGCTTTAAAAAGTAAGATTTATTTTTAATTATTCTTTTATCTCTTTAAATAGATGTATTAGCCTCCGGACAGGTTTCTGTCGCTTTTTTCGCTGCACTTATTTAAATAAGCTTAATACCCCACGCTAAAATTGCCAGGAGCGAAAGTGAGGAATGGAGCGCCCCGTAGCGTAGCGAAGGGCCGTCGCGGAATGACGAACGAAGTGACGCCAGCAATTTTATAACTTAATTAACTAAATAACTTAATACCTTAAATAATATCTAGACTTAAAAGAAGATATTAGTTTTCACTTTTACTTTTACCTTCTCACAAGCTTACTACTTATTAAATCAAGCATGTGTATATATATATATAATGTTTATTTTATTAACACCCTTAACGTACTTAGAAATATTAAAAAGATTAGGTTAACTTACTTCTAATAATACCTTTCTAAAGATTAAGCTTTAAAACGGTCTGTTACTAAAGTAAGTAAATAGGTTTACTATTATAGTGTATATATGCCCTGTTAAAGTAGGTTTTATATTATTACAGGTATACTATTAAAGTAACTGTAAGGTTTATTTATAATAAGATACCTTAAGTGAAGGTAGTTAGGTAACTGTAAGTATTATTAACGCCTGCAGTTAAGAACCTGTAAGTACTATTAGTAAAGGTTATTAAATGACTATTAGTATTAATACTCCCTTAAGTAAAGGTAGTTAGGTAATTATAAGCATTATAAGCGCTTATAGTTAAGGATCTGTAAGTATTATTAGTAAAGGTTATTAAATGACTACTAATACTAATACTTCTTTAAGTGAAGGTAATTAGGTAACTATAAGCACTATTAATGCTTACAGTTAAGAACCTGTAAGTATTATTAGTATAAGCTGTTAAATAACTTTTAGTATTAATACTTCCTTAAATAAAGGTAGTTAGGTAACTGTAAGTATTACTAATGTTTACAGTTAAGAACTTATAAATATTATTAGTAAAGGCTGTTATATAACTATTAGTATTAATACTCTCTTAAGTAAAGGTAGTTAAGTAACTGTAAGTATTATAAGTACTTGCAGTTAAGGAACTGTAAGTATTAACGAGGTTAATAAGGAGAACCCCTGTTTCTAAATACTATAGGTAACATAAATAGCGTTTTCTTAAGGTGGAAATCCCTTCTTTAATTACTAATTTGTATTATATATATATTACTTAATTTAAACTTAGGTTTAAAAGTATTAATATCTCTAACTTACGTTATCTTACTAGCTTAGATAATAAGCACTATATTAGTGGTATTACTAAGCTAATAACACCTGTAGTATTATAAATAGTTATAAGATCTAAAAACCTTACATTACCTACTTAGCATAAACACTTAAGCCCCGTTACTACCTCCACAGGTAAAAGGAATTATATTTACCAAAACCTTTAATTAAGATATCACTCTTATCTAAAGCTTTAAAGAGATAATTACTTTAATTATTTAATTTAAAGGTTATTATTTAAGCACTTAAAATCCTATTCCGCTAATTTCACACTTAAGTACCACTTCTTAATAGCTTATAGATATTAGTATACTACCGTTTTCACTAGCGTTTAAGTTAGTAATAAAGATAAACTTTATGTTATATAATAATAAGTAATATTAAAGTGCATTATTCTTATCAGAGCTCTTACAGCTTGTTAACTTTCTAAGAAGCTTAAGGTTTAGTAGATATATCAGTTTTAACTTAAGTTACAAATAGCTAATACTGTTTTTATATTACTATAAGGAGATAATATTAGTATATAAACCTTACACCCCTGGAAAAAGATAAAGAAAAGCGAATAATAGTGCTTAACTTTTAAATTACAGGGTCTAATCTTATAATATGTAATGTGAGAGTATAAATAGTCTTAAAAACTATTATGTTATTACTATAAGGTTTCTTAAATATTAAGCGCTTATAAACGTTTAGGACTTAAGCTTTAATGGTTTTACTCTCCTAACAGTCTGTGTCTTCAGCTTAAGATAGTTATACTAACCTTACTTATTATAAGGATTACGTTATAGATTTCAGTTACTATTTAGCTCTTTATATTTAATTAGGCACTTAATAATTAATTCTAAAGCCCTTTAAGGTATAGTGTAACGCCTTCTTAACCTTACCCTTTTTAAGAAACCGTTTAAAGAGACGTAACCTAACTTAAGGGTACGTAATATACAACCTTACAAATTAACTTATAATTATAAAAGTCGTATAGCTTATCGTATAAGGCTTATATAGATGTAAGGTACATAACTTAGGTTTAGGGTATGTATATATTAATTATAATATTAATAACTTTATGTTTCTAATTAGTCTTACCCTTTTAACATATTTACTAACTTAAACACTAATAGTGCTAAATTAAGTTTCTGCGCTGTGGGGGAAGAAGAATAGAGGGTGTTAACCTTATATCCTTTAACAGGGCTATAGGTTACGAGAAGAACGAACTTACTTATTAACTGCTTTTCTTAAATGTTATAGCTACTTTTAAGGCTTTTTCTTTAAAGTTAAGTATTAACCCTTTATTACTTATTATTACTATAGCTAGTTAAGACCTAATTATTAGGAGTTAATAAGGCAGAAATTTAAATAAACTATTATTAATATAAGGCTATGTAATTTAATAGTTTATTCTAAATTACTTAAAAGCCCTAAAGGGTATTAGTGTTTAATTTAATATATGTAACCTTTTTAAAGTTAGGCTTTTCAGTATATATTAACTTTAGAATTACTACAGTTATCTATATAGTAAGGTATTATTAAATAAATAATAACTAATTTATTATTTATCTTACACCGTAGGAGCTGAAAGCTCCGCCCGTAAGGGCAAGCGGTCCCTCTACTGCTAACTATCTACTGTTAGGGCGTGGTCGGGGCGTTTCCACCCCGCCTACTCTTCTGTTTATCCTACTGAAATATATATGGTTTAGTCTCGATTATTAAACGCGGTGACAGGTTATAGGGTTAGTGCCTTATATTAGTATGTGTTATAAGTGAGATAGGGGTGTAAGTGGGTCGTTTTTAGTTCTGCTACGCTTACGCCCCTTAGGTATAATAGCTTAAAGGTCTTACGTTACCTCCTTTTTCGTCCGGAGTAAAAAGGGGGACCCCTTTAGCCTAGGGTAGCTCCCTGGGGTTTAACTAGGACTAAGGCGCTAACGGCTTAAAGGTAACTCTATAATATCTCCCCCTTTTAGTCTAGTCTTCTTTATACCGCTCTAGTTATTATTAGTTTATGGTTCTTTATTCGTTATAACTTTTAATTCTACGCTCTGCTAACTTACTTCCTTTAAGCTGTTATCACTTCGTTCCTTCTATTTAAGGTTACCAGTATAGCTAGCTAACTTCTGTATGCCTCCTCTAGTGGTCTTATAGCTTCTATTTAACCTTTTTATTAAGGTTAGCTAGCTTTTACGGTTCTTACAGCTCCACTCTTTAACCTTTATAAATTCTTCCTTCCTCTCTAGCCTTCCTTTAAAACTTTTCTTCCTTTAATTATTAAGTTCCTCCTCCTAAGTTTTAAGCTTTACACGCTCTGTAATTACCTCTTTATACCCTTATTTATTTATTTCTGTTATTATTATATTTATCCTAAGCCCTTATAAGTGTAACTCTAACAGTTTTAATTATAACCCTTTTACTATTATTACCTGTAACTGCCTTATTAACACCTTATTAGTTATTTACGTTATCCCCTTTTTATCGTATCGTTAATATATTATTAGTAATAACGTTAATAAGTTACCTTACTTAACTTATATTAACTTATTAAATAACTGTACCTATTTAAACTCCCCCTTAAACTATTATAAGTACTATCTTATTTAAAGTAAATAATTACTCTTACCATTTACAGGGCGTTTACTAACTAATTACAGACTTAACTTATTATTAGAAATATAGTAACAGTTATAATAATTATCTTTATATAGTAAGTTCTTATATTACTTACGTTCCATTTACTATTTACTAAACTGTTTAGGGTCTGGGCTTTACTTACACTTTAAAGTGTTACGTTACCGTTATAATAATCTGTACGTCTTATAAGCTAATTACTACTTTAGTTTATTAAAATATAAGTAATTTCTTCTATTAAGTTATATACAGGTTATTAATAATGTAATAACTAATCGATCAGTTCAATATAATCTAGTAAGTTTAGCTATCTCTTTACCCTAATATTAAAATAGCTAAATAATAGGCTACTAAGCGTTTAGGCCGTAGTTAAAGCGTCCCTCTTACTCCCTTTAACTTAAGTTTATCCGTTATAATTTGTAACGGTCCTAGTAGTAGTCCTGTGACGTTAGCTTAAGCTGCTTAAGTGCCTCTACCTGCTACTTTTACAGGTGGTTTACAAGTTAATATTACTCTACCTATTTAAGCTTAACGTCTTAAGACGCATTTAAACCTTATCTAACGTCGTTTAACTATATTTAACAGTCTTACTGGTTTAAAGGGCTAGATTACTTAGTAATAGGCTAGTTAAGACGTAAGTATATGTTAATTACAGTTTATTTACAGTTTGTTCGCTACTAATTATTATTATAGGTTATTATTAATAATACCTAAGACTAGAATTATCCTCCTCTTAATGGTTTTTAAGTTAATGGTAATAACTACGTTTAGTTAATGTATAATAATATAAGGGTTATTTACAGTATATTTATAGTTTAAGTTTTCGATTATATAGTTATCCCTTAATATTATTTACTGTTTTGTCTTCTAGGTTAAGTCTTTACTATACTGCTTTAAAATCTAAGCTAACGTTTTAGCATCTTCTTCTTTTTCATACCCTATATGTTATTAAGGTTAGTACAGTCTAGTAACAGTTTGCTTAAACCTCTCCCGTTATTATTAAATATTTTAACTAAACTGTATTCTTTTAACCTTTTAATTTTTATAATTTAATTAATAATAATTATTATACTTACTAAGTGTAATAGTTTTACTCTTAAATCTTACTAATTATAAAGCTAAATACTATATAAGCTACTCTTATTATACTTTAGGCACCTTAAGATTATGTATACTACTGTTTCCAGGGTAATACTATACTAATATTAAGGCGATATTACCTTAGAGACCTTTCTTTAGTAAAGGAAAGCGTTTAAGTTAATCTTCTCCATTCTAACCTACGTAAAGATAAAGCTCCAAGCCTTTATAAGTTTTTAATAAAGTTAAAGTGGTATCTTACTCTTATTAAGGTTATATATATCTGCTATAATAATAATGTAACTGTAACGTGTAAACGCTTTATACCTCTTTTTTCGTCATTTTTCCTTCCAGTTATAAAGGGTAGAGATATTAAGGTTACAGTCTATCCATTTCTCTTAATTTAAGTTTTCTACTTTTCTTAATGTAAACCCTAGCTAATCTTTTACCTATACAGTTTTCGTTAAACTGTTATTTACTAAAAGGGTATATACTGTTACACCTTATCTTTATTTCACTTATTTAATTATCTTCTTATTAATGTTACGTAAAAGTTTCGTAATCCTTATATATTTAAATCACTACTTAACTTTTACTATCTATCAGTTTAAGTAAATGTTAAGTGGTAAGACTTAAACTTTTAACTTTAAGTTCCTTACTAGGGTTACTTTATATACTTTAAGTATAATCTGTAAACACTATATCTAAATAGTTTCCAGCTTTTTAATTATCCCTTTTACTAATCTTCCTAACTTTATTAACGTGTGTTATACATTTACTCTATAAGTAAGGACACTTCTAATAACTTTAATGTAAATTTCTTAAGTGTAAACGGCTTACACTTCTTATATTTTCCCTATAAATTAGGTTAATATAAAGGTTTAAGTTTCCATTTTTTTAATAATCCTTTTTTAGTAAGCTTTTTAATTAAGCTTTCTATTAAACTAGACTTTTAAAAACCTAGCTAACTTTACTAGTGTTAATCTTAGGTAGTCTTCTCCTAAAATCTTTACTTTTTTAATTTATAGGTGCCTTACTTATAAGAAGTAAATAAGCTTACTTTTCTTTAAGTTAAACGTTATCCCTTTTTCCTTTACTTATTCTTTACAGATCTTATACGTAACTTTAAGGATCTTACAGCACGTTAACGTGTTATGTGTAAAGGTTTAAAGGTTTATATTATCTGTAAAACTTAGTGTAATTAGGCCTTTAATGTGTTTTAACTTTTTATACAGTGTATTAATAAAAAAGATAAAAAGGATTACTAATAAGGGGGATCTTTAAGGGATCCTTTAAGTAATGTTTTACAGTGCTAATAACCTACTATTAAACAGTAATTAGGCCGTTCTCTTATATATATAGTTAATTAGTTAAAGGATAAGTTTTCTTTTAAACCCTAGGTCTCTTAGTGTGGTAAATAGCTAATTCTAATCCACTTTATTAAACGCTTTAATAATATCTAACTATAATAATAAGGCGTAGGCTTTACGTGACTATGCTGTGTGAATGCTGTTAACGATAGCTTAAATGGCTATATCTGTTGCTTTTTTCTTTCTAAATCTAAATTAAAGGTTAAAGAGTATATAGGCCGTTTCCACTATAGTGAAGATCCTCTCTATTAGGATAGCTTTAATAATCTTCCTTATTACGTCTAATAGGGTTACAGGGTGGTATACTCTAGTGTATTTCTTATTATTAATCAATTTCCTTAATTTTAATAATATTATAATATATACAGTATATTAACACTTTAGGTAATAATTAAGGTTAAAGCTTACTTATATAATCTTCGTTAAGATAGCTAACAGTCTTCTATCTTTGTCACAGGTCTTTAAAAGGCTGTTAAAGATCCTATTTAATCTTAACGCTTTTAAGGCGCTTACTTTCCAAATAACCTCTTTTACGTTTAAGTCCTTCACCTTCCAGTTTATTAATATAATCTTTAAAAAGAAGCTTACTCTTTAATTAAAGTCTTTAAGTTTTAAAAGGTCTACTTCTAATATAGGGAAAAAGCGTTCATTAAGTTCTCTTATCTTTTTAATGTAAGTGATAACTATTTAAAGTCTGTTAGGTGTGGTGTTTTTCGTAACTTATAGTGTTAGAATAGCTGGTGGTTTAAAGGGTTAGTAACTGTGTAATCTAGCCTAACGTTCGATATTTCACATTTCTTTTAAATCCTTATTAGTTACTATCTTATTAAAGGAGCCTTACTAATACCTTATTTACACCTTACTAATTACCTTATCTTTATACCTCTTAGCTTTCCTTAACTCCTTCTTTACAGTGTAAGAGCGTTACGTTCTCCATATCCTTTCCACTCTCTTTACATCTTTCACAGCTCTCTTTATTTCGTTATTTTACTATAATATTATAATCCCTGTATTTAATTTCCTTCTAAGTACTGTAGTGTTTACGATACGCAGGAGCTTCTCTAACAGTGCTTTAGAAGTTTCTTCTAATTTATAAATATTATTTATACTAATTAGTATTATAAGGTGTTTTACTATTACTACAGTTATTATAATATTTATTATTTTATAGTTATAACTTTCCTCTCTTTCTTTTTATTTTACTAATATGTCATTAATCTTAACTACTTACAGTATATAATCTAACCTAATTATACTCTTTACACTTAAATAGTTAACGCTTAGCGTGTAGGACGTTTATACGTGGTCTATTATGCTGTCTTTTTCTCTATTTCTATATTTAAGTTATATTAATTCTTTAAAAAGGGTCTTTAACGTTAAGTCCCAGTTTTCCGTTAATTTTACTAGTGGTTTAACTTTAAGGCTTTTACGTCCCTCCTTATCCTATATTAAGTTATATACGTTAAAGTTACTTATTATAATTACTCTTCCTTAAAGCGCTTTTACTTTAATTTTAATTAAGGGAATAACCTAATTATCTGGTTTCTTACTTAATATATAGATTAAGTAAACTGTAATAACTTCCTCTTTATAACTAAACGTTATTAACACCCAGTCTAAGCCAGAGTTTATAATTTACGTTACGTTAATAAGCTGTTTATTAACATATAACGCTACCTTCCCACTGTAGTAAATTATACTAAATTTCCCTCTTTTTTTACATTTTAAAGTGTTAGTAAACTAGTTTTAAGGTGGTTTTTATATCGCTATTAAGTCGTAATTACTCTATGTTTCCAACACCTTATTAAGTTTCACATCTTTATTATTAATATTTTAATATAGTACTTTTAACTTTATTAACTGTTTTATAAGGGGCTGCTTATAAGTAGTAATGTAACTGGTTATAAGGGTTATTAAACTTTATTAATAGTTATTATTAGTCTTACTAAGGCTCTTACAGGCTGCTGTTTAAGTGGGGTTAGTATAGTCTCTGGGGCGCTGCTAGGGCTTAGTAACTTTATGTATTACGTAATACTGTTACTATTAAGTATTCCTGCTTTCTTTAAGAGACTAGGTCTCCCTGCTTTAACCTATAGGATTTATCTTCTTTTATTAACTACCTAGTTTCTATATCCTTATGTAACTGTAAACTGGTTAGTTACAGTACGTTTACACTTAATAATAGGGGTGAAGTTTAGGTTCTGCTTATTCCTTTCCCTATATGGTTTTTTATACATTATAGCTTTATTAAGGAAAATCGCTTTAGCACGCTTATAGTGCTCCTTTACTATATAGTAGTCCTTATAAAAAGTTAAATAGTTACCGTTACAGTTAATACATATTAGCTTATATTATTTTAGCTTTAATTTTATTAAGTAAGTTACTTCTTATTTGTTAACCTTTATACTATTTATATATAATACTCCTATATATAGTAAACAGTATAGTGTCTCCTTATAAAACTTCACTTTATATCCCTATTTACTGCAGTTAAAGTATTAGGTCGTTTTTACTTTACTTTCGTAACGCTTATAAGGGAAGTGCTTATATTTTATAATTATACCTTTCTTAATTAAGCTGATAACGTCTTCTAGGCTATGTACTTTAATAATAAGCTGTATAGTAAGGTTCGGTTTACTATCGGGTTATTTATAGCCTTACTTATAGTTAATTTTACTAATCTACACGTTATTATAGGTGTTAAGGTCTTTTATTATCTAGCCTTTATCTATTGTAAAGTTATAACTGTTGATAAGTTCGGTATGTAATCCCTTTACTAATACTACGTAAATACGTCGCTTAAGGACTACTACCTCTCTTAAAGTTTAGTGTACTTAGCTTTTATTATTAAGGTTATTATACTATTCCTATTTATCTTCTTTAAATGTGATTATTATATTACTAGACTGTTAGAGGAGCTTTACTACTATTACACTTATCTTTTTAATGTTTTAGTTAACCCTTTATATAATCTTTATAAGGGTATTATTCTTCAGGTTTATATTTGTAATTATAAGCTCCTTAAAGGCCTTCTTAAGTATATAGTGTGTGTAGGTTACGTTTAAGGTTAAGGCGGTTGTGTTTCCTAATTAGAGCGCCCCTGTATAGGTGCGGGCTTTGTTAGGTCTGGTCTTCTAATTAACTGCTTCTTTAATTTTCGTTACTTTTTTAAGGATCTTCTGGATACTTATGTCAGTAGTGCTGCTAATGGTGGTGGTTGGATTGACAGGCGTTTTCGGAGCGTTTATGACGTATTTGCATATCTGCTTTATCCTGAAGACGGCTTTAAAGTAGGCCCTTACGGCTTTGAGGATTGCTTTAAACGTACGCTCTTTAACTCCCCTGCCTGTTATAGCGTTTTAGAAGTTTTTGTAAAGATTTTCCTCCTGGTTGTTCTTCTGCTTCCCCTTCGCGATCGGTCCGTAAGTGTGTTGCGAGCGTTGCAGCTTGCTTGACTTACTTTTTTACTGAAAATTTCCTCGTTGGTTCAGATGGACGTTTTCACCTTTAAAAGAGGGTTCAGCGCCATCGCCAGCCGCGCCTTTGGTGCGTGATTGGTGCGCCATCACTGCGCGAGGCAGTTTAGGTCGCTGATTCCAAATCCGTTGTCTAAACAGTTTTTAGGGTTTTATAGCGTAAGAATTCAGCTTAACAAGGTGTTTTTTGAATAATAACTAATTTAATAAGCGATTTACAGTTTTATTATATTAGTAAGGTATAAAGCCTTATGGAATAGCACCACTTACCTAACTTACGTTAGACTTACAGCACATTCCACTTACTTTTTCCTTCTAAATTCCTTAAAGCTCTGTTAGTAAGATTAATAAGGTTGTTAAAGCGCCTTATTACACTACTTAAAAGGCTTAAAAGAAGGCTTTATTAGAAGGTTTTACATAAACGTTTCCTTAACTGGTTAGTATCTTTATTATAACCTTTAACACTGTAATAAACTACAGTACTATTTATAACCCCTTAAGCACCCGTTACCCTTTCTAGGGGTAATACTCCTAGGTTAGACAGCTCCTTACGGGGGCGTTACTCCTAATTAAGCTAGTGTCGTAACGTCTCTAAAAAGAGGGCTTTACCTTTTATTTAACTAGTTTAAGGCTCTACAGTTAAAATTAATACTTTAATAAAATGCTTATAAGCCTAGTAAGGTGCCTAGTTAAAGTTAGATATCCCTACTAAGCATTAAGTCTTTAGACCTTGACTTTTACTTACCTTTATCTATATACCCTCCAGGCTGTAATTAAAGGCGCGCACGCTAGTTAAAGCTTATTTAATAAGTTATAAATTTTGCAAAATTATTTTACATAGTAAATTTTAAAAATCAACTTACGGTTATATAAACCATTACCCTCTTCACATATAGTTTAAATTTAAACCCCTTCTATAATAAATCGCTTAAGGGTACGTTAAGCTGCTTAGGGGTACGTTAAACTGCTTAAGGGTACGTTAAACCGCTTAAGGGTACGCTAAACCGCTTAAGGGTATATGATAGCACAATTACTAACGTAGATGGGGTGGACCTACTTCACCCCATCTATATACCTTCTAAGCTGTAATTAAAAGCATACACGCTAACTGAAGTTTATTCAGTAAGCGGCGAATTCCATAAAACTATTTAATATAAGAAATTTTAAAAATCGACTTACACTTATATAAACTAACACCCTTATTACATATGGCCTAAATTTAAACCCCCTTTATAATAAATTGCTTAAGGGTACGCTGAGCTGCTTAGGGGTACGCTAAACCGCTTAAGGGTACGCTGAACTGCTTAAGGGTATGCTAAACCGCTTAGGGGTACGTTAAACCACTTAAGGGTACGCTGAACTACTTAAGGGTACGCTAAACCGCTTAAAGGTATGCTAAACCGCTTAAGGGTATGTGAAAGTATAATTACTAACGTAGATAAGGTGGACCTGCTTCACCCCATCTATATACCCTTTAGGCTATAGTCAGAGGCACGCACGCTAACTAGAGCTTATTCGGTAGGTAGCGAATTCTGCAAAACTATTTAGGATGGAAAATTTTAAAAATCGACTCGCGACTATACAAACCAACTTACTCGTCGCACTTTTTAAAAACTGCAGACCGTGTACCCTACAAACGTAAAATAAGGATACCCTGTAGCGAATCGGAGATGCAGGGTACGCAGAATATATTACTAAATAAGGTAATTCCAGGCTAAGAGTTGAAATTTTGACTACCCTTGTCTTTATAGAGAAAAGAGAGTTGGAAAGAAAATAGCTAAATAGGTAGTTAAAGATAATACCTTACGTACCCTGTAGCTACATTAACATTTTTAAGAAAGAGGATATATTATGCTATAAGAAAATAAATATTAATTATAAAATAAATACTTTTAATTTTCTTAAATTATTATATATTTAATATCTTTTTTATCTTATAATATATCTTAACTTTAATTATTGTTTTTTATAACTATAGCGTTATGTAATGTAGGTTACGAACTGGAATTAAGATAACTTATACAGGAAGGTAGAAAACTATACTTTTCTATTTTTACGTACCCTATAGCGAAAAAAAACAGCAGACTTATTCGGTAATTTTTTTCAAGCCTAAATATCTAGCTTTCAGTAAGGGCTACAGGGCTCCTAACTTAATTTTAAAAGGGCCTAAATACACCCTAACAGAAATAGAGGGCCTGTAAGGCGCTATAAGTACAGGATTAGTCGAAAATTTATTTTTGCGTACCTTATAACGTAAATTATGAGACCTATTCGGTAAATTTTTTTAACCTTAAATATCTCGACTTTAATAACAGTTACAAGCCCTCTAACTGAAGTTTAAAATAGCTTAAAAGCGCCTTGTCGGCTTTAAAGGGCTTATAATGTATTGTAAGGTGCTGTAATAAGTTAATTTTTTAGGCGTACCCTGTAACGTAGATCATCAGACCCATTTAGCTTTTTTTTTTCAGGCCTAGATATCTCGGTTATAATAGCAGTTACAGGCCTTCCGATTAAAGTTTAGAAAGACCTAAAGGCACTTTGTCGGCTCTGAAGGGGCTTATAACGCACTATAAGGCGCTGTAGTAAATTAATATGTTTTTCACGTACCCTGTAACGTAAATTATTAAACCCATTTAACAATTTTAAGTTTAAATATCTCAGCTACAATGCTACGCAGCTAACTACAAGCCACGCAAAGTTAATTACAGGCTGTGTAATAAGGCGCATAATTAACTACAGGCTGCTTGTAATTAATTACAGGCCGTGTGTAGTTAATTACAGGCTATACGCAGTTAATTATAAGCTGCGTAATAAGGCGTATAATTAACGACAGGCTGTACATAATTAACTACAGGCTGCGTAAGGCAGTGATAATCACTAAACTAAGACCTATTTAGCAAATTTTTTAAGGCTTAAATATCTTACCCCTAGAGGGCCTTATAAGCCTACCGACTGTAGTTTAAAACGGCCTAAATGCGCCCTAATAAGCACGTCGGCCTTATAAAGCCCTATAACGTGCTAAAGCGAATAATATCTTTTATTAGCGTACCTTATAGTTATATAGCATATCCTACGCCTTCACAACGTACCCTATACTTATATAACATACCTTACACCTTTATAATGTACTTTACACTTATATATTCTAACTTTAAACACTTATATCTTCTGTATTAGAGCCAGTATTATAGAATAGGCTTTAGTTCTGGAATTTACAAAAAGAACTACGTACAAAATTAGTCTGTTTAATTACGTTTAGCTGTATTAATAATTTTGAATACACATTTGTTTAATTTTTTTAAATGCTAATAACTCGTGAGCTGTAACCCTAACCCTGAATCTGACTTCAGATTTGGACTCCTGGTCACGTGACGTATCTGAAAACATATCATATCACGTGATTTGGGGCCCGAGTAGGGGCCCGAGCGAAGGGGCCCGAGCAGACCCACTTTTGATAATAAACCGACCAGTCCTAGGTCGAGTTGAATTTCCTTATCAGTTTTGACTGAATTTCCCATAGTAATTTTTTTTTTTGGACCACCCTTACAACAAATTGTCCTCCGGACAGGATAATAATTATCTGTCCTTAAAGTCTTATTTAGCTTAACCTTTAAATACCTCTCCTTTATCTTAAGGTTTTTACTAACTAACGAATTACTAGTTTCCAGCCCTTTTAAAGGGTTAGTAATCTTTTCCCAACTCCTTTTAGAAAAACAGGTAACTTTAAAAGACTTATCGATTAATCTTCCTTAAGTTTTCACATCTTAAGGTTTAATTAACTTTAAACGGTTTAATATTCTATAAGTCTTTAATAAGCTAATAATACGCTTTATAAAACTGGATCTTAATAATGTCTTCTTACTCTTAAATCTGTCTATAGTCCGCTTATTTCTATTACGTTTTAACCTTTCCCTTAAGGTAAATAAAGCACGTTATAACTAGATAACTATTAAGTAAGCTTCCTTATTAACATGTGGTAGGGGTTTAGTTAATTATAATAATCTTTCGTATACTGCTGTTATTAAACCTTTTAATTAAGGTGTAGGAAACTTAATAATAGGTTAACCTTATTTCTACTTTAATAACTATGTAATCTTATCTTCTAATACTAGAGAAATGGTTATAAAGGGCTTTAAGCTTATTATACTAATTAAAAGTGTAGTTATTGTATATATAGTTAATCTACAGTACGTCCTTATAATTAAGGTATTTAATATTAACTATAGGTGTTAAAACTGGACAGTACAGAATAGGGGAGATAGTGCCTTCCTCTGTTTCCTTAATTACTTACTTTTGTATATATTACTTTTCTTAAACTTCTTTTTAAAACTTAAGTAACAGTATCTTAACTTATTCTTTTATAAGGTAGTTTTCTTTAATAAATTAGTGTTTAAGTTAGTTAGTAAAGTAAACCTTATTATAAAGTAGTAAACTAATCTCAATTATTTTATCTTTAGATTTTACTGTAAGGCCTTTTGTATATAGGTCCTTTATTTTATTTATCGGTTCTTAATATCTGTCCTTTAGGTCTTAAACCCTCTACTAATATATCTATCTTCTATCTTCCTCAAGGATTTTTACAACACCAGTCTTAAGCACACTATCCTTAATATGTAGTAATTATTTAAGTTAACCTTCTTTTAATAAAGTGAGGGTTTTAATCTACTTAATATGCTTAAAACGCTTAAAGGTCTTAAAAAGCATAAAGAAAAAGAGTTTCTGTTTTTTTAAATTAATCCTTTCAGCTTGCTCTCTTTTACTCTCTAAAGCTTACTTTATTACTTAAGTAGCTTAAAGAGCTAAATTCTTAACTTCCTTTACTATCTTAGTAAAGTTTAAGTTAGGGTCCTTTTTAAACTTTTTTAATTTTTAAGCTTACAGTATAAGGTTTTTAAGGCTTATAATAACTAACTGGAACATTTCTTCTTAAAGTTAATCTGTAATAATCTACATCATTAGTTATTCTAAGTTTCCACTTTAAAGTTAGTCTGTAACGACTTATACCTTTATAGCTAACTCTTCTAGAACTTCTTTAAGGATTAGGTATATTACGTTTTAAGGTTCCTCCTCTTCCTTTTTTTCTTCGTCTCTTAAGTTACTCTTATTTAACTAAATGCAGTTTTCTTCGTTACCTATTATCCTAATATAGATATCTTTAGAATTAAATCTAATATATTTCCCTTTATTAGGTACTAGCTTCTAACTGACTTACTTTAATAATAGGCACTGCCACGTTATATAGCCTTTTTTATTATAATTAAAGCATTGAACTTAAGATATGTCCTTAAGTAACCTTAACTACTATTATTATTAAAGTTTATTATAGTTAAGCTAATTCTAGCGGTTTATTATATTAATGTTTATTAGATTAAAGTAAGTGCTATACGTAATGCTTTAATATTAGTAATTCACGTGAAAAGGCTTTAGTATATTCTTTCTATTAATTATAAAGGGGGTACCTTACTAGTACTAGCCTTTCTTTTCTAACTTATGTTTAAATAACTAATTATTCATAATAATAGCTTTAATAATGTATTAATTAAAGTTAAACGTATATTAGTCTTTCTTATAAAGCTTATCCTTAATATTATCCTTTAAGTCTTTATAAAAGTGAAACTTGAACATTAACTTATCTTAATTAACTTAATATTTGTTACAGTTAAAGGCAGATAAGTATATAGTTATTAAAGATAGTTATACTAGTTTCTTTAAGCGGTCTTTAACTTACTTCTGTTTATCTTAGACTCTATACATTTTAATAATTTTAGTCTTAAAGTTAACTTATCTTTTATATTTATTAAAGATCCTAATAATAACAGTCTTTCACTTTGTAAAGGCAGAGTTTAAATAATCCTTAACGATTGTTAAAAACTAAAGGTTAGAATTGCCCTTAAGCTAGCTAACGGTATAAAGGACCTTGTAATCCATTATAGTAATCTTTTAAACTAAAAGTCGCGCTTTATATAAGTAAGCTAAGTAAACAGATTAGTACTTTTATTAGTAAACTTAAGTAATTAACTTATTTTAAGGTTCTTAAATGTTTATTAGGCAGCTAACACTTTTTTAATCGTCGTAGTTATAGATATTCTGTAAGTCTGAAAGGCTTTAATAAGCTCTGTTTAAGAGAGCTTATTCTTATTTCCAGTTTCCACCCCTTATTTAGTAAGGGTAATATTAAGCACTTTAATATTATTAAAAAGGTTATTATCTCCAGTTAACAGGTTATAAGGAGGAGGTAGTACCGATATAGTAAAGGGAGGAAAAGGGTGTTTAGGAGTTTAATAAATAACGTTTAGAATTAAGATATTAATATTGTATTATAACCTACACTTAATATAAGCTTTAAAAGGACTAGTGTAAGTTAAGACAGGATGTATAGCAGGACATTAACAGTTAAGAGGTGTTCTGAAAACAGCTTATTAAGCTAGCACTCTTAGATAGGGGGTTTAATGTTACTGTAAGTCGCTATCACTATAATGTATAGAGGTGAGTCTGAACAGTAGGATATAAATGAATAATTAAATACTAGTGTGAGGAACTAAAGTCCCTCACGGTAGTTATAAGTACAATTATAACTATTTATACTAACTAACTAAGAAGTACCTTATACCTTGCTTATGGTATTGTGGACGCTTGTGGCACGAGCACTCTGCTTCTTATAAGCGCTTTGCTTGTAAGGTTTCTCCTGCTTGCAGTGCGAGCACTCAGCATGTTGCGAGCACCTTCCTATTGGTCGTAGGGGCTTTGGGTCTTTGCACCCCTGGCCCAGTGCGCAGTACCGTGCGTACTGTTTTCTGCACTGTTCTTCCTGCGGGGGATTCGTCGGGCCGCGCCGGCCCAAGTGACGTCCTGCAAGGTCGTCACATTCGCTTTATTTTGTCAACCGTTTGAGGGTCAAGGAGGCACTCCCTAGAAGTGGGCCCCGCCTCTCTTCCTCCTAATGCAATAATACCATTCCACACAGCCGAAATCGCATAATTTAACAATCTGTACGCCCCTCCTCATGCCTTGGCGGCCCTGCTGTTTCGCCCAACTTTAGCTCTCCGCTCCTCCTAGGTCAATCACTCTCGCACCGGGTCGGCGACCCGCGATGGAGGTTACCCCAACGTTCGGCGCAATCGGCGATTTCATTTCAATTGCTCTGCTGATCAAAGATGTCGTCTCGGCGCTCGATGAATGCCGCGGCTCGGCCAAGGCATACCGTGACCTGATTGAGGAGATCGGTCTGCTCCAGAAGAGCATTGAGCAGATAGAGCGCATCTACCAAAAACCAGAATTCCATGATGGCGTCGAAGGCCTGGAATCCGTTGTTCAGGCAACCATCATCCAGGTGCGCAAGTGCCTCGAGGGCTTCTGCGACCGATTTTGCAAGAAATTCGGCGAGAGCCTGGCTGAGGGCGGGTCAGGGAACGCCCTCAAGGACATCGCGAAAAAGATACAATGGAAATTTGAAGAAAAGGAAGTTGAGAAGTTTCGTTCTGAGGTGGTGGGATACCGAATGTCGCTCGAGATGTTTCTTCAAGTGACAATGGTGTAAGTGCATCTCGATATCAGGTTTGGCATCGTTCTCGGAGCTGCTCAGTTCTAACATCTCATCTAATTAGATACTTTCTTCAAAAGAACCACAACGACATGAAGGCACAGTTGAGCGAAGTGGAGAGAAACACGACTACTGCTGTTCGGTGGTACAGCCGGGGTATTGAAGCGTACCTCAGCGTTCTCGGCTCAGGTATCTTCTCCAGATTGGACTTTGTGTCCAAGTTGGGAGTCGACTTAAAGAACTCAGCATCTCAGATTATTACGATGATGTTCACCATTTCGGGAGATCTCAGCATTATCAGAGCCATGGTCATGCAACTAAACAGGGGCGTTGACAACGGCGAGCACTTTGTGCTTGAAGATGCGACTGGGCGGACATTCCCTATCCACCTGAAGACGATTGTTTCTTGGGAAGCCTTCAACGTCATCCTCAATGACCGGTTCAAGGGCAAGAAAGGCGAGCGCCGGACCCGCCGCAAGCTCTACTCGCTTCACGAGAGCGCCAGTCACCAGCCGATTGATCAATCCATCAGCTTTACGGATGCATTCGTGCCATATCAGAAAGTAGATATGAGCCTGATTTGCAAAGCGCCAACATCCAACGACGGCGACAGCGGTCTGTCGAGTTGCCCCTGGTGCAGAACTGTTTCCCCGGGTACCCTGGGGGCCCGGGTGCAATGCGCGCTATGCAGAAAGGACTTTATCCGGGAGGTTATCGAAGCCAACGATGTTGATGACACTCGCTTCACCCCATCCTCCCCTAAGTCCCAGGGGGTGCAATCTAGGAAGCAGTTAAGTACAGGGGCAGATTGTGTACATGAGGACGGAAGAGATGACGAGCCTTGCACCGAGTGTCGACAACTGAAAGTGTCTAAAGGGGGAAAACAAAAAGGGGCACCAATGGTTAAAGCCGACGAAGAGTCCGACGAAGAGAACCTTGCCGGCCTTGCTCATGTTACTTTACGGACAATAAAGATACGACTGCCAGAGGCGAATTTGAATCCATTGCCGAGACTCGATGCCTTCGCGGTCGACTCCAGCGGTTACCGGTCCCTAGGGGGCAAGAGTGGGAACGTGATACTGAATCGCCCGACAGGTAAGATACGCCCCACCTAGAAGAGCCACCGTCTGGAAGTGTTTGAAGTCGAAGCTAATAGTCTCCGCGTGACTAGACGAGATCAGTCCGAAGGTTAAGCAACTACACTATTGGAACGAGGAGGTGGACAAAATTGAGGCAACAAACGGCAAGCAAGGCAAGCCGCTGGTCAGGGCTCGACTACGCCTTTTGATTGCGAAGCTGCAAGTACAAATTTTGACAGAGGAGGGAGATGTAGAGCAAGCGAAGGCGGGGCTTCAGCATGCAATCAAATTGGTCGAGTTGAGCGACGGACAGTCTCCCAGTGATCATGCGGAAGAAGAGATGAAGGAGCTAGGCAGCCAGCTTATGAGTGTCATTGAGAGGATTGGGATTTGTGGTTTGCACAGGGAGGACCTCGATCATCTCTAACTTCTGGAAGGAATGAAGGGGAATCTTGTTCTGAATAGGTACCAAAGTTCTACGATGTTTTTCGTCAATTTTTCGCTAAGGCAATTCCAAGGCCAAGTATCTCACGAGCTGGGAGTCTTCAGTCGCTACGGCGTTAGCCAGAGTTTGGAAGGACATTTTTCTTGAGAACACATCCCCGTACTATGGCATCCGTCTCACTTGTACCATGACCCTACCAAACCGCACAGAACCTAACCCCTGTGACATTCCGCACCACCGCTCAATGCCGTGTCTTTGCCAGCAAACCCAACGCTCCTAGGCTTACAGAAACGCCACCCTAGGGCAGTGAGGCCGTCATTCAGGCTAGTCAGCCCCCTATAGTACCAGCAACTCAACCTACACCACCTAGTCTGGTCTCAACCCCATCGTCTGTTGTACCCCGTCAACCTGGGAAGTAGTGACCCTTGATGGGCCACCAGCTACGCCTGTAGATGGTATTAACGCGGTTCCAACGTTAAGCGGTGCCGCTAGAGGCCGTTGGGGTGCCCGTGAAGGCAGGGAGCACCCAGAACAACAACAGGAAAGAGGTGTCACGACCCAAGTCTTGACCACGGAAGGGCACGGGCCACGTGCAAGGAGCCAATCATCGGGACCAGGATGTAATGGCCCATGCAAGCCCTGTAGTGACTAATAACATGTCACGACCCAGGCACCCTGTGGCTAAAAAAAGCTGTACACCAAACCACACCACACCCACCCTACACTAGTCTCACCAAGCTCAGACCCTTTTTTTAAGAATGGCGCTTCGCGCTAACCTCCCCCAGGTAGCCTGTGCTTATATACTGTGGGTCCGACCCTTAAAACTTCTTAAAAATAGGGTCTGATGCCCATTTGTCGCAAATCGTAAGGTATATTATAAAGTCCAAAAACGCCAAAAAGTTTGGAAACGCTTAGCTACGATTAAACTAACTGGTTTAAAACTACCTATTAATCTGTATGTTAACGTTTGTCTCTCCTTATGCTACCTCCTGACATTTTTTACTTCTTTCTTAGCTTTTAAAATAGATAAAGTTGATGTTAAAAGCATTTTACCATTTCGTCACTTACCGCTTATTTAATTTAAATCACCACATTTATCTTTACTATTATTACATTAAATTACCTGTATTACTTAACTTACTGGTATTTTTAGCAGCTTTACCTTCGATAATATTTTACAGCGTGTTAATCGCTTATAGGCCTATCAAGATTTGTAAAAAGGAGATTTCGACAGTATTCCGGTTAAGTAGTTTCTCACTTAACTAATTAATAATACCTTAACTACAGCTTTAAACCGTAACCAAATAGGTTTATAAGTAGTTCTAGTTAAGGTAATAACTGACATTATGTAACGACCCTGCAGGCCGTCACTTTAACTACAATGCTAGTTTAACAGCTCTATTTGTAAATCCTTTATAAGGCTATCTACTCCTTGTTTATAAGTACACCTCTCTTAACAAGTTAGTGATAAACCTTTAAGAGTAATACATTTAAGTTAGCTGTTTAATTATTAAATTATGTTTTAAGAATGAGATTAAGAACTTTAGGTATTTAAAATTCACTTTTAGCTGTATTAAAGGTAAGATTAACCTTTAAAAGCCCATTCTTATAAGATTATAATAGACTGGTGCGGTGACGCAACAGGGAAGAAACCACAAAGAGAACTACACCTACAGAACGTCTTAGCCGGCCTAGAAAGCCGACTCCCAAACTACTAGTCCTTCAATTAGAGGGACATAAATGAAATTAACGTAGAAAAAAGAACCAGATACGTACTTAATATAGAGAACAAGACCTGATTAGTAATAGTACCTAACATAAAACGGAGCTTAATATAAAACAATAAAGGAAATATAACTGTAAACTAAGTTATCTTCCTTTAATTAGAGGGCCAGAATGTCACCAGGCTTCTAACAAGAGGTTTTCATAGTGAAATCGTCAGATGATGAATTGAAAGAAGCACAGTTTAAAGAACCGTGCAACACGGTCCCTTTTTAGCAGTAACACGCGCTAGAGAACGCATCGCTATATATATAAGCAGCTATAGTAATATTACATACAGAGCTTAAAAAGAACGACAGGGTCGGCCTGGACAAACACCCCAAGTCAACATTAGCTATGCGCTACTTTAGCTACCATACAAATTATTAGAAAATAAAGGTATTTTTTTATACCTACTAACCAGTTATATGATCTTAGCCCGCTAACAAATTCTCCATTCACACTACTATAAAATCCGTCCACTTATTAATCATCACTTACGTTACCCGCTCCTAACTATCCTTAATCAACTGGAATAAATCTAATTTAAGACGGTAATTCACATGTATATACTGCTTCACAACACGCCAGGCATTCTCAATAGGCAATAAATCTGGCGATCCAGGCGTATTAAAGAACTGTTTAAGCTTATGTGTTATTTTCTACTTCTTAATAATATTTTTTTTAGCAGAGTTTCCACTACTGTAACCAGAATTGCTATCTTCAAGGATAAAATCATTATCTTTTAAAAGCTACACATTAACAGGCCTTTTAAGAATAACATCTTAATATATCTGTAAACTTATTTTCCTATTCGTATTTATCAGAACTTGATAGAATTGCAGATCGGATATAAAATTATACCCAATTACAATTTAAACGTCATATCGTTCGTGAATATCTTCAGGATCGTCTTTCTTAACGTGATAAATACAATCAGGGCAATACCACTCACTAGATTTCTAAATAATTCAAATTCTTCCTTCAGATGTCTTTACACAATGGACTTCGTCAGACCAGCGGATATCGCGCCAATTTTCAGGCTAAGGGCGTAATTAAAGAGCAATTATTACAGCTTTAACTTGGCGTTTTACATTATAAGGAGAAACCCAGCCCTTTTCACATACGATACATTTCTAATAACTAAGAGTGCCCATTACTCGCTCAATCGTACGTGCTGAAATACCTTCAATTCCGGCCTTAGGAATAAGGCCTTGCTAGGTTAATCTGCGTGCTTAGAAGCCGTATTTCTAAAGGATTTATTCTATAGTGAGTAAGTTAGCTAGTGATAATAGTTCCGGCTACGCGTTTCGACCTCAGGATGATGGCGATCGTGGCTTTCGTAGAGGATTTTCTAGCCACGTGTCAGAAGCGCGGCACTCTGGATTCTGTGGAATTGAAAGGGGTTGTAACTGCGTGATTGTATCTGCTTGTTATGTAGCTCCCTGGCAAAGCCAGGGAGCCTCTATTATAGTTGTGAATGGTGGCAAGGTTGGTGGCAAATGGTGGCCTACACCAGCTGAACTGACTGCGTCAGTTCAGCTCCCCTGAGCTCCTTTCAGCTTAGATGCCCACACCAGAGCTCAGCTCGGTTATCCACACCTTCGTGGTGTTCTGGCCTCTGGCCAGAACCCCCTTCTTTCTGACACCACGGTTGTAGCTAACCCTGTAAAATCGGAACACATCTTCGTAGATAAAAGGAAGCCTGTGGGCTTAAAGAAAGCCAGTAGTCCTAATTACTCCGGCCTTCTTAGGAGCAGGATGGTGTAGGTAACTACCATAAGCCATGGTGATGGTGATGTTAGTGGCAAGTGGTAGGTAGTGTAATGGAATCTGGAAGAATTATTAGGGGGCTTGTTAGCGCTGAAAAGCACGAGCCATTTTTGGTGTACTCCTTTTTTAGCAACCGCTTAAAGGGGTTCCACCCCCCTGAAATCCAGAAGGTTCCAGAAGGTTCGACTGGTGGTTTCAGGGTACGTAACCATACTACAAGGTACCCGGTACAGGGTACCTATTACAGGGTTCTTAGTGGCTAGAAATTAACAACATATAAAGCTTAAAAAAAAGAAAAAAAAAAGAACGACAGGGTTAGCTTAAATAAACGCCTTAAGTTACACTTCCCCTTAAGACTAGCCGTCAGTCCCACCTACATAGCAGTCTTAAACACAAATTAACACTCTTAAGCTTCTAGTTATAAGAACTATATAACAGTTTACAGTAGCTGACCCTCCTTACTACCAACTCAGTCCTCTAATACTTCCTATCACAGGACCGAAATAAGTAGGAACCATCCTTTAAATCACTTTTCTACCACCTTCTCCTCCCGCTTCCTCTTCATAAACCCAATGTTCCCCTTCATAGTCCTCTGGAATCATCTTCCTCACCCCCTGCCAGAACTTCCGCCTGCCGCAGCGCTGCTTCCGCATTCCTAATTGCCGAATCGAGATCCCCCAGTCGATAGAACGCCATGGCAAGAGTCCACTGATACTCCTTCAGTTTGAAGTCTAGGCTCTCACGCTAGCGAGTCTGAGCAGATCCTCTGCCATGTCGTTCAGAGTGGCTACGTCCTTGACTGAGCCCAGCGAGGAACGGATCTCCTGAATGCTAGGTCTTCGAGCGTCCGATATTTGCTTGGTGTCTGGAGGTGCTGAGAAGAGGGTGCAGCTGCAGTGGAAGTCGTAGTGGTTTTTGAGAAGTGCGAGGCGGTCCGCGGTGGGGAGGTCAAGCAGCAGCTTACAGTAACTGTGTATTGCCACTTCATAACCATGGACATCACCCTCCGGCGACGTCTCCTTCGGCCGGACCTACCCAGCACACTCGTACTCATACAGGGCCTCCAGCGTGACCAGCCATACGACGTCGCCAAGATTAAGAAACTACAGACCTCCTTCAGCCAACGCGAAGTGACATACTAATATCCCGTTCCCTGCAAAGACCTCAGTGTCGTCCACGACTTCATCACCTCCATTAACTCCCTCGAGGAACTCTCAGTGCTCAACTACAAGCGTGATGGCTCCGCTCTCTGGCCGGCGGTCTTCCACCATGTAAAATCGCTACATAGTCTGGTGATTCATACCCCGCCGCTAGATCACTCACATATCTAGACACCGGAGAGTGTCACTGCTATTAGCGCGGGATTGCCAGACCTGACGCATCTGGAGATCGTCCTCCCGCTGGAAGAGGCCGCCTACCGATTTCTCTGATTGGCGTGCGGGTAAGTTTTCGCTCAATGAGATTCAGAAATGGATGGAGGACGCACGCTGCGGCATCCAGGGGTACACAGGACAGCAAAAGCGTTGTTGATCGAAGCCATCTGGCAGACTCCGCTGTCGGTACAATAGTCGTGACCGCTGGCGCAAAGCGCTATCGTCCACTCATTGTAAAAGCTCGCGTTGCACGGTTCCCTGTCCCAGACGGTGTTTTGTTCTAACCCCTCGCGTCTGTAGCATGTTGCCCATTCTAGGTCAGCAAGGCAAGACAGAGGAAATTGATGCACTGCCGCCAGTAGAGCATGATGTGTGGCCGACAACTTTGCAACGATGTGAAACTAATTACAGAAACTAAGATGAGAATGAACACGGGACATGCTACCGAACGCTGCGAGAAGTATTAGTAATAATCTCAAGCCAACAAACATCCATGACTTACAAACACGAGGCCGTTGGTGGCAAGAATGGTCACTTGAGCCCCCGGAATGCCTCGATATGGTCTGTCAATGCCCCATCCACCCGCCTCCCATCTAAAATCCGGTTGAAAGTTTCAAAATTCCCCTCCCTCGATTTATCGTGAACAGCAAACCACACCTGTCTCCACCAATTCCCCCTGAACTCATCCTCCTTGAGCACCTCCATCCAACACCACGCCACATCCTCGGGCGGGTTCTGAAAGACGCCGCACCCCAGCGCACCCAACACCAGCATGTCATGCCCATACACCGCTGCCAGCCGCAACGTCAGCCTCATCTTATCCTTTGTGTAGTTCCTGTCCCGATCCAGCACAAACACCTTCTTCTCCGCTCTACCTCCCGCTCTGTCGTTGACGACAAAGGTCGTCACCTCAGGCCGGTTGATCGCTGCGAATGTCACCGCGCCGACGATCGGATACGGCTTGGAAAGTAACCCAGGGCCGTCGGCCATCTCGTGACGGAGGACAAGCACGTAGGGGCTGTAGAGCGCTTCATTACGCGCGAGTGGGTACTGTGCGCCGTCCAAGGTGTATGTGCGACCATGGACGACGTCCAAACCAAACCGCCATACATTCGTGGTAGGGCCTGTGGGGCGGTATTGGTGCGGGTTCGCGATGGGATGAACCGGACACGAGGACAAAAGGAGATGCTCGACCGTGGGGAAGTATGCGGAATATTTCACTACGCCGACCTGACACCGAGGAATCGAGAATCGGCCAAGCAATACCTGGCATACACCGAGGTTTTCGACACCCTCATTGATGAAGGATGGCGCGTTGTGTCAGCCCCCGGCCAAGAAGTGCACGGCAATGTGCGAATTTCGACCGACTCCCAGGCTGGATCGATGGGGGGAAATTCTCGGCGTGCGGGATTGAGAAGCCAAAGCGGCGCGTCGACACCAGCGTCCTGTGGGTGAGCCGGGGCTGACCCAGGGCTGAGCCCCCGATCAGCCCAGGGCGACCCATCGGCTTTTGGCCTGAAGCAGTACTTCTACCTTGGGAGTTGAACTTGAAGTACAATAACAGCTACTGAATTAATTGAATTCCTGGAGTGGGGCACCGCTCCTGCCATTTATAAGTATTTATTGTTCAGTCTTTTAATCACCTATACTCCTAGGTTACACCCTGTACTCTTAAGTACAACTTACACTTACGACCTGTCTTAGCCCTCAACGGTGCAGGCTGTAACACAGGGCGCTAATTTCACCGCTAGTTATAAGGCATTTTTAAAGTAAAAAACTTTTTATCAAAAAATCTCTGAGTAGCTGCCTCCTTTATTTAAGGTATGAGTGGAGCGGAGGGGAAGTACCGTAAAATTACCACATAAGAGACGGTAAAAAAAAAGGAAGGTATAATAGTATAAACGGTAGGCTGCCTGAGATTACGGCAGATGGTAGGGCTATATTATTGGAGCTGGGGCCGCTATACATGGTGCTGCAGACTTCCAATTCTAGACTCCTCAGCGTACTCTATGATTGTAAAGAAATTTCGTGAGCCAAGAATCGTCCCAGATAATCGGGCTGTTTTTTAGGCTGGAACTTGGGTTAAGTTGGAAGTACGAGCACCATTGTTAGTAATGCACATTTCGGCAGGCAGTGAGCCCTCGTTGTTTCCCACTTATGTTGATGGGGTAAACAACCCCCCCTGAATCGGTCTGCTGTGACATATTGACTTTCATTCCCGATTGCATCTCAGCTTTTCCTTCGGCCAGTTACAGGCTTGCTTTTGCAACTCTTCTTGGAAGGGATTCGGATTTCCTTAGACTACCTTGACAGTTCATTGCCGGCAGCGGCGGTCCTTGATCATATTTGCGAGGGAAAGAGAAGCCTTACGAAGAGCTTGGGTGCCAGATAAGGCAACCATATGGCAGACCGAATGTACCCAGTGGGGCACGCTGACCACACCACTGTGCGAGTTGCGAACGGAGGGCCGAGATTTAATCGGCTGCTGCTCCCTGATTTTGATGGACGGAGGCGAGCCATGAATGGGTAGATTCTTGGTGGAGTGGAAGGACGCGATACTATCTTGACTTCAGCCACCTCGGAAGTTTGCAAACGGCTGCACGGGTTGCCATGGAGCTTAAGGGAGAGGGTATCATTAGGTTGCGGACAGTGGTATACCGGCCGCAGGTTCAGTTTGAAGGATGACGTGGTCCAGGGAATTGGTAGGTAGCTTGAGGAACGGTGCGACTTTGGAGATTTTCGAGTGAGCTGGAGCGCGGAGGATAAGTTCGAAAAGGATGAGGCTCAATGGTCGCCGAAAACCAGATATGGGCAGGCTGACAACGCCTACTCTGAGCGATGAGGGAGATGTGAATAAGAAGGATGTGAGTGATGGTACAGTGACCCTCAAAAAGTCTGTGTGCACAGGCCACTTTCGCTACCCCGCTATAATGTCCGCTAAAACCCCCTGAAGCGAAATCTTTCAGTTATACCGATCTTCAAACCGTTACCTCATCCCTAA